>Ga0115011_10001612_pt1 | contig 16209 bp, 19 predicted proteins | sample TroAtlMetagenome_2_FD_88705 | JGI IMG/M metagenome (GOLD analysis project Ga0115011, IMG submission 88705) | Marine eukaryotic phytoplankton communities from Atlantic Ocean - Tropical Atlantic ANT8 Metagenome | ecosystem: Environmental > Aquatic > Marine > Oceanic | place: Tropical Atlantic...
ACAAAAAACTTTAAGATAGATGATAGAAAAGAAATAACGATTGAAAACGCTAGAACACGATTAGAGCAAATGTCTGTTTTAACACACGATCCAATTACAGATTAAATGAAAAACTTTTATTTTTTACAGTTGCCTTTAACAAGTGACGCTGCCTGTCTACCTCAAGCAGTAGGCACTATATGGAGTTATTGTAATCAATTTAAAGAAGTCAATACAAAATATAAACTCGCAGGTGTATGGTGGAAAGAAAAGATAGACATAGTTGATCCAGACTTTGTGGCCGCAAGTTGTTATATGTGGAATTGGAAAGAAACATATGACATATTAAAAGAAATAAAACGTAAACATCCTAAATGTAAAATAGTTGTAGGTGGTCCTGAACCACAATATACATCTGAATGGTTAGAAAAATATCCTGAAGTTGACGCTGTGTTAGCCTACTATGGGGAAGAAACAATGAGAAGATTGTTAGTAGAAGACAAGTTTGATATACCTGGTGTAGTTACTAGAGATTTTAATAACGCAGCTGATTGTATGTACGCTGATCCTAAAATGATTCCTAGTCCTTATTTAAATGGATTCTTTGATAGTCTATTAGAGAATAATACAAAACCAGTTAGAGTAATATTTGAAGGCAATAGAGGTTGTCCTTATACTTGTTCCTTTTGTGATATAGGACATAAGAAATATACAAAGATACAAATGTTTGAAACAGAAAAATGTTTAAAAGAATTGGAATGGATGTGTAAAAGAAATGTAGATTGTATAGATGTTGCTGATAGCAATTTTGGTATATTTCCTAGAGATGAAAAACTTGTAGATTATGTAGTATCACAAAAAAAACTTGGTGTATTTAATGGCAGATTTATGCCTACTTGGGCAAAAACACACGGTGAAAAGATAATGAAATTAGCAAAAAAATTACAAGACGCTGAAGTAGATGACATATTTGGATTCAGTTTACAAAGTACAAATCCTGAAACATTAGATAAGATAAACAGACGAAATGCTTTTGATATAAAAAGTTTTAGACCTATTATAAAAGATTTAAAGAAGTCTGGTGTTTCATCATATACTGAATTAATATTTCCACTACCAGGCGATACACTTAAAACATTCAAAGATGGCTTACACGAAATAATTGATATGCCTGCACCGTTTGATATGATACAGATTAATACATTAAGTAGATTAAGCAATACAGAATTTAATACTGGTTTCCCTGAAATGAAATGGAAGAATATAAAAGGTACTGCAAAGCCATATAACAATGATGTTATTGATGAGATTGCTGTTGCAACAGGTACAATGACCGAAGAGGAAGTATTTGAAGGATTTTTCTATAGTAGAAGTTTTATTATACCAATGTATTGGTATGGTTTATCAAAGTATCTAGCTGATTGTTATTATGAGATTAATAATAATAGAAGTGAATTATATAAAGACATTTATAATAATTTGTTTCAACAAAAGGAATTTCAGTATCATAAGTTAGATGTTAAAGACCATTATTTTAGAGCGATAAACGAATATAAAGATATTGGATATAAGATACTTATTTCCGATATAAATTATTATACAGATACAGCTTATTCTCATTTATACTATTTTGAGAATAATATATTTGATATATTAAAAGAAATGTATCCAGAATATGATGAGATTATTGAACGAAACAAAAATGATTTCAGACCTATTTTTGATAAACAGGAATGGCTCAGAGATATACACGTTAGAGGTAGATTTAGTGAGTCGTGGAGAAATTTATGATGTTATTTGACGACTCAGGAAACCCTTTAAATAAATTAATTTGGAATAAAGTAGAGGAAATGTTCTATTGGAATATTTCAGTTGAAAGTCCTATAAATCAATTACCCTTTACAATGGAATTTATTCTTGCCTGTCAAAAAGAATTTTCTATGAAAGTAAGAGATAAAGAATATCCTATACACCTTGGTGGTATTATGGATTGGAAAGATAAAACAATGGGCGACTTTGTGAGAGAGATAGATAGGCAATATCAAAGTAATTATTTTGTATGTGAGAATGGAACAAGTACAACAGGTGTCGTAGGTAAAGTATATGATGTTGACGATAAACCTGTCGCAAACAAATGGAACATAAGAGGTGAAGCCCTTGTTAAACGTTTACAAAAAATGCAAGAAGAAAGACCTAATCTAACAATACTGGATATGGGTTGTGGTGTAAACGAATATAAAAATCATTTAAACAATGTAACTGGTGTTGATCCTTATAGAAAAGAAGCAGATATAATTTGTAAAACAAGTGATTTTAAACCTGCTGATGATATAAAATGGGATGTAATTATATGTTTTGGTTGCAACAATTGGTATACGTATGATGAACAATATAGAAACTTTATGACGTTAAAGAATTGTTTAGCGCCTAGTGGTATTCTTCTTTGGAGCCATATTCACAATTACTATGGTAAAATGTTTCAACCAGATTACCCACACGGACATACTTGGATACACGGTGATATAGAACACGCACACAAAAATAGTGCGTTTTATTTTTCTGATAGAGATTGGAAGTACACTTGGTACTTTAATTGGACTGAACACGCTGTAAATACATTGTCAACTCACGTTGGATTATCTGTTAACAAAATAGATTACGATCATTGTAATTTATACAGACCACCTATGTACAGAATATTTTGTGAGATGAGCCATGCTTGAACAAGGTAATTTCTATGTTAAATGTCATAATATTTTTTACAACCAACAATGGTTAATTGATGTATTAGATAGTTTAAAACCTAGTGATTGGGTTGATGGTACAAGTGTAACAGGTGTATCGTGGACAGTTAATGAATGTAGAAATATTCCATATGAAAATATGTGGAAAGATATCGTAGAAAATATAGATTTAGATTTAATAGGTTCTTCAGAAAGAGATAAAGAACAAAAGAAACCTTGGTGTTTCTTTTCTAAACTACCACCTGGTGGTATTAATTTGCATTATGACCATAGACGTTGGGGTGCATTATTATTTCCTGTACGTGGTAAGTTTCATTTAACACCTCAAATATTTGCAACTGAAAACTATACAGAAATAGAAAGATTTAATTTTGAGAAAAGTAAAATACATAACAATGGCACACCAGTGTTTTTTGATAGCAGAGTCTTACACGCTGTACCTACACCTATAGATGATGAGGAAGAAAGAGTTGTATTTTCTGTTAACATACACACGCACCCTACAGAAATGTATAGAAAAGCATTAGACGGAAGTTGGTTAAAGAAAAATACAATGAATATAGGAGTATCAAATGACCAACCATACTACGGAGTATCAAATGAGTAGTTTCTATTCTCTACACCTAAATAAATTAAAATTTGATAAAAAAATGTTGCTTGATTTTTACAGTACTATAGATAAAACAAAATGGATACATAGACAAGATAAGTTACCTCAATATTGGCCAATAGATGAAAATAATAGTTTTGATCGCAACCATGAATTTTATAAAATGCTTATAGAAAATATTAATGTTAGTGTTGATGAAAAGAGAATATATTTTAGTAGAGTACACTCTGGTGGGATACCAAATCATTGGGACTTTGAGAACTTTACTAAACTACAATTTTCAGTTATATGTGATGAAATTGATGATGACTGGTCAAAAACACCAGTGGTCTTTATAGATCAGTTTGACCAAATTGTGGAAAAAGTAGAACACACAAACAATGTACCTATACTTTATAGTGCTAACTATATGCACGGAACCGTTAAATCTTTAAAGAATAAAAATGATAGAATTACTTTAGTTGTAGATTTAAATCATTGGTTTGAAAGAGCAAAAATAAAATATAATGAAGGCACTTTATTCATAGATAACAGAGCATTTTGGTATGAAAAGTTGGGATAATAATAGAGTTGTAAAACAAAGTGATTATGATTTTAATCCTTTTCGGGAAAGCGACCATGGTAAATACTTTAAAACAATAACAAACATTTACGAAGACTGGTCAAAGGAATTAAAATATGCTAATACACAGCAACGTGATTTATTTTGGCCTAGTGAAACAAAAGGAAACCTAAAAGATTCTTGTGATCCAGCAGCTTTTAATACAGACAAAGAACTGACTGAAGATGAAAAAAAATATAATAGTGAGTTAGAAGATATGTTTGAAGAACAAGTTGCTTGGGCAAAAGAAGCTTCTGTTGGTGGAGATATACCTAAAGATTTTGTACTCTATAGAATGTGGACAGCAACAAAAAAAGAATGTCCTATATTGACTAGTCTTGCTGATAAGATTGGTTTAAAGGATGCTACAGTTGATATTCAAACTCAATCTGCAGGTATGATGTTGCATTTACATATAGACAGTTTGATAGACTATAGAAAAAAGAAAGGTTATGGTTCAAGTAGAACAGCTGATTCTGATTGGGCTAGAGTTTTTGTTATGTTAGAAGATTGGAAACCAGGACATATTATTCAATTCGGTAATACATATTTACCACCATGGAAAGCAGGTGATGTGATATGGTTTAATTGGTCAAACATTCCACATAGTACTGCTAATACAGGACCTTGGCCTAGAAGTATTGCCAAGATAACTGGTAAACAAACAGAAAAGTATAAAAAATTATTATGAACATAACGCCTTTATTTGCAATTGCTTTATTGCTACCTAGTATAACTACAAATCATAAAATACAATATGGTATACCAATATCTTTAATGTTATTTAAAGATGTATTTTTAGGATTTCATAGTCTTATGATACCAGTATATGGTTGTATGTTGTTATTTGTTCTACTAGGAAGACATATAAGTAATACTATAACAGCAACAGTCATTGGCGTTTTGATTTGGCACGTTGTTGTTAACTACGCTGTGTGGGCTATTTACGGTGGCAGCTTATTACAAACCTACATACAAGCTATACCATTTGATTTTAATTTGATGGTATCTACTTTGTTATGTGTGATGATTGGAAAATTATGTATAAAATATTATTATCATTATTATTTGTATTACTAATTAGTAGTACAGCAAAAGCAGACGATTGTAGAGGCGACAGACCTCAATATGATGAAGACGGAACACTTATTCTATATATCTGCAAGTCTTTTATTAGAAACTCTAGCGACTTAACTCATAAGACTTATTCATATGAAGTTGTATCGCCAGATAAAGATTCAATTAAAAAAGTATCTTCTCTAAATGTTGTTCAATCAGGGCCTGATGGTCAATTAACTTCTACATTTTTACGAGGTACAAACTCTAACCACACTTTAATAACCTTAAATGGTATTGCAATACAAGATAACTCTACACCTAATGGTGCGGAAGATTTATTTGCTCATAGTTTTTTAGGAGTTAATAGAGTTGAAGTTATCAAAGGACCTATGGGTAGTATCTATGGACCAAATGCTATTGGTGGTGTTATTAATATGGTAACTCAAGCCACTGGAGATAATTACATAGAGTTTTCTGGTGGTAGTTTTGGTCATAAATCACAAATTTTAAAACTAGGTAAAGCAGATTACTCAAAAGGTTTTATTATAGACTTTAGAGTAGAGAATGAAACTGCTGATGGTATATCTGTAGTTGATGGTACAGAAAAAGATGGTATAGCAGACAGAAACTATATCTTTCAAGTTGAGAAATTTTTAGGTAAATGGATTTTAAAATCTAATATTATTCAAACTGTAAACAAATCTGATTTAGATAAATCTACAGACTATACTGATTACACATCTAAATGGCAATTCAACAATCAATATATTTCTTTACAAAGTAAAGATACCGAGTTTTCTTTTCAGAAATCAAAGCACAAAAGAACATATGACGATAAAGGTACAAAGGATATTTACAATTCAGACCAGGAAACATTTATCGCTAGTCATTCTTTTCATCCAGACGAAACATTATCTTTGACTACAGGATTTGAACACAATTTACAAGAAGTAGATTTTGATACTAATATTGCAGGTTATGATTCAAACGTTGATAAAGAAAGACACAACCATGGTTACTATATCAATTTAGATAAACAACTTGATAGTGGTGTCTTTTTACATAGTGGTGTTAGATTAGATACACCTAATACATTTGATAATCAAACCACATACAGAATTGCTGTAGAAAATAATGGCGTACATTTAAGTTATTCTACAGGTTATAAAGCACCTACAGTTTATGAAATGTATGGTAAAAACAATTATGGATTTTTAGGTAATGAAAATCTTATACCTGAAAAATCAGAAACGTGGGAGATTGGAATAAAAGAGGATAATGTAAAACTTGTTTATTTCGAATCTAAAATAGATAATCTTTTAAAGTATGATACTAACACTTATGTTAATGATACTAAAGAAAGCAAACAACATGGAGTTGAATTAAGTAATACTTTTAGTTATGGTAAATTTCAATTAGATAATAGTTTGTCTTATACTGTATCTAAAGATGGTGATGATAAAGATATGTTGAGAAGACCTAATTGGCAAAATACTACAACAATGTATTATAATAATTTTTATGTTGATTGGAATTATTTTGGTGAACATAAAGATATTGACGCTTCAACATATGCAAGAAAAGATATGCCTGCTGTAGATACTTTTGATTTAGGTTATAATATTACTAGAGATAATACAACTTTCTTTTGGAGTATAAACAATGTATTTGATAAAGACTATGAAAGACCTGACGGTTATAATCAATATGATAGAACATTTAATTTAGGTTTTAGAAAATATTTTTAATGGAAACTGATCTTATATTATGGGCGATAATAGGTACCACTAGTGGTGTACTATTCGGTCTTATACCAGGTGCAGGAGCTTTTATTGCAGTAGCAATGTTATATCCTTGGTTAACTGATATATCTTCCATCAATGTTATGATGTATTATGTAACTGTTTTAATAGCCTCACAATATACAAATAGTGTTACAGCAATTCTATATGGTATACCTGGTGACGCAACTGCTATGGTCACAGCCCGAAATGGACATAGACTATTCTTAAAAGGTTTTGGTCATCTAGCCGTGACTAGTAATGCTATCAGTAGTACAATTGGAGTTATATTTGCGACAACTGTTTTTATTTTACTATTACCCACAATTATAGAAGTGTTTAGATTTTATAATAGTGTATTACAGACTCTTATTATTGCAGCTGTAATAGTAATGATTACTTTTTTCACTAAACAAAATAAATTGATAACATTATCATTTTTTGTATTGGGAGGTTTACTTGCAAAAGTAGGTGTTGATAATGTTACGTTTGAACAATTTTTAGTATTTGACAACTCATATCTTGCCATAGGCGTACCATTCGCAAGTGTAATGGTAGGGTTGTATATTGTACCTGAACTATTAAGGCTAAAAAGTTTTAAAGTTGAAGTACCTAAACGTATAAATACTTTTACAGTTGGTAAAGATACAACTACTCCTACATTCATAGGATGCTTCGTAGGATTTTGGTGTGGTCTTGTACCAGGTGTAACAAATATTCTTGGCAGTTATGCTAGTGCAAATATTGTTAAAAGGTTTTTCAAAAAACCTGTACTAAAAAGCATAGCAGCCGCAGAGGCAGCAAATAATAGTGGCGCTTTATCATCACTATTGCCTTTGCTTATATTAGCGATACCTATCACAGGTAGTGAGGTTTTGATTTATTATATTATGTTAGAAAATGGTTTCACTTTCAACGCTACAACAACAAAAAATAAATTAGAAGATATACTTTATATCATTCCGTTTGTAACTGTTTTTTGTCTGTGGTTAAGTTGGTATGGCTTCAATCTGTTAGGGAAGATTGCATACTTGTATAAGAAATATAGAAGTATCGCCAATTTTATTCTCCTATCTACAATCAGTACAGTAAGTATTTTAATATTTCCAAAACACGAATGGATGTTATTTTGCATACTTACGCTTTCTGTAATCGGTTTCATTTTAAAACGCTGGGAAACAAGTCCTGTTATATACGGATATTTCTTAAGCGATTTATTTTATGAAAATTTAATTAGAACATTAATAATCTTATAATAACAAAAAGGAAAACTAAAATGAAAAAAATAATGTTAATAATAATGAGTATGTTTTTTGCAACTTCTTTGTACGCTGAAGTACTAGTAGTGAACCCAGGTTCACAAGAAGGAGCATTTAGACAGATTCTTACAACAATTAATAGTGAACTTGACGCTGACTTTGTGCAGGCTGATAATCCTGTTACTGCCTATTCTTATATAGAAGGTACAGATTCAACCGAACTAGTTGTAACCATTTGGTCTAGTGAATGGCCAGGTGACAATAGTTTAAAAAGTCCAATCATATCTAAAGATAATATAATTGCTTTAATGACATATGAAACTCTTATGTGTAGTAGAGCATACAATTCACTTGAAGATATGAGTGGTAAAACTGTTAAGATTGCAACGTGGGGTTCTGAACCAGTTGCAAAATTCTTAAAAAATTTAGGTGCAAAACATAATGTAACTTTTGAAGTTGTACCTTATGGCGGAAGTGGAAGTACTACAAAAGGTTATATCGGCAAAGACGCTGATACTGTCTTTACAATTACTTCACGTCAAGCTGCATTGGAAGAAGATACGTCAACAAAATGTATTGCCTTTTCTGAAAAAGGTGATTTAGGTTTTAGATTTTTAGACGCTATTATTACTGTCAATGCTAATGAAGCCTTTGTAAATGATTTACGTTCTACGGTGGCAAACCTCTCTAATACTGCTGAGTGGAATGATAAATTTAAAGGTTCTGTAACTTATATTGGGAATGGTACTAATCAAACAATAGATATGTTTGAAGAGGCTGTTGCTAACTTTAGTAAGTAATACAATTATGTAAGAGCTGGTTGGCATCCTTATAGTTGTCAAACAGCTCTTGCTGATTTTTTCCAGTAATATTTAAATTTACACTAAACTTTTTATTCTGTATATTTTGAAATTCAGGTATTCTCATACCAATTCTTAACTTATCGTTTAAATAGTTAAAATATTTTTCAACAACTTCTATATTTTTTATATCTTTAATTACACCAGGTTTTAATTGTGAACAACCCCATAGTAGGTGATTTGTAATTTCTGGTTCTTTATCGTTGCCTATATTGTTAAAGATATTATTGCCAGGCAACTTATCTAATATATTAATAAACTGACCTATACGTGTATTAAAATCTATAGCAATTAATTTTTTACCTGATATATGAAAGTCAGGACCTGCAAAATATAAATCTTTTACTTTTAATTTGTCAATTATAGTCTGTACAAAACCATACATAATTTTATGTTGTTCTTCATCTACTTCATTTACAGGCACAGACCATACTGCCATATCTCTAGCAATATCACTTTTTTTACTGTTTGAGTGTTGTTCAATAGGATTTTTATTGAAATCTAATATATCACCATATTTAACTTTTGTATTTCTAACGTAGAATAAACAATCTACTTTACCGTTCTTAACATAACCGTATGGCGATATAGATGGTTGTTCAGACCAGTAATATTCTTGTGCCATAATCTTACAAGGTGCATAATTAAAATTTTCATTTTGAATACCTTTTTTGTTTATTTCAAAAAATTTATTATTATGTTCTAGTTTAGTTAAGTGATCTAAAAAATGATGTTTATTATTCCATCTTCTATATTCTATGATAGGTGTATTTTGTTCAGATTTAGGATAGAAAGAATTACTACCTGTACCTATATCAGGTTTTGTAAAAAATTCATCGCCATCAAATATATCTAATTGACTATGAAATGTAGGTGTAATACTTTTTGGTACATTATGACCTAGACCTATTGTTCTACAGAAATCATCCATTTTCTGTTTATTGCTAAACACTTCAGCTGCAAAAGCAGATAAGTTATTAATACCATAATAACTTTCTAATTGTGCTTGAATAGGAAAAAGATTTTCGCTAACACAATATATCTTATCGCAAGATAAAACTTTTTGCGTTATGTCTATAATATCAAATTTTTTTGATATTACTAAATCGTCTATATGTTCTATGAAAGGTTTGTAGCGATCGCCTGACTTGTTAGGCACCACATCACAAACAAGTGTGATGTGGTTATTTAAATTCGCTGTGATAAGTCCTTCGGACTTGTTAAGGCTACGCTTATGAGATAATATAATTACATTCATTCATAATATATAGTCGGCTTTTAAGAGTCGGTGTTTCCAGGTACCATTTTATAAGCCCAATTAGGCTCTAGTTCCTGTTCTTCTTCTTTAATACCTTCATCAATTGTAGGAAGTTTGTCTTTTTCTTCTTTCCAACCATCATAAGTTTCTTGGTCTTTATATTCTTTAACAACTATAACACTTTTGTTATCAATATCTAACTCGGCGCTTTTTATCACACCATAATCATCATCTATTTCTATATGTTTGGCAACTATTTCTTCGTCAACTTTTGCTGAAGTTGATTGATTAAAAAAATCTTCAACAGACCCAAAAGTTTTAGATGAGTCAACGTGAGTTAGTTTCCATTTTTTTGCTATTGGCATTTTAATAATACTCCTCTTCTTGTAATCTTTTTAAACCGTCCCAGATTTTACCGCTTCTGTCCCAAGTTCTATAATCCATTTCTGGAGTTGTAGTCTTGTACCATTCATAATTACCTGACATTGTATCTAAAAAGAAACCTTCTTGTTCAGAAACATTAAAATCAAGTTTCGGTAGTAAACTTCTAAATTTTTTCCATTCTGTATAATGGTTAAAATTTTCAAACCTTCTTAACGTGATAACAGTACGTTTATCACCTAATAAGTATGAGTCCCAGTCTATTAAGTATTTATCATTATTAGACTTATGAGCTTGTACCACTTCTAAATCATTGGAACCTGTATAAAGACTATCAAAGAAGTCGTTAGGGTCTTCAAAAGTCTGTGAAGGAACAGCTGTGTTCCTGTACATCCATTGTGTGTCAATACTCATAATTTCCTCAAAATTACTCTAATAGTATTATTTATGCGTATAAATACTACTATGGCAGCTGTAGCAAATTATACAATAGATCAAGGAACCACATTTAGTTCGGCAGTAACAGTTAAAGATAACAGCGGAAACGCATTAGATTTGACTGGATATACTGCTTCGTGCCGAATGGCCTTGGGGTATACTTCTACGAGAACGAGAACAACTTTAACCTCGGAATTTGATTCTGACAGATCAACAGGTATTATAACTATATCTTTGACTGCAACTCAAACTGCCAATTTAGAAGCACCAGCACGTTATGTTTTTGATTTAGACATAACAGCAGGTGATGGAACAGTAACAAGAATAATTGAAGGTCTAATTACAACTAGACCTAACGTATAATAAGGAGAAATACAATATGAGTAGTGAAACAATAAACTCAACAGCACCAACAGCCCCTACTGCACCAGCAGAAACATCTTTTACAATTGATGGAAAAGACTATAAAAGAAGTGATTTGTCACCACAATGCTTTAATAGTATTGTTGTAAGACAAGATTTACAGGCAACTAAAGTAAAATTGACTTTAGAATTAGAAAAAGTTGCTATTCTGCAGGCACATTATGACGCTGTTATCGCTAAAGATTTAGGTATTGACTTAAAAAAGAAAGACGCACCTAAAACTAATAGTGACGCTAATAAAAAGTAGTTTGTTAATACATTATTGATTGATTTAGATATCTTATTATTATAAATATTGTTAACACAGTATAATAATAGGTAAAAATGTCAAATAATATAACTGCAACTTATAGTACAGGTACTAACACAACTGCTACAATTAATAATACAACTACAGGACCTAAAAATGTTTCTGTAACAGCGCCGTCAGTAGCGAAATTAACTAAACTTACAGCATTAAGTGATGTTAATGCTGCTACATTAGACGATGGTGCAATGATTCAATATGATGATAATACCAAAAAATTTGTAACAAGAACTGAAATAAAAACTGAAAGTGGAAATTTAGTATTAAACGGTGGCACATTTTAACTAGGGAGATAAAATGGCAACAATTATAAAGATTAAAAGAACCACTGGTGCTTCGGCGCCTTCAGGTCTTAACCAAGGAGAGCTCGCTTACGTTTACGATACGAGTGCTACTAGCACAGGTGCTGGTGGTACTGGTTTACGTTTATACATAGGTGATCCAACTTCTACATCAAATGCCGCAATAGAAATTGCGGTCAATATCAAAAATTATTATTAGATCATACACACGGTACATTAACAGCTTCATCTGCTGTAATTGTAGATTCTAATAAGGCAATAGACGAATTATTCATAGGTAATAGTGCTACAGTCGGTGGTACAATTAAATTTAACGAAGGGACGAACAACGGTTCCCACTTCATAGCATTAAAATCTCCCAATAGTGTTGCAAGTTCAGTTACATTTACTTTACCTAGTGCAGACGGTTCAAGTGGCCACGTATTACAAACAGATGGTTCTGGTAATTTAACATTTGCTGCTCCAGCGTCAAGTTCATTTACACTTGCTGCTGATAGTGGTTCAAGTGATACATTTACTACAGGTCAGACATTAACATTTACTGGTGGTACTGGATTAGATTCAGTTGTTTCTGACAACGCAATTACTTTTGCTATAGACGCTACTGTTGCTACATTAGCAGGTACACAAACATTTACAAACAAAACTTTAACATCTCCTAAATTAAATGAAGACGTTGCCTTAACTGCAACATCAACTGAATTAAATTTATTAGATGGTATTACTGCTGTTAAAGATGAAGATAATATGGCAAGTGATAGTGCCACTTCACTTGCAACTCAACAATCAATCAAAGCATATGTTGACTCACAGGTAACAGCACAAGATTTAGATTTCCAAGGTGACTCTGGTGGCGCTCTATCAATTGATTTAGATAGTGAAACATTAGATATCGCTGGTGGTACTGGTATTGATACTTCTGGTTCTGGTAATACATTAACAGTTGCGATTGATAATACAGTTGTTACATTAACTGGTTCACAGACATTAACTAATAAAACATTAACCGCACCTACATTAACAACTCCTAAAATTGCTGACGAAGGTTATATTGCTGATGGTAATGGTAATGAACAAATTATATTCCAACAAACAGCAAGTGCCGTTAACGCAATAGAGATTACAAACTCTGCTACAGGTAATGGTGTTAAAATAGGTTCACAAGGTGATGATACAAACGTTGACTTAATACTTGATCCGAAAGGTTCTGGTACTGTTGATGTTAACAATAGTAAAATTACAAACGTAACTGATCCAAGTTCAGACCAAGACGCAGCTACAAAAGCTTATGTTGATAGTGTTGCAAATGGTTTAGATGTAAAAGATTCAGTTAATCTTGCTTCAACAGCGAACATTGCTGGTACATACAACAATGGTGCTGGTACAATAACTGCAGGCTCAAATGGTGCATTAACAGTTGACGGTGTTGCTACTGCATTAAACGATAGAATATTATTAAAAGACCAAACGGATTCTACTGAAAATGGTATCTATAAAGTATCTATATTAGGTACTGGTTCTGCCGCTTATGTGTTAACAAGAACACCTGACGCAGACGCAGCTTCTGAAATAACAGGCGGCGCTTTCGTATTCGTAGAAAAAGGTACTGCTAATGCTGACAATGGTTATGTATTCACACACGATGGTACTCCAACATTAGGTACAACTAATATTACAGTAGCACAATTCTCTGGTGCTGGTCAAATTAGTGCTGGAAACGCATTAACAAAAACTGGTAATCAGTTAGACGTTGCTGTAGATGATAGTACATTAGAGATATCATCCGACGCTGTACAGATTAAAACAACTTATCCTGGACAAGCGTCAATTACTACATTAGGAACAATTGCAACTGGAGTATGGAATGGTACTGCAATCGCAAATATCTATGGTGGTACTGGACAAACAACATACACTACTGGTGATATGCTATATGCAAGTGGATCAAACACTCTTGGCAAATTGGCATTAGGTGCAAGTGGTAAAATTTTACAATCAAACGGTAGTAATATTACATACGGTGATTTAGACGGTGGAACTTACTAATCGTTAATTTAAAGAGAGATTAAATGGCGACGGTTATTAAATTAAAAACAGGAACAGGTACACCTACCACAAGTGATATAGTAGCACGTGAGGTAGCAATTGATACCTCTGCTCAAAAATTTTATATTAATGATAGTGGGACTATTAAAGAAATAGGTGGCGCTAGTTCATCTACTTTAACAGCTTTATCAGACGTAACTATTTCAAGTGCTCAACCAACACAACATTTATATTACAATGGCTCTGCTTGGGTCAATGAATACGATTACGATATTGGTAAAAGAGTTCCATTCACTAAAACTGACGGTACAGCAACAACAATCGCTCTTGTAAACAATAAAGATATGACAACAATAAATGGATTTTTAGATCATACAGTTTCACAATCATACTATCTTCCATTTACAATAGCTGCAGGTACAGCAGTAACAACAATAAGACCAGGACATATGCCTGAGATTTCGGAGATATAATAAATGAGTTCTAAAACACCAGTAAGAGCCACCCTCTCGGGAAGTAATGTAACAGGTCTTGCCGAATATCAATCAGGTGAATTTGTACCTCTATCACATGGTGGTTTAGGTGCAGCTTTATCAATTGGTTCTGCTGGACAGGTATTAAAAGTAAACGGTGCTGGTAATGCTATTGAGTTTGGTGCTGTTGAGGCAATTGTAAATATTGACAACGCAACAGATTTAGAAAGTGCTACATTAGCAGTAGGTGATAAGATATTATTATCTGATGGTGGTACTGAAGGTAGAGTATTACTATCTCAATTAGATACATTATTTTCAGGCACAACAAAGACATTAACAAATAAGACATTAACAAGTCCAAATATTTCTGGTCTACAAATAACAGATTCAAGTATAGTATTTGAAGGTGCAACTGCTGACACAGCAGAAACAACTTTAACAGTTGCAGATCCAACTACAGATAGAACAATTACTTTACCAGACGCAACAGGTACAGTTGTACTAGTTGCTACAGCAGCTTCTTTAACTAATAAAACTATAGATTTAGGAAACAATACTGTAACTGGTTCATTAGCAGAATTTAATACTGCTTTACAAGGAGATAGTTTTGTTTCTTTAACAGGAAGTGAAACACTAACAAATAAAACATTAACAAGTGCTGTATTAAATACTGGCGTTTCAGGTACTGCTGTATTAGATGAAGATAATATGGCGACTAACTCTGCTACTCAATTAGCAACACAACAAAGTATTAAAGCTTATGTGGATGCTCAAGTAGCAACAAAAGACAATTCAGATGAGATAACAGAAGGTTCTACGAACCTTTACTTTACAAATGCAAGAGCAGACGCTAGAATTACAAATGCTCTTAAAGATGAAGACAACATGGCGTCTGATAGTGCTACTCACGTACCATCGCAACAATCAGTTAAGGCATACGTAGATAGTCAAGTTACTGCTCAGGATTTAGATTTAACTTCCGACTCTGGAACAATTGATATTGATTTAGATTCAGAATCATTAACAGTTGCTGGTGGAACTGGTATCGACTCAAGTGCAACAGGAACAACAGTTACACTTGCTATTGATAGTACGGTAACAACTTTAACTGGGACTCAAACATTAACGAATAAAACTTTAACTGCACCAACTCTTACAAGTGCTGTTTTAAATACTGCTGTATCAGGAACTGCTGTACTAGATGAAGACAATATGGCTTCAAATAGTGCTACGCAACTTGCAACTCAACAATCAATCAAAGCATATGTGGATGCTATATCAACAACATTAACTATTGGTGCTGATAGTGGTTCAAATGATGGCGTTGTAGTAGGAACAGATACACTTACATTCGCTGGTGGAACAGGATTAGATTCAACTGTTTCTGATAATCAGATTTCATATGCAATAGATTCAACTGTTGCAACACTAACAGGTTCACAAACGTTAACTAATAAAACGTTAACAACTCCTATAATCGCTGAAATAGATTCTGGATCAACAATTACACTAGACGCAACAACTGATATCGTATTAGACGCTGACGGTGGTGATGTATTCTTTAAAGATGGTGGTACAACAATTGCTACTCTATCAAATACATCAAGTGATTTTGTAATTACAACTGGTGTACAAGATAAAGATTTCATAATCAAAGGTGATGATGGTGGATCAGGAATTACTGC
>Ga0115011_10001613_pt1 | contig 16207 bp, 11 predicted proteins | sample TroAtlMetagenome_2_FD_88705 | JGI IMG/M metagenome (GOLD analysis project Ga0115011, IMG submission 88705) | Marine eukaryotic phytoplankton communities from Atlantic Ocean - Tropical Atlantic ANT8 Metagenome | ecosystem: Environmental > Aquatic > Marine > Oceanic | place: Tropical Atlantic...
GTGAAAGAAAAGAAACAAGCAGGTAAAGGCGACAAGCCGAGGAATTGCTTTTCCAATAGTTATAAAAATAATTATGAAACGATTAACTGGGGAGAGGATGAAAAATGTGCCAATGTTTCAAATGCAAACAAGACTTCGCCGAATGATTATGGTGCCACCGGCCCACACAACACCTGCTGTGGTGACATCTAGACAAAGAAAAACCCGCACCAGCGGCAAGGCAGTGCGGTTGATGGCCAACAAAACCCCCGCCAACCGAAGCTGACGGGGATTTATTTCCTAACCATGATTGTCGGCAACCAACCGACTAAACAAACTTCTCACTCTTAGCGGAATAGTCAAAAACCCCGTCGACCGAAGCTGACGGGGGGCGTTTTCATAGTTTATTTTGTTTACCCGCTTGCATTAACCAAGCCATTTCCCATCCCAACCTAATCGCTTTGTGGATGTGACAGCGAAGGCCGAGAGTTCTCAGATGTAATTTTTGAGGTGGTTCAGGAATACCGTGGCGACACGCAGGCTGCTGAGATTATAGGGGTGCTTGAGACGGTTAAGGCGTACTTCATCAAGGCTGCCATCATGGAACACAGGGATGCGATGAGGTGTAGGTTCTGGCTTTTGGCAGAAGAAATGGCAGAAGCCTAAGTTGAACCTTGCACTCAGTTTCACTCGCTTCATTATGACTTTTGTTTAAAGTGGTAAAACAAGTTGCAATTTTAACGATTTTAAATCCGTGTTCGAATGAGGGTCAGGAGGTCGCGAGTTCGAATCCCACCATCCCGACCATTTTCTTTTCCCTGTAAAACACACTTCTATTTTTTTTGTGAACTCCGATCGCATTGAGCATTTTCGTCAAAGCCTTCAGCAGTTGGCCGGGGAGATCGACGCTGACCTTTCCGCAAACAAGGATGACGCTGGCATCGTGGAATTGGACACATCTATCGGGCGGCTCTCTCGTATGGATGCCATGCTGAATCAGCAGATGGCTCTAGAGTTGAGGCGGCGGAGAGAGAACCAGTTGCTGCGAATCAATAATGCGTTCAAGCGAATGGATCAGGGCCGGTACGGAAAATGTGGCAAGTGCGGGAACCCGATAGACGAGGCGAGGCTCGAGGTTTTTCCGGATGTCGTGACTTGTGTCGCATGTGCTTAAGGGAGAATTCGTCATTAGAGATTTCAAAGCCTTAACTTTTTCACTTCTTCGTTGACAGCAGCTCAGTTCGTGAGAAGGGTTGCGGGGTGATAAAGCTACCTTTAATTCTATTGGTTTTCCTCATGTCCGCCGGTTCGATCGTTGCTGAGGACAAGGCGTACAAATCCATTTTCGACGGCAAGACGCTCAAGGGGTGGACTCAGCGCAATGGAACTGCAACCTACCGTATTGAGAATGAGGTCATCATCGGCAAGACCATGGAGGGCAGTCCAAACTCGTTTCTATGCTCTGATGGTGTTTATGGAAACTTTGACTTGAAATTCGATGTGAAGGTTGATGATGAACTGAATTCCGGTGTGCAGATTCGTTCCCAGACGCGTGGCGGCTTCAAGGGCCGCGTTAATGGGCCGCAGGTGGAGATCGAGTCTAGCGGGGAAAAAGGAGCTGAGGCTGGTTATATTTACGGCGAGGCAGCTGGTGGCTGGATGACTCCGAAGGACAAACTCATCCCTCACAAACATTTCAAGGACGGTGAATGGAACAGTTACAGAGTGCTAGCTAAAGACGCGCAAATCAAGGTGTGGATTAATGGCAATCTGATTTCTGATCTCACTCATGATGAAAAATTCAAGAGTCACCCCAAGGGTTTCATTGGCCTGCAAGTCCACGGCATTGGCAAGAAAAAAGGTCCCTACGAGGTCCGCTGGCGCAAGCTGAAACTCAAGGAATTGGACTAACTTGATTATGCGATGCCGGACTGGATAGGGCACCTTCAGCTATAGAAAAGAATTTCACGGATGAGCACGGATTTGTCATTCATTGAAAATCCATGTTTAAGTTTTCCTCCTCTCGGGCGTATTCACTGTACTTCTTGAGCCAATCCGGCGGCGGCGAAATCAATTCTTAATGACTCGTGTTTTCATTCTTACAGTCGAGTTGTCCTTTTCCTCAGCGATTCAAGCTGTAGAATCGCTTCTCCATTCCATTTAGCGCCTTGACGCGTTCAAGTGTGTATTACAGAGGCCGGGTTTTGGCGATGTGTCGTATGACATCAAGCCAGATATTGTGTCTCGGAGCTGTATTGGTATACGGGACCGGAGTTTAAAACGAAGCACGAGATTTATCCGCCAAAGCTGCAGAATCGCAATCGATGATCTGATATTTTCTCAGTCGCTGTGAGAAAATAAAAAGCCAAGCGCCTACGCGCTTTGATTTCGCAAAAACGCCTCGCGAAGATACCCCCCCATCGAGCGTATGTGCCGCGTCCGTGCTATAGCCTCCGTGGGCCAGCGTCCCACTCCCGGGGAATAATATTCAAGCTGAGGATGCCGCTGGCACCATCCTTCCGCAGTAATATTGGTACGCCCGAGCCAGTGGTGGATTAGGTCAAGATAACCGCGATTGTCTTGCTATCCAGGATGGATAATCCCAAGTTACCTCAATTCATCAGCCGTCGATTAGCATCCATATAATGAGATTAATTCCCTCACTCCTTTTGTTGGTAGCATTTAACCTTCATGCCGCGAAGAAGAACCCGCTGCCAATTACTGAGAAACCCTTCATGCCATTAGAGGCTGCGAAGACGATGCAGGTGCCCAAGGGGTTCAACGTCACCCTTTTTGCCGGAGAACCTGACATCAAGCAGCCGATTGGTTTCTGCATTGATGATCGGGGCCGGTTGTGGGTGGCTGAAGCCAATAATTATCCGGACAAGAAGGCTGGCAAAAATGACTGCATCATTATTCTCGAGGATACCGACGGCGATGGCACCCATGATAAGCGGATTGTTTTTTACGATAAACTTGAGTATGTCAGTGGTATAGAAGTTGGGTTCGGCGGGGTGTGGGTGATGTCGATTCCTAATTTTTATTTCATTCCGGATGAGAATTACGACGGTGTGCCAGATCGGGAGCCGGTCCTGTTGCTCGACGGTTTTGGTACGCATGCCAATTCGCACACCATCGCCAACGGGTTTGCGTGGGGGCCGGACGGTTGGTTGTACGGCACGCACGGGATTACGAACTGGTCGCTGCCGGGTAAACCGGGGACGCGGAGGGCCAATCGGCGGCGGTTCGAGGGTGGCGTGTGGCGGTATCATCCGGTGCGTCACGTATGGGAGGCGTTCGCCATCGGCACGACCAATCCTTGGGGCATCGACTGGAACGAGTACGGTCATGCCTTCGTTTGCAACTGCGTGAACCCGCATCTGTTTCACATCATCCAGGGCGCATATTATGATCCCGCGCGTAATAGGCCGACCGGGCGATTTGCCTACGATCGCATCCAGACCATCGCGGATCACTTACATTTCACAAACACAAAGACCATCCGCGCGGGCATCGGTACTCCGGAGGAGGACGCAGCCGGCGGAGGCCATGCGCACAGCGGCACGATGATTTATCTGGGCGACAATTGGCCTGGAAAATATCGCGGTGATGTTTTTATGAGCAACATCCACGGCCGTCGCATTAACCACGATCGCCTTGCACGCAAGGGCAGCGGCTACGCCGCCAGCCACGAGCGGGATATGATGCGCGCGCGTGATCCGTGGTTTGTGGGCGTCACCCTCGCCTACGGCCCCGACGGCGGCGTGTACGTCAGCGATTTCTCCGACACCGGCGAATGCCATCACACCCGCAACACCAAAAAGCAAACTGGCCGAATTTACAAAATCACCTTTGGAAAACCGAAGCCGTGGAAGGGGGATATTGGGAAGTTGAATACGGCCGCTTTGGTAAGACTGCATGGGCACCCCAATGATTGGCACGCACGCCACGCACGCCGCGTGCTGCAAGAGCGTGCCACCCTTGCGCTTGGGCAAACGACAGGCCAAGCAGAATTCATCCACGTGCTGAAAACACATCATGACACCGCTCTACGGTTGCGGGCTCTTTGGACGCTGCACAGTACGCGCGAACTGTCGGCGAAGCTGCTTGCAGGCCTGCTCCGCGACGAGAGCGAGCACCTCCGTGCATGGGCCATTCAGTTGCTTTGCGAAAATAGAAAACCTACGGAGGCAGCGTGCGAGGAATTCGCGCGAATGGCGCATGAGGACAATTCCCCCCTAGTGCGCTTGTATCTAGCCAGTGCTATGCAGCGTTTGTCGCTGAAGCAGCGTGTTCCGGTGCTGGCACATTTGCTCGCTAATGCTGAGGACAAGCACGATCAAAATCTACCACTCATGTATTGGTATGCCACAGAGCCAGTGGTAGCCGCCGACCGCCTAGCCGCTCTTAAACTGCTGACCGCCTGCAGAATCCCCAAGGTGCGCCAGTTTATCACGCGTAGGATGGCGACTGGACGCGATACGGGCAAAAGGAAATAATACGCATCGAGTGAAAAGCCTTTATTTTTTATTGTTTGTCATCGTTTTGCTGTCGCCAGTTCAATTGCGAGCTCAAGATGCCGAGGCTTTGGGGGCTTTGGTGGGTGTTCTGCAGGAGTCGGACGATGCGGGGTTTCAACTGGATGTTCTCAAGGGCATCAGCGCGGCGTTAAAAGGACAACGGAATCTCAAGCCGCCAGAGGGTTGGGATGCTTTAGCGGCCCGGCTGGGGGAGAGCCCGAATGCGGAGGTGCGGCAGTTGGAGCGGGCGCTTTCATTGACGTTCGGGAGCAAGCTTGCGTTGCACGATTTACGGAAGGTTTTGGTGGATGGCAGGGTGAAGTTGCAGGAACGTCGTAAGGCGTTGTCGGCATTGGTGGCGGCGCGGGATGTAAAGTTACCGGAGGTGTTGCGGGGGTTGCTGAGAGAAAAAACGCTGCGGCGGGAGGCATTGCGGGCCTTGGGGGCGTTTGAGGATACCAAGACGTCGTCGGCGATTTTTAAAATTTACAGGAAGTTGGACACGGCGGGCAAGCGCGACGCGCTGACGACACTGGCCTCGCGGGTGAGTTTTGCGAAGGCGCTGATGGCGGCGGTGGCGCAAGGCGTTGTAAAGGCGAATGAGTTGCCGGCGGACATCGTGCGACAGTTGCGCGCGCACGGGGTGAAAGATATTAATGAAATGCTCGACAAGGTTTGGGGTGTGAGTCGTTCCACGCCGGCGGCGAAACTTGCAGAGATTGCGAAGTACAAAAAGTTGCTGGAGGCAAAGGTGAATCGTCCGGATAATTTACCTCGAGGCCGTGCTCTTTTCCAACGCACCTGCGCGCAGTGTCATAAACTCTACGGCGAAGGCGGGGAGATTGGGCCGGACATCACTGGATCCAACCGCAACAATCTCGATTATCTGTTAACCAATATGATCGACCCAAACGCGGAAATCCCCAATGACTATCGCACGGCTATTTTACGCACGAAGGACAACCGCATTTTGGTGGGCGTCATCCGCCGCAGTGAAGGGCCGTCCGTCACCATCGCCACACCGGCTGAGGTGGTGACTCTAGCCAAAGGCGATGTGGCGGCGATTGATCCGCAGAATTTTTCAATGATGCCGGAGGGTCTTGTTCTCGCGCTCAAGTTAGACGAACTGCGTGATCTCGTCGCTTACCTGCGCGGCACCCGGCAGTTGCCGTTGCCAAAGGAGTAGCTTGGTGGGCTAAAGTTTCAATTTGTCAGCCAAGAATCCTTCCAACTTAACAGTGCCGGTGGTAAAGCGCGAATGCCTTCAGCTAGTTTTTCGGTAGCGCAGGGGCTTCAGCGTTGGTGAAGTCATTGCCTGTCTTGGCTTTGGGGAGTCCATGATGTGGCCAACGAACTGAAAGATGAGTTGCAAAGCAGGCACTGGCGCAGGCGACAGCTTGAGGGAAAGCGAAGAGCAGTGTGAGGTTGCAATGTTTGCCTTTTTTTCCAATTCCTCCTTTGAGCGGAGACCTCCCCATGTGGCGACAATTTGATGGGGATAAAATCGCGGTCGACGCCTTTGGCAAACGTCGAGGTGAACTATTGAGATTGGAAAAAATGGAGCCAGTTGTCGGACTCGAACCGACGACCGTTCGATTACAAATCGAGTGCTCTACCAACTGAGCTAAACTGGCCAAAGCCGCGAGGGCCGTGGGGGAGTAGTAGCGTTGGATTCGGAGTTTTGAAAGTCATTTTATTACTTTTTCAGCTTTGAGGGCTGTTTTAAGGATAAAAAGAATTGGCGTGGCGCGTATTCTTCGGTTAACAATTTTGTTAGCGATCGAGCATAGATGAGAAACAGTTTGTTCAGTTGGATAATCAGTGCTGCAGGGATTCTTAGTTTTGCCCAGTTCGCACCAGCCGAGTCGGTGGACTTTAGTCGCGACATTCGACCGGTGTTATCCCGAAATTGTTTCGCTTGTCACGGGCAGGATGAAAATACCCGTAAGGCCGACTTGCGTCTGGATATTCGCGAAGGCGCTCTCGCTGAACGCAATGGCACTCAAGCCATTGTTCCCATGGATCGGGTGGGGAGCGAATTATTTGCGCGAATCACCACCGATGACGTCGACGACACCATGCCTCCCGAAGATTCCGGGCATGAATTGACGGCTGCCGAAATTGAGCTAATCGGCGAATGGATTGACGGAGGCGCTTCGTACGAGCGGCATTGGGCGTTCACACCCCCGACGAGGCCGAGATTGCCGAGGCTTACCGACCAGTCGTGGGCGAGGAATGGTATCGATCATTTCATTCTTTCCGGCCTTGAGGCAACCGGTGACCGACCCGGCAAACAGGCCAACCGATATACGATTATTCGCCGGTTATCGCTCGACCTGACCGGTCTGCCGCCCACGCCGGTTGAAGTGGAGGCTTTCGTAAATGACAAACGCCTGAACGCATACGAACTGCTCGTGGACGACCTATTGTCGCGGCCGTCCTACGGCGAACGCTGGGCGCGGGTGTGGCTGGACTTGGCTCGCTACGCGGACTCGGCGGGATACGGTTCTGATCCTTTGCGGGTGATTTGGAAATACCGCGACTGGGTGATTGATGCGCTCAACCAAAACATGCCGTACGACCAATTCACAATCGAGCAATTGGCGGGAGACCTTTTGCCGGACCCCTCACAAGATCAATTATTGGCGACTGCGTTTCATCGTAATACCAAGACCAACACCGAGGGCGGCACCGACGACGAGGAGTTTCGCGTCGAGGCGGTGCGTGACCGTGTGGACACGACCATGCAGGTCTGGATGGGACTAACGATGGGTTGCGCCAAGTGCCACTCGCATAAGTATGATCCGATCACGCAAACGGAATACTACCAGTTTTATGCAATGTTCAACCAGACGGCGGATACCGACCAAGGCAACGACTCACCGCGCATGCCCTATCCGACCGTGGAGGAAAGTAAGCGTTTGGCCTCGATCGACAATCAGATCAAAGGCTTGCAGGCCAAGCTTAACGTTCAGACCCCGGCTCTGGCCAAGGGGCAAAGCGAGTGGGAACTCGAATCACTCCGAGACCTAGCCAAGCCGAAGCCGGAGCTTGGTGTGTGGGAGGTGAGCGGACCATTTACTAGCGAAAACTTTGACGCCGCGTTCGAGAAGGCGTTTGTGCCGGAGCGACTTGCCATTGGCGAAAATGTTGCAACGCTCGGTACAGCCCGACAGTCGTCCACGTCTAACAACGGAGAAGCCAAGCTGGCAATCGACGGTAACAGTTCAGGGAAATTCGAGGACAAGACGGTTACCCACACCAAGAATCCGTCTGACAAGTCGCCGTGGTGGGAGGTGGAATTAGCCGAACCAACCGACGTGTCGCAGGTTGTTATTTGGAACCGTCTAGAAATACCGGAGCGCTTGTCTGCGTTTCGGGTGTTGGCGCTGAGCACCGAACGTAAGTTGCTGTTTGAAAAAGACTTTTTTGCTGCCGGCAAGGGTAATCCGAAGTCGAACGAGGGGTTTGCTGTGCCAATTGAAGCTGATGGAAAAGTGTCGGTTATTCGGATTGAGTTACTGCAGCTGCCCGGGCGCAACGAGCCCATTTTATCGCTGGCGGAGGTGCAGGTTTTCACGCGTTTAGATGACAAGAAAGTTGAGGGTGCCCGGTGGACAGCCAAGCCCGAGTGGGTCGATGGCAAAGTCCACTCAATCGAGTCAGGTAATCAATCGGTGGTGTATATGCGGCGCAGCGTGAATGCGGTCATCACCGGTACACAGGAATTGTTGCTCGGCAGCGGCGACGGGATCAAGGCATGGGTCAACGGCCGCGAAGTCTTGTCAAAGAAAACCAAGCGCGAAGCAAAGGCCGACCAGGAGAAAGTGAGAGTCAACCTGTCACAGGGCAAAAATGAACTGCTGTTGAAAATCATTAATAACGATAAAAAGAGCGGGTTTTATTTTGCTGTTCGAGGCGTCGGTTTTCCGGAGGATATTTTACCGGTGCTGTTGACCGATGAATTAAAGCGCACCAAGCCGCAGGCAGAAAATATCTCCACTCACTACCGGGCTTTTGCAAAGGAACTGGAGCCGGTGCGAAAGTCAATCGAGGCCAAGCGCAATCAGCATAAAAAAGTCACCGACTCGATAGTCACCACGCCGTACATGAGTGAACTGGCCAAGGTCAAGTGGCGTGAAACTTACCTGATGATCAAGGGAAGTTTTTTGAACAAGGGCAACGTGGTGAAAGCTGGTTTTCCAGCTTCGTTTCACTCGCCGGCAAAGGGTACGCCGCACAACCGCATGGGCGTGGCCCGGTGGTTATTGCAGGAGGACAATCCCCTGACAGCCCGCGTGACGGTTAACCGTTTTTGGTCACGACTCTTTGGTCGTGGGTTGCTTGACACAGAGGAGGATTTTGGCACGCAAGGAAACCTTCCGGATCATCCCGAGTTGCTTGACTGGCTGGCTGTCGAGTTTCGAGGTGCAGATTGGGACATAAAGCGACTGGTTAAGACCATGGTGATGTCTGCGACGTATCGTCAGTCGGCCGAGTTGCGCGGCGATTTGGCCAAGGCCGATCCGCGTAACATTCGTCTTGGCCGAGGACCGCGTTTTCGACTGGAGGCGGAGATGGTGCGTGATCAGGCGTTGGCGTTGAGCGGGTTACGCAGCGTCAAGATGTATGGGCCGTCCGTTTACCCACCGCAGCCACCCAACCTTTGGCAGGCGGCGTTTAACGGACAGCGCGACTGGTCAACGAGTCAGGGCGAAGATCGCTATCGGCGTGGTTTTTACACCTTCCTGCGGAGGACGGTTCCCTATCCGTCGATGGCAACTTTTGATGCTCCAAGCCGGGAGATTTGCGCGGTGCGGCGAATTCGCACCAATACGCCGCTGCAGTCTTTTGTAACTCTTAATGACGAGGCTTACGTTGAGTTCGCTCAGGCGTTGGCGCACCGCGTTTACAGCGAGGGTGGCGAGTCGATGGGGGATCGGTTAAAGTTTGCCCTGCGGCTCACGCTTGCCCAGCCGGTTGATGCGCGTAGGCTGGCGGCGCTGACTGAATTATTCGACGGCGAGCTGGCTGAGTACCAAAAAGCGCCAAAGGATGCGAAGGAACTTTTTGGTGGAACGGTACCCGTTCCGCACGGGGCCAGCCTGGCGGAAATGGCGGCCCTAACGGTCGTGGCAAATGTTTTGTTAAACCTTGACGCCATCCTGATGAAAGGATGACAGTGAACTCAGTTTCCAAATGAGCATAAATCTCCGGCAGGCACAATTCATCACTCGGCGCCATTTCTTAAAGCGGTGCCAGGTTGGGCTCGGATCTCTGGCGCTTGGCTCGCTGATGGGCAGGGCGGGAGCGAGCGCCGTCAACCCGATGGCCCCGCATTTACCGCCGCTTGGGGGCAAGGTCAAAAACGTCATTTACCTGCACATGGCCGGTTCGCCTCCGCAGTTGGACTTGTTTGATTACAAGCCGAAGCTGAACGAGTTGAACGACAAGCCGTGCCCGAAGGAGTTCATAGAGGGCCGGCGTCTGCCGTTCATCAAGGGGCATCCCAAACTGCTTGGCTCGCCGCACACGTTCAAGCAGCACGGGCAGAACGGCCAGTGGATCAGCAACATGTATCCGACGCTTCCGGGTTTGGCGGATGACCTCACCTTCGTGAAGTCGATGTACACGGACCAGTTCAATCACGCGCCAGCACAGATGCTGCTTTACACCGGTTCGCCCCGAAACGGCTCGGCTTCGATGGGGTCGTGGGTCACTTATGGGCTTGGCTCAGAGAACTCGAATCTGCCTGGTTTCGTGGTACTGATATCCGGTAACACCGATCCGTCGGGAGGAAAGAGCCTTTGGGGGAGCGGGTATCTGCCGTCTGTCTTTCAAGGCGTGCAATGCCGCAGCACCGGCGACCCGATCTTGTACGTGTCAAACCCGAAAGGTATGAGCCGCGAGGTGCGCCGTCGAAGTCTCGACGCGCTCAGGAAACTCAACGAGCAGGAGTACCGTGAGATTGGCGACCCTGAGACACTGACGCGTATCAACCAGTATGAGTTGGCTTACCGAATGCAGATCAGCGTGCCGGAGGTGATGGATATAAGCCGCGAATCGCAACCCACGCTTGAGCAGTACGGCGCGCAACCGGGGAAGGCGTCTTTTGCGAATAACTGCCTGCTAGCCCGCCGCTTGGTGGAGCAGGGGGTGCGGTTTGTGCAGTTATTCGATTGGGGCTGGGATTTTCACGGCACCACCTCCGGCAATGACCTCGTCAAGCGACTGCCGGTCAAGTGTGCGGAGAATGACAAGTCAGTCACCGCGCTGTTGCTGGATCTCAAGCAGCGTGGGTTGCTCGACGAGACGCTCGTGGTTTGGGGCGGCGAATTCGGCCGAACGGCAATGAACGAAGAACGTAATGGTTCAAAATTTCTCGGCCGCGACCACCATCCAGACTGCTTTACGATTTGGATGGCCGGCGGCGGGTTGCAGCATGGTATCACCCATGGAGAGACGGATGAACTGGGTTACACTGTGGCCAGAGATCCGGTGCACGTGCACGATTTGCAGGCGACGATCCTGCATCTACTTGGGCTGGATCCGTTCACCTTCAGTTACCGCTATCAAGGCTTGAACCAACGGTTGATCGGTGTTGAAGATACGCCAAAAATTATTAATGGAATATTGGCCTAGTGAACACCGCAGGAGAAGGGAATCGTGGAACTTGACTGTAAAGGGGAGGTGGGCAATCTTCTTTCTGGTTTGTTTTTAGAATCAACTAGAATTCTTTAAAACAGGAGATTAATTGAGCTTATCCATTATTAATGCAGACCCTCATCGGTTTCACATTCCGGTGATGGGAACTGGTTTCACGATCGATACATGCCTGAAGGTTGCGCGTTTCGGTATCCACAGCGTCCTGAGCCTGGGTGATGATGAATTGATTGAACGCGTGCGTGAGCATCACTGCAGGGAGTATGATTTTCAATACGAGGAAATCGCAGGAGGCAGTGGAGACCATCGCGCCAGAAGGATCACCGCTTATCTCAATCAGTTGAATCAGCTCGTAAACGACCAGTTTGAGATTATTCGGAATCAACCATTCGAGACGGAAGAGGATATCACTCGCTACTTCACTCTTCTTCCTGAGGGACAACTCAAGACTGAGTACAATGCGATGATGTCTGAAGCCGACCTGGATCAAAAAACACGTCGCCAAGATGAGTTGCGTCGCCTCATGAAGCCCGGGCGCATCAACGTCAACGTAATGACCAAGGTGGATTGTACCATCGACCGTGTTGACAATCGCATGCTTGACCCTGACAAGACCGACGCTCTGAACGGCTTGAAGGGATACGGCGAGAGTGACCTTCAAAGCAGTATCATTTTTTCTGCAGGAATGAATCCTCGCCTCTACGGTGCTATCGCAGAATATCCTGACTTTTTCCCGGACCCTTCGGGTGAAATAAAAAAGAAGATCGTCCTGAAGGTCAGCGACTATCGTAGTGCCTCGATTCAAGGTCGCTTCCTTGCCAAAAAGGGAATTTGGGTATCAGAATGGCGCTTTGAATCCGGGTTGAACTGCGGTGGTCATGCCTTTGCCACTCAGGGTATGCTCATGGGGCCCATTCTCAAAGAGTTCAAAGAGCGTCGGCTGGAATTGGTCGATACCCTTTTCTCGTTATATAAGTCCGCCCTTGCAAAGACCGGACGCGAGATTGGCGAGCCACCGTCGCATAGATTTACCGTGCAGGGCGGCGTGGGGACCCATGCGGAGCATGACACCATACTCAAATACTACGAAGCCGATGCCACAGGTTGGGGTTCGCCATTTTTACTGGTTCCCGAGGTCGTGCGCATCGACGATGAACACCTTGAGAAGGTTCGTGAAGCGGGCGAAAAAGAAATCAAACTCACTCGTTCATCGCCTCTTGGGATACCGTTCTGGAATCTGCTAACGTCGGAAAGCGAAGCCTATCGCCGTGAGCGGATTGCCGAGGGCAAGGCAGGGAGCATCTGCCCACACAAGTACCTCAAGTTCAACACTGAGTTCACCAAGAAGCCGATTTGCCGCTCGTCAAAAGCCTATCAGACCCTGAAAATAAAGGAGATAAACGAGAGGGTCGACTTGGACGAAGAGCAGAGGGCGGCGCATGTACAGGAAACCACCGACCGGGCCTGCATTTGTTTTGACCTATCTGCACCGGCGCTGAAGGTAATGAACCTCCCCACTACCTCTAAACTAAATGTATGTGTGGGGCCCAACGCCCGGTTTTTCGACAAGGTATCAAGCCTGCGCGAAATGGTGGATCACATTTATGGGCGCATCGATCTGCTTAAGGGGAAAAACAGGCCCAATATGTTTGTCAATGAGCTTAAGCTTTATATGGAATACATGGCCGAGGAGGTCGAGCGCGTGCGCTTGAAATTGTCGAGCCAGACACACGAGTATTTTGAGGGGTACAAACTCAATCTGCTAAATGGGATCGAGTATTACAGGGAGCAATCCGACAATCTGATGGCCAAGGGCCGGGAGAGTTTCCTGAGTCAATTGGACGCCCTAGCTGCTGAAATCGATGCCATGGTTCTTCCCGATCCATCAGTCCCTGAACCCGCCTGATCCGATTAGCTAAGATCAGGCAAAACGGTCTTCCGTGAACGGGTTGGCAGTGTTGGAGTAGCCGCGCTGCTCCCAGAAGCCAAGTTCGTCGTGATTTCGGAAGATGATTTCTCTTATGAACTTGGCACCCTTCCATGCATAAAGCTTGGGGATGATAATGCGAGCCGGGCCTCCATGTTCAAGCGTTAATGGAGCACCGTTCCACGAGTGGGCGATCATTACGTCGTCATCCATGCAGGCATCGAGCGAAGTGTTGGTGGTATACCCGTCGTAGCTGATAAAAAATAAATGAGTGGCGATTGCCTTGGGCTTAACGAGTTCGGCCAGAGTGAAAAAGGAGACCCCTTCAAACTCCATGTCAAACTGGCTCCACGTCGTGACACAGTGGAAGTCGCTAACGTCGCGGAACTGCGGCAGAGCCATGAATTGTTCCCAGCCAAGCGTCACCGGCTTTTCGACTTCGCCGTGAATTACCAGTGACCACTCGTCGATCGGGATTTTAGGGCGAACGCCAAGGTCGAGTACGGGGAAGTTGTTCACCTCATGCTGCCCGGCGGGGAGCCGGCCGAGGTTGGGGCGGGAGGGGCGTTCTTTGCCGGACATCTTTTGCGCCCAACGCTCTTTTCTCTGCACGTAACCCTCCTTCATTGTGCGGCGATTTTTGCTGGTTTTGCGAGGGGCAGTTTGTAGCAGGCGGCCTCTCGGTGATTGCGAACGAGCAGATACTCGCCGGCGAGAGCGGGGGGATTCCATGTTTTGCCATCGAGCGCGGCGAACTTGGTCAGTTCAACTTGTTTCTCAGGGTTGGCCTCGAGCAGGACGACATAGCCGTTTTCCGCCATAACAAGGATGTGACCGCCTCGAAGCAGGATTTGGCCATGGCCGTAGCGGCCATCCTTCCATTTGCGGCGGCCGTGCTGGGCGTCGATACAGGAGAAAATGCCATCATCAAGGCCATAAAAATGGTCGTTATAAAAAATTAGATTCGTGAATTTGGCCTTCATGCGGATCGACTTCCAAAGTTCCTTTGTCGAAAAAATTCCTCCATTAAAATTAACTTGCAGTAGCTTGCTGCCTTTACCGTAGCCAAGGCTTAGAAGGATTCTGTTGCCTGGCAGGGTGACGGGCATCGATACGTGCGGGAAGGGAACACTCCAGTCAAACTCCCAAGCGACTGAGCCGTTTTGTGGCGAGTGCGCGGCCAAGCCGTTCTGGTTGAAAATAAGAATTTGCTTTTCGCCGTGGAGCTTGGCCAAGCGTGCGGAACTGTAGCCGGCGCGACTGTTGCCTCCGGACCAAACCGGTTCGCCGTCGGTCGTGTCGTAGGCAAATAGTGACTTACCATTTTCCCCTCCGGCGCTAACGACGACTTTGGCGTCCACAATCAGCGGTGAACTGGCATAGCCCCATTCTTTGGCCTTGTTCCTGTTAGATGATAGCCCACTTTGGTCGACAGGGGCATCAATGTCGAGGCCGGCATCGATCGCGATGTGGCGCTTCCAAACCGGTTTGCCGGTAGCCAACTCAAGGCAGTTCAGCACGCCGGTGGCGCCCAGTGTGTAAACTCTTTCGTTGTGAATCGTCGGTGTGGCCCGAGGGCCTTCGCCGGCGAGCGCAGTTTTGTATTGTCCGGAATCGGTATGCAGCCAAAGCACGGAGCCAGTTTGCACGTTGTAGCAGACAACAGCTTCGTTTTCGTCGCGTTGCTCCTGTGTGACGGCGCGATGAGCGGCAACCGCGAAGCCGGACCACGCGGCGCCGATGGGTTGTCGCCAAAGTTTTTCGGGAGGCTCAGCGCTCCAGTCTGTTGCCAAGCTTGGGCCGGGAATTTTGCAGTCGCGGCTTGGCCCGAGGAACTGCGGGAACGACAGCTTGGCCATAGTGTGAGTGACTGTTTCGCCGTTTGGCTTAGATGCTTTGCTCTCGGCCGTGGGCAGGGTGCGCTTGGCCCACCGCCACTCATATAATGGTACCATGTTTCCGCTAAATTGGCTAAAGCGAAAGGAGAGAGAAAACAAGAGAACTGCACCAACCAAACCGCCAAAAATGAGCAACCGGGTGCGTTTGGCCAACCGAGAGAAAAACAGCGCCCAAGTGACGATGAGCAGCGAGAAAATACTGATGGCAGCCAGGGTTCGGAGCACGCGATATTGCTGATTGTTCTCGCCAGTGGACCAAATAACGGCCAAGGCCAAAGTGAAACCAGCAACGAAGACGACGGCTGGCCACCAGCGAGTCGACTTTGGTTTGGGGCTGTTTTTCTCTGTTTCTATCATAAATCCGCCGATATTCTACAGGAACTAAGGCGGCGTCCAAGCCAATGGGGCCACTTTCTAGAGCCGGCCCTGATAAGCGGGGATGTACTCAAGTTGAATAGGAGAACTTCCGGACGCAGATCGATGAAATTGAGGAACTACCCGTGGAGAATCTTTCGTGGCATACCGACAATATGGGGCGTGAAGTAGGTTACGACTCAGATCATGCAGGCGATATTGAAAGCAATGACTATTTGCTGTGAGAGGTGGAAAAGGAGAAAGCCGAGGTGGATCTCCAGTTGCGAAGCCGATCCAACATTCGCCGTGTACAGGGTACTTATACAAAACGGCTTTCACCGTTCAAATGGGAGGCCTAATCGTTATTCTCCAATAAATGCTGGATGATTGTTTTTTTGGCTCGGTTGAGAAAAACCAATTGACCCCGTTTTTGCATTGCCCTAGCTTCCCCGGCCGGTTGTTTGGGCTTCCGCGGGGGGAGATTAAGGCGCGGACTTGTTTTAATCTAAGCGCTTTGCCAAGCGACCGCGCAATTATGCGACACACCATTTCAGTGCTGGTTCAAAACAAGTTCGGCGTGCTCACGCGCATCGCCGGGCTTTTCAGCGGGCGGGGGTTCAATATCGATTCCCTCAACGTTGCCCCGACGCACGACCCGAGCATGTCGCGCATGACCATCGTCACTCGTGGTGACGATGCTACGCTTGACCAGATCGTCAAGCAGTTGAACAAACTTGTAGACTCTGTAGAGGTGCAGGATTTTCGTGACGGCGAGTATGTCGATCGCGAACTTGTATTGGTGCGCGTGGGTGTGGACTCCCAGTCGCGTGCTGAGGTGATGCAGGTGACCGATATTTTCCGTGCCA
>Ga0115011_10001614_pt1 | contig 16207 bp, 10 predicted proteins | sample TroAtlMetagenome_2_FD_88705 | JGI IMG/M metagenome (GOLD analysis project Ga0115011, IMG submission 88705) | Marine eukaryotic phytoplankton communities from Atlantic Ocean - Tropical Atlantic ANT8 Metagenome | ecosystem: Environmental > Aquatic > Marine > Oceanic | place: Tropical Atlantic...
ATTTTGGTGAGGGCGTGCTGGCCATTCCGTCTGGGGGTCGCTTGGCGCTCCTCGTTCGAGATGACGAGGGGGTACTCCATCTCGTCTGGCACCATTACCAGCCGGTCAAAGCGCCCATCGAATTGCCGCCCTCATGTCAGGCTTATTTGGCGATGGGCGTTTTGCGGATCGATCAACAGCGCGAATCCATTTTCTTGGTCTGTCGCGATCGGTTCGTTCGCTACTACTACAACCCTGACCGCTTGGATCTGACCTATTATTGGGGGACGGACTGTCCCGGCGAGGACGGATGTGATGTCAGCAGCACCGCCTTGGGATTGGTCGAGAGCGGTGAGATCGACTGGGCCACGATTACCCAGCATCCGCTCTCATCGGACCCCTTACCGGGTGTGGGGGGCGTCAAATGGGACAATGAGTTCTTCGTGATGGTGGGGTACACCGACCCGTCGTCGGGGACCCCGACACCGGCACTGGCGAGTTACCAGATTTCGTATCGGGACGACCAAGAGTGCGACGACGCGCGCTTTGCCCCCTGCGTGGACCATTGTGCCGTGGCTTACGAGAGTGACCACTGTGGACGGACCGCTGACCAGAATTTCGATCCACAAAACCCCAATCGACGTCCAGGGTGGATTGGGGACGACGATGTCCTCGAGGCCGATTGGCGCGCCTGTGGGGCCGAGGCTGTCACTGCCAAAACCGCCTGCTGTGCCGGGCTCTTCGATCGCATTTTGCGAGAGACCGATGTGGTGGCGGAAGAGCGGCGAGACGTCGCCATATCCGAATGCGTCGAGGAGATGGAGAAACCCCAACCACCGGCCTGGATCATGGCCGCCCAGGGGGCGGGGCTGGTGGATTATGTCCACGAAGGCTGGAGTCAGTGTTTCTCCGAGATGCGTGAGGCCAAGAGCAACTGTTGTTTCGGCCTCGATACGAGCCAAGTGGAGTGCCATCAGCCCCGGGAACTGCCCTTGCCGGCCCTACTCGATCGATATGCATCGAGCTATCCCGAAGCCAATTACACCCACCCGTTTTGGGTGGCTCCCTCCAAGACCCGCACCCAACAGCAGCGCGCCGTCCGTGTGCTTCCCTCGGAGAATGATGGGGGGGAAGGACCGCCGAGATATGAGTTGGCCCGACGCGGTCTACGGGACGAAAATGAGGTTCCGCAGGTCGAATGGCAGCCGATGTTCTACGGTACCCAGACGCCAGACGCTGTTCAATTTGCCCCCATGGCTCGGCGCATCGTGGCTGCCGAACGCGGGGAGGGGGAAACGCGCTTTTGGTTCTTGGGCCTCGAAGCCGACGACGAGACGCTCCCATTGTGGGCCATGCGGCCGGCCTATCGCGCCGATGTTCCGCTGTATCGATTCGATCAGCCCGATGCCGTGGGTCAACCATCCTGGGCTTTCGTAGAGGGCCCGAACTTCGTCAATCGTTCTCAGTACATTGATGTGCTGGGGAATCTCGGTGTCTTCGACAACACTTTGGTGGAGTTTAGGCCGCGCCATCGTGTTTAGGGTCGTGAGGTCGATGCTGCCGGCCTTTCTGAGGGGGACCTGTCCATCAATGGCCATGCAATCCGCCCGACAATGGAGACCGACGATCCATTGACGTCACCGGGTGAGAATGGGGCCAGTGCCATTGGGGTCGCGGCGGCCATCAATGACACCCATGGGCTTGGCGTCGAGGCGCGCGCCGATATCACCCGCCGAGAAGGGGATGTCATCGCCGGGGGCGCGGTAGATGACGCGTTCAGCCTTGCCATCAATGGAGAGTCCATCGAGCTGGGGGGCGAAGTCGCGGCGGGGGATCTCGACGACGCCGTGGAGCGGGCGATCAATGACGCCGCGCCGACCACCGGCGTCACCGCCAACAAGACCACCCTGAGCGTCGACGGGATGCCCTCCACCCGATTGGTCCTCCAGGCCCCCGATGGGCGCAACATCGTCTTGGAGGTGAGCGACGCTGCCGCTCCAATCACCGGTCTCCGCACGGGGACAACGCGTGCAGGCCTCATCTTGGACCATGATGCACCCATCGTGGTGGGCGGGCCCAATGCGGTCGTCGCAGGGTTGGCCGTCGGAGAGAGCGTGGCCGATCCTACCCGTTGGCGAATCACAGCGCGGCGCGTTTATTGTGGGGCTAAGGGTGAGCTCTAAATGACGGCGCGGGCCTCGCTTCGAGCGCCCTAAATCTCGTCTATTTTGCCGGGACCTTCTCGAAGGTCGGTAGTTTTTGTGGCGCCTTGAATGGTGGGAGCATCATCTTGGGCGCTTTCATGGTTTTCGGTTTCTTCTTGGCTTTCGGTGTCTTCTTGGCTTTCGGGCGTCTTTTCGCCTTTGCCTTTCGACGTTTCTTGGCCGGTCGCCGCAAGCGCTTGATGGTGTCGGCGTTTCTAGCCGTATCGTGGCCGCGCTTCGCCAGGTACAGGTCCATCGCCGAGGCCATGATCCCAAAGGTCTTGTCAGCAAGGACCGGTCGAACGCGCTCGTATTCCTTCCCGCTCATGCCTCGAGGAAAGATGACGTATTCGGCGTCTCGAATCCCGACGGTTCGAATGGTGTAGGCGTCCCGTCGGTTGGACATGTGCGGGAGGAGTCGCTCAGTGGATGCAACCTTGGCATCTTCGGGCATCTTGTCGATGAGTGACCAGAGCGCCTCGTAGCGTTTTACGTCCCGATCCGTTCGTTTGAACTTGAAGGCCATGAAGCCGCCGCGAGCCGTATTCTGCTGCAGAACGGCGCCATGTTGGTAGGACGTGGCCAACATGACGATGACTATGGCCCACATCCATGAGGCGACTCGGATTCGACCTCGATCATCTTGGGGCCAGGCCGGTCGATTCATCATGGTGAGAATGATGATGACCGCCAAAAACATCCCGATGCTCCAGTGCGCCGTATACTGGAAGGAGATTTGGTAGGAGGCTTCGCGGTGGGCCAAGAGGGTCATCAAGAGACCCGGCAGGCAGAAGACAAAGCCAATGCCTCGTCGCCATGGCAAGAACGCGAACGGCGTCATGATCTGTAGGATGTAGAGGATCTTCTCGTTTTGGAGGAGTCGGGTCAGCGTGTACCCAGGGTTGCCTCCAATGGTGGCCAAGATACCGGAGAAGCCCTTGGGGCCACCGGGTGGAATGAGGTCCTTATAATACCAAGCGAAGGACTCTTTGCCGCCGCGGACCGCTGGCATGACCCCCATCTTCATGATGAGGAAGTAGCCGATCCCGACCGCCGCGATGATCAGCCCCGCTTTAGGTCGTCGATTGGAGAGGACGAAGTATGCGCCCACTACAAAGATCTGGAGCGCGATGTCTTCGCGGACCGAGAGACTCAAAAAGATCGCCAGCGCTGCCCAGCGATACCGCTTGATGTCCACCAAGTACACGGTCCAGAAGACGAACCCAATGCCCAATGGGGGATAGTGGAAATCGTAGAGATTGGCCCCGTGGACCGGTGCGTAGAGGACGTAGAGGACGGCGATGATGGCCGCGTACCAGGGGCCCAATCGGCTGCGCGCGAACAAGAAAAGGGGAATCACCGCAGCCCCGATGATGATCGCTTGAATGATCAGCAGGGTCTCGGCTTGGGGTGAAAGCGCGTAGAAGGGGGCGAGTAAGAACGCAAAGAAGGTGGCGTGATGTCCCAGGTGAATCCCGGTGGGACCGAACATGGGCGATGCCTTGAGCATCTCGCCGTACATGGCGTTGTAGACCACGTTATCTTCGATGGCGAGGTCGTAGGCCGATGTCCGTAAGTTCCAGTGATTCTGGATCGTGAAATACGAGAAATAGATGGCGTAGAAGACGAAGACGCCGATGACGATTGCCCACGGCAGCCACGCGTGTGTGTTCTCTCCCAAGGCGACCACGCGCTTACGAAGTCGTGCCCACCATCCCGATTCTCGAGACAGAATTGGAGGTGTCGAAAACGAGCGATACAGGAGCTTTTGGGTACAAAAACCCATGAAGCCGACCATCACCAAGAAGATGATGTCGTTGTTCTTCCAGATCCGCCAATGAAAGAGCAGGGGTAGTAGTCCGGCCAAAATGAGGGGTGACAGGGTCCACCCCACGCGTTCGATGCGTCGACAGGCCGGCTGAATCGCTCTCCGGTGTTTGTAGAGGTGAACCAGTACCAAAGCCAGGCAGACCAAGACGCCTACGATGACGAAGAGCAACATCGTCTTTCGAGTACCGAGGTTGATCTTATTGGATTTGACGTAGGTCGGGAGGGCGCTTCGATACCAAAGCTCCCAGATCGCCAGCCCAATGGAACCGCCCATCCCCATGAGTAAAGCGGCGCCGCGAGCGAGAGCCGAGAGCGGATGTCTTCGACCTTGTTCGTACTCGGCGGCCAGATCACTTTCCGAGATATCCGTCGTATTCGATGCGTGTGACTCGCTCGACGCGTCCAAAGACGCCTCCTGTTCGGTCACCGTCGACGATGGTGCGTCTTCACTTATGCTCGCCTCGGAATCGGCGTCGGGTAGCGTCTCCGACCGGTCCTGAACGACCTCTTCTGTCGATGAATCGTCTTCACTTATGGCCGTCTCGGCATCGGCTGTGGATACGGTCTCAGCTGCTTCGAGGGCTGTGTCACCGGAGTGGGCGGTGAATTGGTCGGCCTCATCTGCCGACTCGCTACCGGGGTCAGCGAATTGTTTTTCGACCGGGCGCGGTGTCGCCGAGATGGCGGGACCCGGTGTGCCAAAAGGCGGCACTCTGTCTGTCGAGGCCGGCGTGCTCGGAGGCGTTTCCGTCTCGCTCGCGGCCGTGGATTTCTCCTCTTTGGGGAGATCCTCCTGCTCGCTTTGGTCTGACTGTTCCTCTGCCACGCCCGCTCGTCCCCGGTGTTCTCATCGGCCCACTCGGGTGCCGACAGGCCTCCTTTTACACGTTCCCGAAGTCGGAGCCAACCTCGGGCTCTCCGGGATCTACTTGAAGCGTCGAGCCTCCCAGAGATTGCCCGTCAGCGCCGCTTTGAGCATGGGTTGGAGTGCATCGACTGCAGCCTTGTTTTGGGTGGCAATATTGCGTTTTTCACCGGGGTCATCGTGATTGTCGAAGAGCTCGACAGTGTCCGAATAGGCTTCGTGTACAAGGGTATGGTCCGCGGTTCGGACACTGCGCGTAAAAAAGTTCTTACGGCCTCGAAGCAGCTGAAAAATGGCGCAGAAGATGGGCCGCTCTTTTGACACCAACTCCGGGGCGAGTGCAGGGACAAATAGGCTTTGTCCGTCAAATTGAAGACCATCTCGGGGAACATCCAAGACCTCTGCCAAGGTAGGGGCGAGGTCGATGAGCGACACGCGCTCGTCGATGCGGGCAGGCGCAAAGCCTGGTATTTTCACGATGAGAGGGACATGGACCGACTCGGTGTAACAACTCCGAGAATGAATGGTCTCCCCATGCTCTCCGAATTCCTCTCCGTGGTCCGAGGTAATGATTAAAATAGTGTCGTCCCAGACCCCCGTGTGGCGGAGGTGCGAAAAGAGGGGACGCAACATATTGTCCATGTTGGCGATGCATCGGTCGTAGTAGGAAATATCCCGATTCTTGTGGGGAAACGTCGGCACGGAACGCCCCGTAAACGCACGATAGGGATGATGGACATCGTCGAAGTGGGCCGTAATGAAGAACGGTTGCTTGGCCTGTTTGGCGGCATTCACTGCGCTGATGATGTCCGAGATGATGTACTCACCACTCCGCCAATCGGTGCCTTTGGGCACTGTGAGAACCTCTTGAAACCCTCGCTGGAGCCCCTTCAAGAATCGTTTGACGTATTGATTGACGGCCAAGGTCGTTCGGTACCCCATTTTACTCATCACGGCCGGCATCATCCGCTCTGGATGAATCGGCTGGGGGTACCCTGACTTCCATTGCATGCTGCTCGGGCGTCGTCCGGTATGCATACTCGGCATACTCAGCGCGGTGGTGGACGATTGGGAGTAGGCGCGGGTGAAGACCCAGGCCGTCTTGCCCAATTCATCGAGGTGGGGTGTGGTCTTCTTGCGATATCCGTTTCCACTGACGTGGTCCGACCGCAGCGAGTCGATGACCAAGAAAAGCACGTTGTAGCGCTTCTTCTGTTTTGGCGTGAGCTGATCGAAGTATGTGGCCAGTTTCGGCAGCGCCTCTCGAGCGTCGGCATCTCCACCGTCGCAGTCCTCGTCTATGCCGTTCCCCGCGATTTCTCGAGCCGATGGCGATCGACTCCCGTCGAACGGCGCACAATCTTGGCCACCGAAGAGCCCGGAAATGCCGTCTCCATCCACATCGGTCAACGATTGGAGGATCTCCACAGCAGAGGGCAGAACTTGCCCGTCAGCCGCAACCGCGGCGGCCGAACGCCAGGTACCGAATGCGGTTACGCTCCACCCCATGGCGGCCAATAGGGTGAGTATGAGGGCCGTCGTGCCCACTCGCCGACGCCGGGGCGCGGTCAGAAACCGTGGTGCAGCGGCGCAGTGTATTTTCCACACTAACCCTTGGGCGACGAAGAAGAGACACGCGCCGAAAAGAGGGCTCATCAAACCGAGTTTGACGCCGTAAATCGCGTGCATCGGAATCAAGACACCGCCCATCGGCAAAGCGATGAAAATGAGGTAGCGGAGTGCACTCGACTTGGGGACGGGAAGCCCGAGCTTGGCATCTACTCGCCTCATGAGGGCGCGCGCGAAAGATTGATTCAATCCCGCAGCCAACGCCATTGTCCCCACGGCGATGGCGACAGCCATGATCAAGACGGCGTTCCGTAGCGAGGGCTCCTTGATGGCTGTGGATACGCCCATGAAGAGGGCAAAACCGCCGACGACGACGCCGCCGACGACGATGACCGTGGTTATCCAGGCATGGAAATCGATGACTGGGTCTCGGTCTGCCGAGGGGTCAGCAGTGTTCATCGCCTGCCAACGGGCCAGCAGACCGCTCTTTTCGAGGAGGCCGCCGGTGAAGTACATCACTGGCCCTTGAATCAAGCCGACCAACGCCCCCACCAGGGCTAAGAGTCCGCCGCCAAAGAGCGCACCGACCACGACACCATGCTGCCCACCACGGGCACTGACGAAACCGTCGACGATTCCGATGAGAAGGGCCGTCGTAGCGGCCAGTCCAATGTGGCGACGAATCGTCGTCCACAAGCTCGATTCACGTGCATCCATGGGCGCACCCTATCACGCGTCCTTTTCCCTGGGCCACCGCCGACCGCCATCATTTGTCTAGGCACCCACCACCTTCGCTTGGCGCAACCTGGCCGGATGAGTAGGATGGGCCCGACCGTCAACCAGATAACCCTCGAAATGAGTGGTGAGGGCATCGATGTACGGTCGCGGAGAGCGTGATGGAATTCGAAGAGTACAAGAGCAATTACGTAGCCGAGGTCCAGCAGTCGATCGACTTTGCGGGTCAGGGACATGACTTCTATATCCGAGTGAAGGCCGATGAGTTGGTGGCCTCGTGTCGCCGCCAATTGGGCACTCTAGCCGACCGAAAGATCCTGGATGTGGGCTGCGGAGTCGGCCTCATGAGCAAGTATGTGGTGGACAACTTCGCTCACCTCGATGGCATCGACATCGCACCCGGGGTCGTGGACCGCGCGGGGGAGATTTGCCCTGACGGCCACTTCAAACTCTATGACGGTAAGGCGATTCCATTTCCCGACGCTCGGTTCGACGTGGTTTTCACCTGCTGTGTGATGCATCACGTCCCACCGGCCCAGTGGTCGGCCTTGGTGGCCGAAATGAGTCGCGTACTCAAACCAGGCGGACTGCTCTTCATCTTTGAGCACAACCCCTACAACCCGCTCACGCGCAGGGCGGTCAATCACTGCCCCTTCGATGCCGATGCTGTGCTGCTCTCGCGTCGAAAATCGATCAGCCTGTTGCGAGAGGCGGGCCTCAAACCCGCAGAAGGGCGCTATATCCTCTTCTTTCCCCTCGAAGGTGGTTTTTTCCGCCGCGTCGAATCGGGCCTGCGCTGGCTTCCCATGGGGGCCCAGTACTTCGTCTCAGGGCGTCGGGCTGGCTCGTCTTAGGGAGCGGTGATTGACTGTGCCTCGGGGGGCACAGAGACTCACTTCATCGACCGAGTCCCATGGGGTGGCCTCACGCCGGGAGCGTCCTAAAGACCCATGTCTTGGCGAGGATGTAGTTGATCACCGACACGACGCCGACGACGCCCAACCAACTGAGACTGGGGTGGAGACCGAGTGCGTCCACGGTGATTCCCACGCCCCCGGTGCTGAGCACTGCGCATCCGATTTGGAGGAGAATGAAGCGTGATGCTTCGCCGCCCACATCGGCGCCGGAGCGAAAGGTCCACCGTCGATTCCAGTAGTAGCTCCAGATGGTGCCCACGCAATAGGCGATGATCTGGGCCACCGTCCCCCTCAGTCGAAAGTCTCCGAGCAGGTCGAAAGCCAAAGCGAAGATCGCGTACCCGATGGCAATATTGCTGACCCCGACGATGATGAATCGGGTCTTGTCAGATTTGAGGGCGTTGGCGGCGACGCCTTTGATGTCATTGCCCATCAGGCGTCGAGGGTGCCGCCGGGGATGTAGAGGGGGCGGTCGGGGCGGTCGCTTTGGCGCGCTCCTCGGAGAGGTCGCCCAAATTATAGGTATCCTGCACAACGTAGAGCGGGCGTCGCTTCACCTCCTCGTAGATGCGCCCAATGTACTCACCCAAGATCCCTGTCATCAAAAGTTGGGCCGAGGCGGCCAACGCGACCACGATCACCAGGGTGGTCCACCCTTGCTCGGTATCTCCGAAGATCTTGGCGTAGAGGGCCCACATCGAGGTGGCGATGGCGACACAGCCCGAAAAGATGCCGAGCCACGTGGCCAAGCGCAAAGGCACCACCGAAAACGAAGTAATGCCGTCTATGGCGAAACGGAGCATTTTGCGGAGCGGGTATTTGGTTTCGCCCGCGAAGCGCTCGGGGCGCTCATACTGCACAGCGCACTGCTTGAATCCGATCCAGGACACCATACCGCGCACGAAACGATGCTGTTCACGCAAGGCGCGCATCGTCAGGATGACCCGCCGGCTCATCAGCCTAAAATCACCGGTGTCGAGGGGGACCTCGATGGGGATCAAGGCGCTGAATAGCCGGTAGAATGCCGCGGCGGTCACTTTTTTGAAGAGCGTCTCTCCAGCTCGGCTCGTTCGCTGGCCATAGACGACATCATAGCCCTCGCGCCAGCGCTCCAACATCTCCTGGACCACCTCGGGAGGATCTTGAAGATCTGCGTCCATCACCACCACAGCGTCGCCTTCGGCGCGGTCCATACCGGCGGTGATGGCCAATTGGTGGCCGAAGTTTCGAGCAAAATCGACGATCTTGTAGCGAGGCTCCTCAGCAGAGAGCGCCTGCAACATCTCGAGGGTGCGGTCTTTGGACCCATCGTTGATGAAGACCACCTCCCACGTCTCGTCGAGAGCGGCGAGGAAGGCTTTGAGTCGACGATCGAGCTCTTCGATGATCTCTTCTTCGTTGAACACGGGGATGATGAGAGAAAGGGTCGGGCGTTCCATCGATTCACCGGAGCGTGGCCAAAGGGGGCGCACCTTAACAGGATGCCGGCCGGCTTCAAACCGCTCCCATCGGTCGGTGACGCAGTCCCTCGAAATTTGGCCTTCCGTTGATTCCCGTAGAGCGATGGTTGCGTGAGTCCCGATGAAGTTCCTATCCTCAGCCGACTCAGTTCGAGGCGAAGAATGAAGTACGTCGCGTATATGGTCGTGGGGGTATCCCTCGGCTTCATGGCTTGTGAGGTGTCCCCGTTACCTGCTCCCGATGGCGGCACAGTCCCCCTGCCTTCGATGGACGCAGCGCCCATGATGGGCGGAAGCGATGGGACGTTGCCCATGGGTGGAGAGACCCCGATCGGCGGCATGATGCCCATCGGGGGAGCGCTTCCGATGGGCGGTGAGGGGGGATCTGGTGGAGACGGTGGTGAGCCGATGGGGGGTGATGGTGCCGGCGGAGATGCCGCAGGGGGGAGCCCTGATTTCGGCGGACTCCCCGGCCCGGGCGGTGCCATGGAGATGCCCGGCGTCCCCCAATGCGAGGTGCCCGGGCGCACCGATGACGATCCCACTACAGTGCCCGATTACGGCGAAGCAACGGCTGTTTTCGATGGCGTAGATATCCATTTTTTCTGGTTCGAGAAGAGCGAGAACGGGGTCGATGACTCCACAGCGGATGGTGAACCGGGCGTCTATCAATGCACCTTGGGTTCAGACGGTTTGTTCCGCGGGCCGGCAGAGCCGGTTCGCCACCTCGATGGGCGGGCAGATGAGCTGAGCGGCCAGCAGGCTGTCGGTGTGGTGAGCGCTCGGGTCCGCGGCATGCCTTGGGTGGCGTACGGCGGCGAGACTCTTCCCATTCGTGTTTTCCAAGCTCATCGACCCACGGATACTTTGATGGTGTTGGATGGCGCAGAAGGTCGACCTCATCTGGTCGGTGCGCCGCACGTCGTGGCTGCCGGTCGTGAGTTGATGGTTTTTGGCCGAACGCCTGTGGTGGACGGCGAGCCCGGGCATCCGGCGTGGGTCCGGGTGACCGCCGACTTGGAGATTCCTGACGCAGTCGTCGACTTGCCTTTGGTGCCCCTGCCCGCATTCGACGAAATCGTGCCTGTCCGAGGCGGTCTCCTGGCGCGGGCAGGCAACGAGGGTCAGTGCGTTTTCATCCAGGACGATGATTGGCAACCAATCAGCAATTTTTATTGCCGCTTTGGGGTCGGCGGCTTGCTCAGCGACGGGGAAGATCCCCTTTTGTGGAGCCGATTCGACTTTCGGCAAAACGGAGTGCCTGTGAGCAGGGTGGGGATTTGGCCGACCTATACCTTCCGCGACGACATCGCCACCTTCTATTCGGTGGTGAATTTCGAGGACGAGACACTTCTCCGTTACCCCGCCTATAACGGTTTGCGCCCCATCATTGGCGAGCGCCTCCATGAGCTCGAAGGGGCGCAATCCAACGCTCGTCAGACTGAGTTGAGTTTGATCGGGATCGATGAATGGTGGTCGAGCGATGTGGCTGTTCCTTGGTCCAATATGGCGGAGGGTCGCTCCAGTGGGTGGCCCTACACGCGAACCCGTGCGCTGGCCACTCGATACCCACCGGCGGATGGGTGCCCCGCGGAACAAGGATGCGTGGCCGATACGTTGAATGCGGTCGTTTTTTCTCACGGCAACCGGGGGCCGCAATTGGCCTATATCCCTCTCCTCGAGCGTATCGACGAAGAGGGGCTCTACGGTCAGCCACCGGCTGGTCAATGTGCACCGTCACCCGAGACGTGTGATGGGGTGGACAATGATTGTGACGGCTTGATCGACGATGGTTTGTGCTGCTTGGGCGAAACGGTGGCTCAATTTGATTTTCCAGAGGACGTAAATCGACCACCAAATCGAAATCTCGGGCCGGTAACGCAATGGCTCGTCAACCCATCCTGGCAGGGAGCCGATTATTGGATCTTGTACCGACACGAAGGGGCCGGTGAAGAGGACGACACCGCGTCTTGGGATGGCTTCAAGTGGCAGATTGGCAATGGGACCAGCCAGAACTTCGGGGCCCGTGATGGACTTGGTCGACTGCCTTTCGCCCATCTCGGCGCCGGTGAGAGTCTCCACCCCGCGGGGGGCAAATCGGCGGTACTGATTCGAGACGACGACGGCGTTCTCTACCTCACCTGGAGTCATGACAGCGCACTCCTCAAGGCGCCTCTCCGCATTCCCGACGCCTGTCAGGACTATTTGGCCGTCGGCGTGCTGCGAAGTGATGGGAACCGCGAATCGATCTTCTTGGTATGTCGGGACCGAATGGTCCGTTACTACGGTCATCCCGCCTGGCCTGATTTGACCTATTATTGGGCCGAAGAATGTCCCGGCGGTTGCGATGCCCAGAGTCAGGCCCTCGGGTTGGACAGCGGCGTTCGAGAGATTCGATGGGCGACCCTGACTCAATCGCCTCAGGCAGACCCCATCGGGCGGGGCACAAACATCACTTGGGATACTCAATTTTCTTTGGTGGTGGGCTACGAGTTCGACTTTGTACCCCAAATCAAAGTCTACAATATTGGGTATACGCAGGACCGTATTTGCGACACCGAGTGGACTTCGCCCTGTATCTCTCACTGCGGTGCCCAGGACGAGAGCGTCTATTGCGGGACCAACGCAGAGACGCTGTACAACCCGGATATGCCCCCACCCTTTATCGACGCCTTTGGGGATGAAGCCGAAGGCAGAGAAGGGGTCTGGCGAGGCTGTGGTGACCAGGCTGTTGCTGCCAAAAACACGTGCTGTGAGGCACTCGTCGATCGCGGGATCGATGATCCAGACAATGAACTCGACGAAGAGGACCGCCCCGATGTGGGAGAGCGTGACGATTTGATTCACGCCTGCCGAACGTCGATCGCAGCAGCGGTGCCGGACCTCTGGATTCGTCGGATGCCTGAGCCCACGAGATCGTCATTCACGGCGGGTTGGAATGGATGCTTCAAAGACATGGCCGCAGCCAAGGGGAATTGCTGTGTGCTCTCCGACGAAGCTGCCCAGACATGTCATGCACCGACGGTTCATCCAATCATCAGCCAGGATCTTCTCCTGACCGGCGCGAGCGCAGATCCGGACAATAACTACAGTCATCCTTTGTGGGTCTCACCCTATCCACCAGAGTTGGATCAAGCCCACGCCATTCGCAGCGTGCCTCAGGGTGATGATGTCGGGCCTCGGGTCGAGTTGGCCTTTGAGGGTTTTCGTGACGAAGAGGGCAATGTGCGGGTCGAGTGGCGAAATGTCTCCTATGGGCCGACGCCGGACCATCTCCACCTGTCTCCGCTTTCGGGTCGGGTGATCGCCTCTCGACGGGATCAAGGATGGACGCGATTCCGTATGCTCGACACCGTGGGTGACGATGGAAAGTACAATCTTTGGGCCATGAACCCGACGTATGCCGTGAATGCAGAGATGTATACGGCGACTGAACCCGGAGGGGCTGGGCAGCCGACATGGGCCTTTGTCGAGGGACCGTCGGGGACCGATCGGACCTCGAGAGGGCCGGCAGACAATACATTCGTGGAGTTTCATCCCCTTTATCGCATGACGGGTGATCCGGTGCAGGTCGACGGATTGGCCGAAGGCGAACTGACCATTGCAGGGGTGCCGGTCCGGGCGCCGACCCTAGAAGATGACCGCGTCTCGCCTCGTCCACCGGGCGAGGGGGTGGCCAGTGCCATCGCCGTCGCGGCGGTGATCAACGAAATGGCCGACGAGACGGGAGTAGAAGCTCGACCAAATACGACCCGCGTGGAGGGGGCGCCCATCGGCGGTGGGCCCGTAGGCGAAGGCCCATTCCGAATCAACGGGATCGATATCGAGGTTTTAGAGGCGACCGGCCGCAACGATAATGACGTCAACGCCGATGACACGGACAACCGTCTGCTCAATGCCGTCAACCGGCAGACTCTCCTTACCGGGGTCACCGCGACGAAGGTGCGCGCCGATGGAGATGGTGAGCCCCCCTATACCCTGGTGCTCACGGCCAACGATGGTCGAAACATCCTCATCGAAGCAGACCCGGGTCTTGCTTTGGTGGTCGGCTTGATGCCCGGACTGACGTATAGCGGGGTCACGTTGGAATCCCGTAGCGGGGCGTTCGAGGTTGGGGGAGAAGCCCCCAGTGCTGCCGGCCTACGGCAAGGCGCCGCGACCGTGGATCGAACCCGCTGGCGGATCACAGCCCGGAACGTAGAGTGTGGCGGCCGTTAGGCTGATGTCATTCGTCCATTTCGTCAGCCGCATCAGAGTCGGCGGTGGCGGGCTTGTCCTTGGCGTTCTCGCGGCCCGCGCTGTCGGCTAATTCGTCGGTGAATCGGATCAACCAGCGTCGAGGCAGGATGAGATGAACGAAGAGTGCGATGGCACTCAATAGGTGGAGGAGTGCGGCCAAATGAAGGGTCCGAGACCGTTCCACCTGGATGATCTCGCGGACGTAGATCACTTCGTGTGGAGCGGCCCTCTCGTACCAAATGGCGCCAGAGACCAGCAGACTCACCAACAAGATCACCATTACCGTGACGCGGCCAAAGCGCGAGCCGTGGTAGTAATTGAAGAAATAGCCCCTCAAGAAGACCGCGACGCACAAATAGAACCCGAGGGGCATATACCAATCGGGGGCAGCTCGGGCGCGCATGGCCAAAACCACCAGGAGAGCGGCGACGGAGAGACAGGTGACGCAAACCAGATTGGCCGGATCGAAAAATGTCCATCCCATCACCCCGCGTTGTCCGCGGGGCCCCAGCCGGATGGTCTGGGTCGTGGGCGCCTCTGGCAGTTCGCTGTGCTTCACATTCGCAGAATGCCCGAGACAGGGGGGTGCCGTCGAGAACCCGGAGAAGTCTCTCTATGAGTGCTGACCGCTCACCTCGCCCCTGGGTTCCCTTGGCCTTCATCGTCGCCTTGCCCCTCGCATGGTCACTATTGGCCCTTTTTCGTTTTGGTCGAGACGATGCGATTTACACGGCATGGCGAGGTGGTGCCGCGATTCCTGCGCTGGCCGTGGACGCGTTTTGGCGCGTCATCACCGCCCCCCTCCTGCATGTCGACCCGGTCCATTTGGTGGCCAACCTCGTGGTCTTGTCGATCGTCGTCGTCATGGCGCGTCGCGTCTCTGACTTTCCTCTTTTATTGGTGGCGGCGCTCTCGGCCTGGTCGGCAACCGCGATCGGTGTGCTGACGCGTCCAGGCTGGGCGCTGGGTGCGTCGGCAGCCTTCTATGGTTTGGTCGGTGGAGTGGCCGCGGGCGCCATGCGAGACCGAAGTCGACGACCGTTGGTGGGTCAGATTCTCATCGTCGCTTTCGTGGCCATCGCTCTGGGGCCGGGCGACCGACCGGCCCATTTGATCGGGCTGGTCACCGGCGCAGCATTCGCTTATTTGCCGACCTCCGGGACCTTTTCTCGATGGCTTCATGGGGCGGTCTTGGGCTGCCTTCTCTTGGGCGTCGGATTGGGGGCAGCTCATTCCGATGATCCCCCCTCGAACTGGCATTCTGTCACCACCGGTGAAGGCAATTTGAAGGTGCCGGTGCATTGGGTTCAGGCGGCGGCCGTCGGCCCGTGCGCCGAGGTCTATACCGATGGACTGCGTGCAGCCTGCGCTCTCTTTGGTCCACAAACGACGGCTTTGTCCGAAACCCTGGCCGAGTTGGGCTATCGCGGGGCCCCGGCCATCATCCGAGAGGATTGGACGATTCGTCACTGGAGCCGAGTTGTGGGGCCAGGGGTGCTGATCGAGGCATATCGCGGCGAGGGTGGTCAGACAATCCTACTCACCGTGGGTACAGATCGAGGCTTTGCACCCTGGATGGTCCCCGAGCGATTTGCCCCCTGAGCGGACGTGGACTCAACTTGTTCGCATTTATTGCCCTATGAGAACGTACCGATCAGCAGCGATAGAGGTCGAAGGAAGACGATATGAAGTGGGTTTGGACGAGATTGCGGCCACTACTTTTTCTATTTGCCTGCCTCGCTTTGGCTGCGTGTGGCGATGACGAAGGTGATTCAGGTGGTGATCCACCCATGGAGGAGGCGTTTTTCCGCCAGGCAGAGGGGACGGCCAGTCTCTTGAAGGTGGTCCGGGCCACACCCGATCCACCTCTGCGGGCGGACTACAACGCTTGGATGATCGTGCTCTCTACGCCGGACGGGACACCCCTTTCCGACTGTGAAATTGCTGGAGACCCACGCATGCCGGCCCATGGGCATGGCACGACCCCGCTTCCGACCGTCAGTCCCGTCGACGGTCTCGAAGGACAATATGAGGTCAAGCCCCTCAATCTATTTATGGCCGGTCTTTGGGAGATCACCTTTCGCTATACCTGCGGTGACCTCGAGGACGAAGTGGCGGTGACGGTGGTTGTCGAGAGTTGAGATTTGGTCGGTCGGCCCCGTGGTAGGTGCGCTGGATTCGCGTTAGATTACCTGCATGGTGACCCCTTCGATCGATCCCCATGCGCTGCGGACTCACTGGGCTTTGGACCCAGACGTTCTCTTTTTGAATCATGGCTCATTCGGTGCGTGTCCAGCGGCGGTACTCGCGCATCAGAGCGCGCTCCGCGCGCGACTCGAACGCCAACCTGTCCAGTTTTTCGTCCGTGATTTACAGCCACTGCTCGACACCGCGCGGCAAGCTGCAGCG
>Ga0115011_10001615_pt1 | contig 16206 bp, 14 predicted proteins | sample TroAtlMetagenome_2_FD_88705 | JGI IMG/M metagenome (GOLD analysis project Ga0115011, IMG submission 88705) | Marine eukaryotic phytoplankton communities from Atlantic Ocean - Tropical Atlantic ANT8 Metagenome | ecosystem: Environmental > Aquatic > Marine > Oceanic | place: Tropical Atlantic...
ATAGAAAATGCAGGGATAGTATTAAATGACATAATTAATTTTAACAAAAAAAGGGCGGTAAAAACCGCCCTTTTAAAATATTAGACTTTCTTAGAAAGAAAACTTATATGTGAACCCAAGTTGTGCTCTCCATATGCTGTTTACAGCTGACTTTCTAATACCCTTAGGATTACTTTGCTGGAAGCCATAAGCCCAATCTGGGTAACCTCTTCCTTTGTAGTTAGGATAAATGTATTTAGAGAAATCTTCATTCATGTACATATCAAGAACGGCCATTTTTCCGTTATATGGACCGTATTCGATAACACCGTTATTAGAATCAATTAAATTCAATAGATTCTCTATTCCTAGGCTAATAACAAACTCATCTTCAGCTCTAAAGCCTGGAAGGATCTGAGTAATTTTAAGATCTAAGCTTGTTTGCCATGGGTATTCATAAACACCATTAGGAACAATCTGACCCGCATAAGATTCTAAACCTAACTGTTTATGGAGCATTTCAAGAACTTGGTTAGCAATATCTAAATCAGGCGCTCCAGAACATGAGCCCCAGCATACATTTGGATCTGTAAGACCGGTTGGAACATATATTAAATGTGAACTATCATCATTAAGGTTTTTCTCATACCCAAAAGCTTCTCTTTGGTATGCAGTTCCACCATAATTTCTTGAAGTGTAAGTATCCCAAGAATAAGTGCCTGGTAAACCAGATTTTCTTTCAAAGAACAGATTGAAAGTTGTAGGTTTATCAGCACCAAAGAAATAATGTGTTGATGATAAAGTTGCAAACAATCTGTGCTCTGTTTCATATATTGAACGTTGAGCAGTTCTATTATTGTAATCAGAAGCTGCATACTTACCATAGCTAGAGTTAGCTGTAGCTGAAGCCATACCACTTAACTCATCAATGTTTTGATTAGTGTAACCAATGGTGAATGAACCATCGCCATCATTAAAAAATCTTGAGAAGGCCAATGACATAACTTCTCTTTCGCCGCCACTTTCATTATATAGACCGCCTTTATAAGTATTCCTACCAGTTTGGTTATAAATAGGTCTTCCATCAGGGGCAGTCAATGTAGGAGTTAAAGGTTGATCACCACTTAAAGGTGAGCCATCAATAATTTTATACAAAGCTTCCTCTTGATCTGAATGCAAATATGTAGCCGTCATCATCCAGTCTCCAATTTGCCTGTCGTAAGTCAAATTAAGAGTTTTAGTCTCAGGCCATTCAAAACTTGGTGCTATGAAATTAATAACTGCATCGGTTAAAGGGGCATTCTGAATTGCAGTGCCAACACATGCCGGGAGAGTTCCAGTTACACCGGTTGTTGGATCACAACCAGGAGCATTTGATCCATTGTATGCAGCAATTCTCACCCCATCATTGGTGTAAGCATTTGAAATCCAGACTGTAGGTAATTTAGACGAGAAAGTTCCATATAGACCCTTTAAAGAACTTACATCATCAATCTCATACTCAAAACTAAATCTATAATTAATTAAATCGGTGCCAGCAATACCGCCATTAGCAAAACCATATGCATCTTTAAAACCTTGATTTAATGAAGGATCATCATCTGAATCAAATTCGTCATATCTCAAACCAACCAGAACATTTAATTTATCAGAAACTTCAATCTCATCCTGTACATACAATGAAGTTAAGTCATATTTAAATATAGCTGCTCCGCCTGCTTCAGTTAAATCTCTTGAGTTGTTATGAAAAAACCCAGTAGCTTGCTGGCTTTCATAGCCTGAAATTCCATCAAAATCGTAGGAACCATTTTGAGCTACAATAAATACGTTATAAATATCCCACTCTTTGGTTTCATAACCAGCGGTCCATTTATGATTATCATCATAGTATGTAAGTTTAGCTTTAAAGAAAGAATTTTCAGTCTTTAGTGAATTTGCACTTCTATAAATATCTGGGCCTAATTCACAGACAATTTCATTTGCACCGCAATTCTCGATGACAAATGAAGGTAGATCTTGACCTACTGGAGACATTTGAGATGTTTTTTGCTCTTTTGTTGAATAGCTAATTTCAGTAATCAAATCATCAGACCAATTTGAAACAAGGAGGAAACCATCCGTTTCAGTATTTTCACCCTTTTGATACTCGGCTGATGAAAAATTAAAAGTTCCATAGGAGCTATTTGCTCCATTTAATTTAGAACTCTCTACTTCCTTGTGGTTAATCGTTAAACGATGATTGTCAGTGATATTTATATCAAATCTTGCTGTCATGTATTCTTGTTGAGATAGATTGCTTGATGTATAGCCAAGAGGATCAAAGCCATATTTGTTTTTAGTTATATTCCTAATTTGATCAACTTCAGCAACTGTAATGCCTTGAGCGTTAGGTAATCCAGAACCTTCTGGACCATGGGTAATAGGCTTGTTTACTTCTGCCTCTTCATAAGTAACATAAAAGAATGCTTTATCTTTAATTAAAGGTCCGCCAAATGCAAAACCTTCAGAAGTATCATCTAGATCAAATGAATACTCATCACCATCAGATTCGTCACCCATCAATGAATCGCCTCGATCATATGAGAAAAATTCACCGGTGAATTCATTGGTTCCAGACTTCGTAATTACTTCAATAACTCCTCCTCTAAAACCTGAGTATTCTACAGAAGCAGGCGCAACTTTAACTGAAAGCTGCTCAATTGCATTAAGTGAAATTGGGCTTCTTTGAGCAGGATAACCATTAGCATTAAGACCAAAATCATCGTTAAATGACACCCCATCTACCCTAAGATCATTAGTCCTTGGGTGAGCGCCAGCAATAGAAATCGCTTCATAGTTATCTTCAGCATCATCAAGAGAAACCATTGGATTCAATCTGATAAAATCTTTTAAATCTCTATTTACTGAGGCATTTTTTTCAATGTCATCTGCGGTAAGCGCTGTACCGAAACCATAGCCTGTATCTAAAGATGTTCCTGCGCTTGCAACAACAACAACTTCATCAATTGACTCTAATGCAAAATTTAATCTTTTAGTATCACCAACAATTAGGGTAATTCCTGCTGTAGTTTCTGAGCTATAGGCACTAGATTGAACGCTAACTTCATATGGACCACCAGGTTTTAGACCACCAGCATTATATCGACCGCTTGAACTTGTAGTTCTTGTGATTGTAGTATCTGTTGGGGTGTAAGTAACGCTGACAGTAGCTCCACTAATTGGTGTTCCAGCTCCATTTGTTACCGTACCTGTGATATCAGAAGTAAGTTCCTGTCCAAATGCTGGGATAGCAATTAAAGCAACAACCATAAATAAGTTACGTAATGATTTCATAATTTCCCTCTAAAATTAAAATTAAGACGATTCATTAATTCTATACCTGTTTGCAACTTAATAAAAGAAACAATTGGGTAACAATTGAATAAATTTTTTAAACTTGAATTGAAGCAAACTTTGTATAATCTTGCAGGGCGTCTGGAATAATGATTGTTCCCTTTTGATCAAAATTATTTTCAATAACAGCTATTAAAGCTCTTCCTGCTGCAAGCGCTGATCCATTGAGAGTATGTACTAATTTTGAAGAACCATCTTCCTTAAACCTAATCTTAGCCCTTCTGGCTTGAAAATCAGTACAGTTTGAACAAGATGATATCTCTCTATAGGTTTCTTGACTGGGAATCCAAACTTCTAGGTCATATGTTTTAGCGGCTGAAAAACCTAAATCTCCAGTGCATAATTCAACTACCTGGTAAGGTAAGTTTAACTCCTGAAGAATAGTTTCAGCATGAGAGGTAAGATTTTCTAGAGCTTCAAAGGATTTTTCAGGATGACATATCTGAACTAACTCAACTTTTTCAAATTGATGTTGCCGGATTAATCCCTTTGTGTCCTTGCCGTAACTTCCAGCCTCAGATCTAAAACAGCTCGTATGTGCTGTAAGCTTAAGTGGGAATTTATCAATATTTATTATTTTATCTCTATAAAGGTTTGTTAAGGGCACTTCAGCAGTAGGAATTAAGTAATAATCATCTGTTAGTTGAAATAAATCATCAGAAAATTTTGGCAATTGTCCAGTTGATGTTAAAGATTCTGTATTGGCCACCATTGGTAAATAATGCTCTGTGTAGCCATGCTCTGATGCTTTATCTAACATAAAAGCTATTAAAGCTCGCTGTAACTTTGCAATTTCACCGCTTAAAACTGCAAAACGAGAGCCGGCTAAAAGGTTAGCTGAATCAGTATCAATCATTGATGTTATCTCCAAATGATCTTTTCCCTTTAAGATAGTTGGCTCACCGAAATCGCGAATCTTGACATTACTTTCTTCATTCTTCCCTTTTGGAACAGATTCATCAGGGAGATTGGGGATATCAAGCAGTAATTCTTTTAAAGTTATTTGAATGTTATTTAATTGGGTAGAGCATTCATCCAGATCAGTCTTGATTAAATCAATCTTCTTGTTGAGCGCTGAATCATCCTTGCCCTCTTTTTTGAGCATTCCATATTCTTTAGAAAGTGCGTTCCTCCTGGCTTGAAGGTCTTCTGTTTCAGTTTGATATTTTTTTCGCTCAGCTTCAGAGGCCTCAAATAATTCAATATTAAAATTGTAATTTCTAAGCGCTAATTTTTCAGAGACAGACTTGGGATTATCTTTTATTAAATGTGTATCAATCATTCTTAAGTAGTTTTAAATAAAGAGTAAGCTAAAAAAGTTCCTATTAAACATGAGGTAATTGATGCAATAACATATATCAAAGCATTCAATTCCTTGCCATTGTATAACAATTCAATTGTCTGCTGTGAGAAGGCTGACATAGTCGTAAAGGATCCAAGAAACCCTATGACTAGAAAAAAATAAATATTAGACTTCAGGTCTGAAATATGAGCCATGACAATACCTATACAAAAACATCCAATAAAATTAACTAACATGATTCCACTAGGCATTACAAAAAAAGAAAAATTTTTCATCAAGTCGTTTATAAGATATCTCAATGGAGCGCCCAAAGCTCCTCCAAATGCTATGAGAATAAGTTTACTCATAGTGGTGTAAGCTCTATTCCATGCTCAACCCCAAGAGAATCTTTATAACGAATAAGGTTAAGCCGATTTTCAAAAAACGAAAAAGTGATAACGTTAGAGCGAGTATTATCAATGATTTGAATGAGTGAATCATTGATGATATTAATTGAATAGGTATCTGCATCCTCATCAATACCAACGATTAAAAGATTTAGAAAAAAATTATCGAGCTCATCAATATTGATAATTTGAGTTTGATCTAAAAAAATATCATGGATCTCTATAGTATCTCGATTAATTATGTAATTTTCTTTAAATGGTGATAACACATGAATTGAAATCTCCTCGTTGGTAAAAAAAATTTTTCCACTGGAGGTATCAATCCTCATCTCAGATTCACTGAGAGATCTTTCAAGAAATGAATAATTTTTTTTTAACTCACTATTTAAAAGAGAAATTGAAATTGATGATGCATCAATAAATACAGAGAAAATAAAAATAAATGATGTAAAAAATTTAGCAATCATTGCTGCTTAGGGACTAATACTTCCCTACTTCCATTGCTGCCCATTTCAGAAACTAAACCAGCCATCTCCATAGCTTCAATTATTCTGGCTGCCCTGTTGTAGCCAATCCTTAATTTTCTCTGTACAGCTGAAATAGAAGCCCTTCTGGATTCAATTACAAAACTTACCGCCTCATCATAAAGCTCATCATTCTCATCCGATGATTGAGATCCATCTCCATCAGTCCACCCAGGTATCGGGCCTGTTTCTTGCAGCTCTGATGTGATTTCATCTAAATAATTTGGCTCAGATCTTTCTTTCCAGCTATTAACAACTCTATGAACTTCATCATCACCAACAAAAGCACCATGAACTCTTTCAGGAACACCCTGACCAGCAGGCATATATAACATATCACCCGCACCAAGAAGCTGTTCTGCTCCACCCTGATCCAGAATAGTTCGTGAATCAATTTTTGAAGATACTTGAAAAGCTATTCTTGATGGCACATTGGCTTTGATCAACCCAGTAATAACATCTACTGACGGTCGTTGAGTTGCTAAAATTAAATGAATTCCAGCAGCCCTTGCTTTTTGAGCAATTCTTGCAATCAAGTGCTCAACCTTCTTACCAACAATCATAATCATATCTGCAAACTCATCTACCACAACAACAATGGATGGCAATTCTTCTAATGGCACGTCCTCATCTTCCTGAAATGGATCAAGCAAAGGATTTCCTGAGGCATTAGCTTCAGCTACTTTTTTATTGAAAGCTGCTAAACCTCTGACACCCATCTCGGACATTAATTTATATCTCCTATCCATCTCAGCTACACACCATCTCAATCCATTTGATGCATCTGTCATATCGGTGATCACAGGTGTAAGAAGGTGGGGTATGCCCTCATAAACAGATAACTCAAGAATTTTGGGGTCAATCATAATAAGGCGGACTGCCTCTGGATCTGACTTAAATAGCAAACTCAGCAACATTGCATTGAGTCCAACTGATTTACCAGAACCGGTTGTTCCAGCAACCAGCAAATGAGGCATCTTGGCAAGATCTACAACAACTGGTTTTCCTGCAATATCATGACCTAAGGCCATTGATAGTGGTGAGCTAGAATTATGGAAAGTATCTGATGACAAAATTTCAGTTAGCTGAACCATCTTCCTATTAGTGTTAGGTATTTCAATGCCGACAACAGATTTTCCAGGTATCACCTCAACCACTCTTACGCTTGTCACTGCTAGAGATCTGGCAATATCTTGTGCAATATTTGTAATTTTGCTTGCCTTAGTGCCTGGTGCAGGCTGAATCTCAAACCTGGTAACAACTGGCCCAGGGATAACAGAGACAACCTTAGCCTCTATTCCAAATTCTTGAAGCTTAATTTCAAGCCTATCAGCAACCTCATCAAGTTCCTCTTTGGTTAAAGATGAGCCGTCATCGAGCACTCTGTCCAAAAGATCTGTTGAGGGAAGCTCTGAGTTTACGTTTTTATCTTTAGACTTATAAACAGTAGATGTTGCAGCTGGTTCATTTTTTGGAATATCAGCTTTTGGTGCTGATGCAATTTTTTCTTGTGATCCGGCTTCTAGCTTAACAAGTGCAGGTTTTGATTTAGGAAGATTTAATTCTCTTGGTTTTACTTCAGCAACTGAACGCTCAACTATGGGTTGATTTTTGGATTTAAACTTTGATAAATCAATTGATCTTATGCTATTAATCAAATATTTAAAGGAATTATAAAATTTCGCAGTGAGTTCTAATGCTAGATATCTAGCTCCTCGACCTAAAGAATCTATTACAAATAACCATGAAAATGAAAAAGTTAATGAGATGGATGCAAGAAAGAAAATTACTATAAAAATTAATGCCCCTACCACTCCAAAAATATTAGAAAGATTGATAAAGATTAAGGCGCCCATTAAACCGCCAGAGGAGGATTGAGGAAAAAGATCACCTGAATAATAAAACTCACTAAGTGATGAGAACGAGCCTAGCAAAAAAATTGCTGAGGTAATTTTAATAATCTTATGAGTTCTATCGGATGGTCTATAAAAAAATAATAACTTAACTGCAAGAAAGGAAATAATTAATAAAAATAAATATGCTCCTATGCCAACAATTGAAAATAAAGCATCAGAAAGGTAGGCTCCAAAGGGTCCGCCTAGATTTTCGATAGACTTAGAAAGTGAGCTTACTGAAGAAAGACTGGGGTCAAGTGGAGAATATGAAACAAGCGAAATAAAGACATATAAAACTGAGCCTAAACAAAAAAATGCAAAAACATTTTTCAGAGTGCCAGCTGATAAATTTGATTGCTCGTGTTTCTTAGCGATGATTAACTCCTGTTATTGATATTATATTGAGATATAGCTTATTTAGTTAGAAAAGATAACAATTTCTTTAATCTCTATCTTATAATTCGCTCATGGAATATCAACATCATAAACTTATTATTTTAGGCTCAGGTCCAGCCGGTTATGCTGCAGGTATATATGCAGCGAGAGCAGGACTAAAACCTTTGCTTATTACTGGCGCAGAACAAGGCGGTCAACTTACAACCACTACAGATGTAGAAAATTGGCCTGGTGATTCTGATGGTCTCCAAGGTCCAGAATTAATGGAGAGAATGAAAAAGCATGCTGAGCAGTTTGATGTCCAGATCGTTAATGATCATATAGATGAAACTCAATTATCTGAAAAACCATTCAAATTGATGGGCAGCCAAAAATGGTCATGCGATTCTCTCATTATCTCAACAGGAGCGAGTGCAAAATATCTAGGATTAGCCTCCGAGAAAGAGTTTTTAGGCAGGGGCGTTTCTGCCTGTGCAACATGTGATGGTTTTTTCTATCGCAACCAAGAGGTTGCTGTAATCGGAGGTGGAAATACTGCTGCTGAAGAAGCCTTGTATCTTTCTCGTATTTGTTCAAAGGTCCATCTGATTCATCGGAGAGATGAATTAAGGGCAGAAAAAATTCTTCGAGATAGAGTTGTTGAAGCTGTAAATGAAGGAAAAATTGAAATGCATTGGAATTCTCAATTAAGTGAAGTGCTTGGAGATGAAAAAGGCGTTCATTCGATTGAAATAGTAACTAACGAAGAAAATAAGAAACTTGAGTTAACTGGTGTGTTTATTGCTATTGGCCATCACCCTAACACTGAAATTTTTAAAGGTCAGCTTGAGATGAAAAATGATTACATCACCATTAAATCAGGCACAGACGGTATGGCAACTGCTACAAGTGTTCCTGGTGTGTACGCCGCAGGTGACGTGTCAGATCAAATTTATCGGCAGGCCATTACCTCAGCTGGATTTGGCTGCATGGCTGCGCTCGATGCTGAGAAGTTTTTATCTGAGTAATTACTGACCAGAAACCCAAAAAACCATACCTACAACAAAAACTGCGATAAGTATTAGCGCTACTATAGAATCAGATTTGCTGTCTTCATTAGCCTCTTGTGATTCAAAGTATTCATCATATTTATCTGACATATTTATTCTCCATGTTGAAGGACTACTCTGCCCTGTTGACCACCCTCTAGGATAAGATCAATTTCTTGCTGTAAATTTTCTTTAGAAACAACTCTTATCATGGATGAAAGATCTAATTTCCATTCATCAGCAAATTTATTCCAAATACTGTTTTTAAATTCTATTGGTGATTCTGCTGAATCAATACCAGCTAAAGTAATACCTCGCAAGATAAATGGAAAAACAGTTGTGTTTACTTCTATACCTGCAACATTCCCACAACATGCAACCACACCATGAGGTGATATTTGAGGAAGCATTTTGCTTAATACATTTCCTCCAACCGTATCAATGGCTGATGAAAATAATGGCCTTTCCATGGCTTTAGCTGGAGCCTCTAAATATTCATCACGCATAATTATATTGTTAGCTCCAATTGATTTCAGGAAGTCAGTTGATGAGGATTTACCTGTTAATGCTGAAACGTCTTTACCTAATTTAGACATCAGCATTACGCCAATAGACCCAACACCACCTGTTGCACCTGAAACTAAAACAGGCAGGTCTGAAGCTTTTGAAGATTCATGTATTTTTAACACGCTAGCTGCTGCCGTTATGCCGGCGGTGCCAATAGACATAGCCTCAAGACTTGATAAATTCTCTGGCTTGTTTACTACCCATTTAGCTGGCACATTGATGTACTCTCCAAAACCACCCGGAGTATTCATCCCCATGTCATAACCAGTCACAATAACTTCATCACCATCAGTAAATTGTGAAGAGTTAGCATCAGCAATCGTTCCTGCAGCATCAATTCCTGGAACAAATGGGTAATTTCTAGTCACTCCTTTATTCCCTGATGCTGATAATGCATCTTTATAGTTAAGAGATGAATGAGTTACTTTTATCTGAACAAAACCATCTTCCGGTTTTTGAAGCTCCAATTCGGAGATTGATGCTGAAAATGCTCCATCGTTCTCCTCAACATAATATGCTGAGTATTTCATTATCTTGGCTTCATTCTCATGGCTGAATCCAACCTTATTGTTTCGCCATTAAGATAAACATTTTTAACTATATGTGCAGCTAAACTACCAAACTCAGAAGGTATTCCAAATCTATGTGGAAACTGAGTCGATTCTAATAATGGATCTCTAACCTTCTCTGGTGCCATTTTCATTAAAGGCGTATCAAAGATGCCTGGTGCAATAGTATTAACCCTAATTCCGTGCCTTGCGAGGTCTCGAGCAGCAGTAAGAGTTAAGCCAATCACGCCAGCTTTTGAAGCACTATAGGCTGATTGACCAATTTGGCCTTCGTAACCAGCAATCGAAGCAGTATTTATGATCACACCCTTCTCACCATCCTCATCAGCTTCATTTTTATCCATGAGTTCAGCCGCTAAACGCATAACATTAAAGGTCCCAACTAAATTCAAATCAATAATAAATTTAAAATGATCTAATGGATGAGGTGCATCTTTACCAATAATTCTTGCACCATATCCAGTGCCTGCACAATTAATTGCAACGTGCAATTTGCCAAATGCCTCCTCAATTTTAGACATGGCATCCTTAACAGGCTGCTCTTCCATGATATTGGTATTAACATATTTAACATTCTCCTCACCAAGCTCATCGCATATAGCTTTTGCATTATCATCATTAATATCAAGAATCATGACTTTTGCACCCTGAGACACAAAGTGTCTTGTTGATGCTTCACCTAAGCCGGATGCGCCCCCTGTAATTGCTATAACTTTATCTTTTAATTCCATTGCATATCTCCAAATTGAACAAGAATTATACCTAGCTATTTATAAAAATGATCACATTTAAAAGCATAAAAACTAAATTGGCATGATAATTGCATTTAAGGATTTATAACTTCATAAAAATATAGGAGAAATTATGAAAAGATTGATTTTGCTTGTTGGTATTATTGCCATACCTTCATTTGCTGCAGTGAGTGCGAATGTTACTTTTGCTTCAGACTATGTTTGGAGGGGAATGACGCGAAGTGATGGTCCTGCAATCCAAGGCGGTTTTGATTTTGAGGCTGAATCTGGTTTCTATGCCGGTATCTGGGGATCAAACGTTAATTTTAATGATGGAGCGGGAAGTGAATTAGATTATTACGCAGGTTATGGTTTTTCATTGGGCGAGGTTGGAGTTGATGTAGGATACATTGCTTTTGATTATCCTGAAAACCAGACTGGTCTTGATTTTGAAGAAATATACTTAGGCCTTAGCCTTGGAGACTTTGGACTAACTCTAGCTTCTGGCCAAGATGGTGCACCTGATTACACAGAATTCTCATATGCATTTGGCCCTGTGTCTGTTGCTTATGGTGAATATGATGATTACGGAGATAATACGACAGTAAGTTATGGTTTCTCTTGTGGATCATTTGATTGTGGTATTACTGCATATGACTTTAGTGATGGAGGATACGGCGCTGATGAAGACGGTATCTTCTTTTCAGTTTCGGCAAGTCTTTAATTATTGGCATGAGAATTGCATATATAAACATATATAAATTTTTATAAGGAGGATTTATGAAACTTATAACCGCAATCATTAAGCCTTTTAAATTAGAAGAAGTTAGACAAGCTCTTACAGAGCTTGGAGTTGAAGGCTTAACAATTACTGAAGTAAAAGGTTTTGGTCGACAAAAAGGACATACGGAACTCTACCGAGGAGCTGAATACACAATTGATACTTTACCAAAGATAAAAATTGAAATATTAACTAACGATAATGATGCTACAAACATTACTAATGTTATTTCAAAATCAGCTAATACAGAAAAAATCGGTGACGGTAAAATTTTTATAACAAACGTAGATGAAGTTATAAGAATAAGAACAGGCGAAACTGGAAGTGACGCCATTTAACAGGAGAAAAATATGAAATTATATAATTACTGCCTTATTGCATTTGCCACTCTACTCTCACCAGCAGTGCTATCATCTGAAATAAATTCAGGTGATACTGCTTGGATTCTTACTGCTACTGCCTTAGTTTTATTTATGACACTTCCTGGTTTAGCACTTTTTTATGGGGGTTTAGTTAGAACCCAGAATGTTTTATCTGTGCTCATGCAATGCTTTGCGATTTGTTGCATCGTTTCTGTTGTTTGGGTCATTTATGGTTATAGTTTCGCTTTTACAGGTAACGGGCCTATCATTGGTGGAACTGACGGACTTTTCTTATCTTCTTTAGCAAGGGATGCTTCTTCTGGTACTTTACCAGAGAGCTTATTTATCGTATTTCAAATGACATTTGCAATTATAACGCCGGCATTAGTAGTTGGTGCATTCGCTGAAAGAATGAAGTTTAGTGCTATGTGCATATTTACTATTCTCTGGGTAACTTTAGTTTATTTACCTGCATGTCATATGGTTTGGGGGGGTGGATATCTCAGCAGCATAGGTGTTATTGACTTTGCTGGAGGGTTGGTTGTTCATGCTACATGTGGAGTTGGTGCTTTGGTGGCTGCCATGATGCTCGGACCAAGGAAAGGTTTTCCAAGCGGATCATTAGTGCCTCATAACAGACCCATGGTTGTTATGGGGGCTGCGATGCTTTGGGTTGGGTGGTTTGGCTTTAACGGTGGAAGTGCTGTTGCTGCTGATTCAAGCGCCGCAATGGCTATCCTTGTAACTCATATCAGCGCAGCAGTTGGAGCTTTGACCTGGATGATAGTTGAGTGGATTAAAACAGGTAAACCAACAGTTGTGGGCATCGCAACTGGAATGGTGGCAGGTCTAGCGACCATTACTCCTGCATCTGGGACAGTTGGTCCTCAAGGGGCTTTATTGATTGGTTTATTGGCCGGTCTTATCTGCTTCTATGCAACACAAATGATTAAAGGCTTTTTCAAAATTGATGATTCGCTAGATGTTTTTCCTGTTCACGGAGTTGGAGGGATTTTAGGTATTTTGATGCTAGCGTTCGTTGGGAAACCTAATGGATTTCTTGGGGCTGGAGCGGCTGGATTTAATCCATCTGTTTTTGAACAATTTATGATTCAACTTCAGGGGGTTGTAGTTATATGCCTTTGGACTTTAGTGTTTTCTTGGATTGCCCTCAAGATTACTTCGCTTATTACCAATCTCAGGGTTAGCGAGGAAAGTGAATATGAAGGTTTGGATATAACTGAGCATAACGAGAGTGGATATTCAGCAAGCTAAGTTTGTTCTAATTTTCTGATAACAGGATTGGCGTATTGTTCAAGTAGTTTTGAGCATACGCCTTTCTCTAAACCATTAAGTCTTTCTTCTAGCTTCTTTTGCGCCTGTTTAATTTCTTCTAAAGTATATTTACTTTGTTCAGGTATATTTATGCCCATTAAATTACAAGCAGCAAAGTTTGTTGCATGAAGTTCATACATTGAAACTATAGAGTGCGTTATTTTATTTGAAACTTTTTGGTAATCGTCTTCATCTTCAAATCTCATAGGCTTGGAAAGGTTAATATTTACATTGCCTTTAAATCCAGTAATTCCATTGGCAATACTTTTGAGATCTTCATCCCTCTCTTTTATATATTCGCTATTTAAATTAGATAAATGCAGTTCCCTGGCTTTTAATAAGTCGTTAGGATCAAATTCATACGAAATTGATACTGGTACTACTTTTAGAGAATTAAAATAATTAGAAATAGATTGAGATTTCCTTTCAGTTAAATGAATCATTTTTAATAAAGCGGGGTCTGTTTCATCAATACCATCTTTTGCTCTGCCCTGCTTTTGAGCAATCCAAACCGAATCATTGTCATTAAAAATACTTTTATGAATAAATTGTGAGGCGAGCAATAAACCAGAATAAATTTCTTTTTTTGTTCCTCCTGACCTTTGAATAATAAAGCTTTTATTTAAGCGAAATAGATCTGAAGCCCAATTTTCTTCCATCAAGTTATTACCCACAGCTATATTGAATGTTTTAAAACCAGATTGATAAAGATTTAAGGCAAGCAACGCAGCATCAAGAGAAATATCTCGATGATTTGAAATAAATAGATGGCTATCTTTCTGATTCAATTTTTCAAGTCCGTTAACACTAAATGTTGTAATAGATTCTTCAACAACATTCTCCATCAAGCTTTTAAATATTTTTTGATAATCATCAATTGTGTGAATATTTTTGATTTTAGAAATAAGTTTTTGTTTAACGAAAAATTTTATAAAAGGAATTTTTGAAATCATTCCAGGAAACTGTAATCCCATTAAAGCTTTTATAACTGATTCGTTTGAGGTAAGAGACTGCAGAACCTGATCTACTTCAGAGTCAGTATAAGGTCTAATATCTTTAAATGGATCCATTGCATTAAGCTAGAAGCTGAATCATAACTCCAGCAGCAACAGCAGAACCAATTACCCCAGCCACATTAGGCCCCATGGCGTGCATAAGCAAAAAATTCTGGGAATCGCTCTCTAAACCTACTTTATTGGCTACTCTTGCAGCCATTGGCACAGCTGAAACACCTGCCGCTCCTATGAGAGGATTAATTTTATTGGCACTTAAAAGATTCATTATTTTTGCCATTAAAATTCCTGAGGCTGTCCCAATTGAAAATGCAATTATTCCAAGCGAAAGAATTCCAAGAGTTTCAGGTGTTAGAAATTGATCGGCTGCGAGCTTTGACCCAACTGCTAAACCTAAAAAAATTGTAACTATGTTGATTAAAGAATTTTGAACAACTTCACTTAATCTTTCGACAACCAAAGATTCTCTCATTAAATTACCAAAACAGAACATGCCGATTAATGGAGCTGCACTTGGCAACATCATACCAACCAGAAAGACCAAGATAATTGGAAAAATTATTTTTTCTTTTTGTGAAACTTCCCTTAATTGAACCATTCGAATAGTTCTTTCAGAGTGTGAAGTAAGGAGTCGCATGATTGGGGGCTGGATTAATGGTACCAATGCCATATAGGAATATGCAGCTACTGCAATAGCACCTAGAAGCTCTGGAGCTAAAATTGATGAAACATAAATTGCCGTGGGACCATCTGCTCCGCCAATAATACCGGTTGCTGCTGCTTGCTTTAAAGTAAATGAAACTACCCCAAGCTTATTTAAAAGCAAAGCACCAATAACCGTTGCGAAAATACCAAATTGAGCTGCAGCGCCCAATATTAATGTCTTAGGATTAGCGAGCATTGGGCCAAAATCAGTCATTGCGCCTACGCCCATAAAAATAACCAGAGGTGCAACTCCTGAACCAATTGCCACAGAGTAAAATGTATTCAAAATCCCTGCTTTATATCCAAGCTCTGCTGCGTATTCGTTTAAGAGCCATAACTGAGAATGGGAAGCAGTTTTAAGGAATGCAGAGAGGGATTCAGCTTCCCCAATAGATATTAAGGATAAGGCTCCAGCTAATTCATCAGGATTTGAAAAATAAATTAATTTTTCAATTGGACTAAGGGCTAGGCCAATTTCTGGAATATTAGTGAGTATTGCTCCAAAACCGATAGGTAAAAGCAAGAGTGGTTCGAATTTTTTATTTATAGCTAAATATAGTATTAACAAACCGACCACGAGCATAATTGCTTGACCAGATGTCAGGCTAAAGAAGCCTAAACTAGAGAAAATTGCTTCAAGATTCATTAGCTTTTAATTTCAAATAAAGGATTGCCTGGTTTAACGGTATCTCCTGGCTTGACGAATATTTTTCCAATAACTCCAGCGCTAGGTGCTTTTATTTCTGTTTCCATTTTCATGGCTTCTAAAATTAGAACTGTCGTATCTGCATCTACAGACTCACCTTCTGAAATAATTGTTCTAAAGATATTTCCACCCAAAGGCGCTTCAATCACCATCCCAGTTCCTGCTTCAACGGAGGGAGAGGATACAACTTCATTAATGGTTGAACCATCATTAATCATCACTGAATTATCAGCCTTCAAGGTAACTGAATATTCCCTATCATCTACTGTTACAAGATATGAAGAATCGGTCAGCTCATTAATCTCCAAAGGCTCGGATTCAAAAAATTCAGGATTATCAACATTTTCAATATAACTCAGTCCAATTTCAGGAAACATTGCATATATAAGAACATTTTCAATCGACAGCTCGGCAGTGATATTTTTTTCAGCAACCACGTTTTTAAATTCTTCTTCTACTGACTGAAAATCATCACTCAGCAAGTCAGCTGGTCTGCATGTAATAACTGCGCTATCTCCAATTCCCTCTTGCTG
>Ga0115011_10001616_pt1 | contig 16201 bp, 11 predicted proteins | sample TroAtlMetagenome_2_FD_88705 | JGI IMG/M metagenome (GOLD analysis project Ga0115011, IMG submission 88705) | Marine eukaryotic phytoplankton communities from Atlantic Ocean - Tropical Atlantic ANT8 Metagenome | ecosystem: Environmental > Aquatic > Marine > Oceanic | place: Tropical Atlantic...
CCCTCGATTCCATGTGATAGGTCGCTCCCCACCGGGATGGGAAGCCGGGGGATTTTGGAGATCTCAGGCGCTGGAGTCAAACGGACCGCTCGACTCTGGTGTATTTTTTTTGGCGAACGCCCTTGAAGGGGCAGCCCAAAAGCGACCCAAACACCTAGAATATAAACTGATTACAGAAACCCGCTCATGCTGGGACGGGCGCTCGAAAAGAGGCCAACATTGGCACCATCTAAGTGAAAAAACCTACGTCACACCCCAACTTCGGCGCCAAGAGGGAGACTCAACTACGCCGAGCGGGCTCATAGCCGTAGATATGGGTCGGCCTTTACCGGCGTGGCCGGCTTCACCGTCTTGGATGCACCCCGTCTTTTCGCCCGACGTCGGGTGCGCGGCTTCTTCGCCTTGATACGGCGTCTCTTCCTCTTTTTTGCTTTGGGCGGTACCGGGGGTGAGGCGACTTCAACCGCCGGAGCGGCCGGCGTCGGTTCGGGGACCGATGCGTCTATGGGCAGAACTGGGGAGAAAACAATCGCCAGGTCTGGCACGTCTAAAGGCAGAATCGCCGCATCGGAGATGGCCGGCGGTGACCCGGCGTCGAGCTCGAGAATTGCGGTTTGAGAATCGCTCGAGCCTCCATCCGGTCGGGACGTCGTCGCGCTGGGGTGCGGCACCTCCGCCGGTTGCTGAGACTTCTTGCCCGGTCGCTGCAAGATACCCACCATCACGTAGAACATGATTGCGCCCCCGATGAGCACGACCAACGCAATACGTCGGAGCGGTCGCCACTGATTCGTCATCACTTCGAGGTTGCGGTCGAACGTGCTCTCACTACTCATCTCGGAGAGCCCGGGAATGGTGGTCATCGCCGAGGGCGGTTCTTTTTGGGGGCGGGTGGGCGGCGGCGTACTCTGAGCGGCCACGGGCGTGTTGAGGCCCTGCAATACGGCAGTGCCGGAGAGCGGTCGCTGAACACGTTCCGTCGACAACATTGCCATGAGCATGCGCGTGAGTCCCACCGGCGTATCACCGGGAACCATCTGCTGCTCTGCTGTCGCCCGACCGCCCAGCATAGAGACGGCGAGGCGGCCCAAAACATGGATATCCGAAAGCGCGTCAACCTTGGATTCGGGGGCTGCCCATTCCGTGTCGAACACTGCGAAAGCGCTGTTGATGAGCCCGACATCCACGACCCGATAATGGGTCGTTCCATCCACGGCACGTACCCTTCGGATGCAATCAGGACGCAGTAGACCATGGTACTGCCCACGGACATGGAGCTCGCCCAACATCTGCCCCATTTGGCGGAGAAATTCGACCACTTCGGCCACGGGCAAGGGTCGATTCATCAACGCGTCGAGAGACTCACCCCCAGGGTCAGGATAGACCACATAAAGGCCTTTATCGTCGAGCCCTGCATCGATGGGTAAGATCCACCCGGGGTGCATGACGTCGGCATGATCGCGTAATGCACGCTTGAGACGCATGAGTTCGGCGGTACTGCCGGTCGCACGTTGAATTTCAACCTGACGTCCCGTGGCGAGATGCACCGCGGGCATGCGCCCGTCTTTGGGTGGTCCATCTCGGCGGTAGCGCCCGTTCAACACGATTAAGCTCCCAGCTCTCTTTGCCACTCGGCGGCAGACAATCCCGTCACCATCCAGTGTCTTCGGCTTCCGTCTCGCGCGCTAGAACTCTACCGAGAAGCCTGTTCCGCCGGGTGTGACGGCGAGGGTCTCGACGGTATCTGATGGCGCGGTCAAAAAGAGATACACGCCCATGGCTCCGGCCAAAATAGCCAAGCTTCCGGTCCCGAGATAAAGGAGATTATTGGTCTCGAGGCTGGACTGATGGCTATCCCAATCGGCGCTCTTGGTGGCCCCATCTCGGGCGTCTGCTGCCTCGAGTCCATTTCCGTAAAAGAGACCCGCTGCCCCCCCGGCGAGAACGGCTGTTCCCAAACCAACCCACGCCAATGTGGTGCCGCCTTCATCATCGTCATCCGCCGTCGCCGAGAGGCCTACGGGGGACTCGACGGCCGCGGCGGGCACCTGTGCCACAGATTTGGGTGGAGCCTTGCGCTCCAACTCCACGTCTACTGACTGCGGCGTCCCGGGCGCGATCTTCACCAAGTGCCGCAGAGGCGTATAGCCATCGCGCTCGATGACGAACAAAGCAGTCCCTGCGATGACGTTCTCTTTGAACGGGGTCGTGCCCAGGGGCCGCTTCTCCCCCTGCTGCGTCACCGTGGCGCCCGGCGGCGTGGAGTTGAAAGTGAGTTGGGGTCGCAAGCGGAGCAAGATCTGCCGAGCCTTATCCACTTTAGGCCCACCCTCTGTCGCAATTTCGAGATAGCGTTCAAAAGCCTCGACCGACTTCTTGTATTGACCCAACCTCTCGAGAATAAAAGCTTTATTGGCGACCAGGTCGGGGGCCTGACTCAACTTGATAGCCGCTTCGATGCGCATCAGCGCCAACTCGAAGTTGCCGGCAGTCAATGCCTCGCCCGTCTTCGACTTGAGTTCGGCGACTCGGGCAGCAATCCCTTCCGGTGTCGTCGGCGCATCAGGCTCCTCGACATATTGACCCATCGCCAGAGACGGCAGACCGAGGAGAAAAGCGCAGACGAGTAAAACCTTTACTGGCATGTGTCCAACCCTCCACAAGACCCGTTCGGAGCGATTAGACAGCACGCTTGGCCAAGGGCATATCCCGGCGCGCCCGCCTCGGCATCCAGACATCGATCAGGGGTCTCGATGACACCTGAGACGCCGGCCAGTCCAGGCACGAGCGTTTGTTCCAATCCTTCTTGGCCCTCGACAATTTGGTCTTCGTCATCCACCAAGAGAACGCCGGCCGCAGCGATGTCCTCGGCATTGTCACCCAAGCGGAGGACCGCGATCGAGGGTCCACCAGCCCCCCCGCCACCGGCACCACCACAGCCACCCGCACGCCCCGTACCCCCATCACCGCCAAGGCCACAACCATCACAGGCATCGGCAACACCGCCGCCTACACCACCAAACGCGCCGGGAGCACCGAGCCCTCCAATCCCGCCAGCTGCGCCATCGCCGCCGTTCCCGGGCTGTAGAACGCAATCGAAAAGCCGCACGAGACCGTGACGTACAATGAGTGCACTCCCACCACCGCCACCCTGGCCACCGGTACCGCCGGTCCCCCCGCAGCCACCGGCACCGCCGCCACCACCGCCGCCACCAATGGCGCCGTCAATGCCAGAGGAACGGCCGCCGGCACCGCCACCTCCGCCGCCGCCCGCTGCGCCGAGACTGCCGTCAGCGCCCGAGGCCGACTGCCACACCAGGACTGCGCCGCGTTGTGTGATTCGACCATCGGCCGAACCGGCCGTACCGACTGCGCCCGCAGTCCCCACGATGCCCGGTCCGCCCGACTGACCGTTGAGTTCGTCATTGCGTCCTACGCTGCCGCCCGAACCACCCCGAGCGGCCTGCGTTGCCTCACCAGGTTCCGCTTCTCGTACGACATCACCCTCGAGGACGCCGCCGCCGTTGCCCCCAAGAGCACCATGGACTTGGACCTCTGCCCCACAAGAAGGGTTGAAGCCACCCTCTCCACGACAGCCCAGACAAGCCTCATCGTTGCCCGCGAAGCCGGCGGCGCCTACTGGGGCCAAGTCTTCGGCTTGCTCACCGGCGAGCCCGGGGAGTCCGGCGCCGCCATCGGCAGTGGCGAGATGGACGCTGACCAAACGAAGATGAGACCCGGTCTCTAGAGCCATGAGGGCCACAGACGCCTCGGAAGAGGCCGTTGGCGCCCCAACCACCTGGACATTGGCCAAAATCGTGGACTCGGCGAGGTTTTGGTAGAGCAGAGTCGGGCTTGCACCGCTGATTTCCGTCGGGTGGGTTGCCAGTCCACCGCGACTGAAACTGCCCGTCTCCGGGTCGAGCGCATAGCCGCCAAAAATGTGAACCCCGGAAGGAATCGTCAGGGGGGTCGCGACGGTATGGGTGCCGGTGAGGAGGTAAACGGGCCGTGCCTGCTCCACTGCGATGGTCACCGCCCGTGCGAGCGTCTGCACCCGGCTGTCCGCTTCGCCTTGGTTGAGGTCATCTCCCAGGTCTGGATCAACGAAGATGGGCCCCGTCAAATCCCCATCGATGCCGTCGCAATCGAGGTCCAAAAAGTCTGGGTCCGGCGCATCATCCGCGAGGGGGTTACACTCACATCCATTTTCGTAAGCACCGTCTTGGTCTTCGAAACCATCGGCACACGCCTCGAGAACGCATGCCCCAGCATCGCATACCCCAATGCCGTTGGCCGGATTGCAAACAGTCCCACAGCGCCCGCAGTTTTGAATGTCTTGCTCTAGATCGAAATCTTCGTCGCTGTCGCCGTCACAATCATTGTCCAGGTCATCACAGGTTTCGGCGTCTGCGGCACCGACTTCACCACCGCACCGGGTCCCACCGGTGTCGGGGTCACACTCCACCAAGCCTGGACGGGCACACAGGCCTAGGGCCGTCTGACACTCGGTTCCCACCTCGAACTCTTCGTCGACGACGCCGTCACAATTGTTGTCTTCGCCATCGCAGCTCTCTACGGCCGGCTCGAGAGGGACAGCGGAGCACACAGGCATCTCGCCATCGCCACAGACCATCGTGCCCATCTGGGCACATGCCCCAAGTCCCGCTTGGCATCCGTCACCGACCCCCGCGATGCCCTCATCTGTCAAACCGTCGCAATCATCGTCTGCGTCATTGCAGGTCTCCTCTGGATCACCTTCCAAGACACATTGAGCAGTATTCTCGACACAGGTCACACGACCGGTCGTGGTACAGCCCTCGAGAAAGGTGCAGGCTTCACCCACAGCAGCGTTGTCGTTCGCTGCACCCAAGACAAACCCCTCGTCTACGGTGCCATCGCAGTCATTGTCGATGTCGTCACAATTCTCGACCATGGCATTGGGCACGATCACGGGCGCCCCTTCGCCATCAAGACAGGGGCCGTAGGCGAAGCTTCCTTCTGGCGTCGGCTCACACCGACTCGTCCCCATCAAACAAACGCCAATCCCCGCGCCGCATACCTGCTCGTCATCGGGCAAACACGGCGCACTCTCCTCATCGACGATGCCATCACAGTCATCGTCCAGGTCATTGGGCAATTCGATCTGATCGGGGAGGGCCTCGAGCACACAGACGACCGATCCATCATCCCCACACTGGGAAACGCCCTGACACATGCCTTGGCTGCACTCATCTCCAAGACCCAGATTCTCGTCTGAACTGCCGTCACAGTCCTGGTCAAACGTATCGCACAGCTCGACCGGTGCCTCATCGCCCCAATTCACGGTGCATCCGCGGAGCCCAAAGTCGATGTTGAGGGCCCCCCTCGGCGGGACGCTCGTGTCATCTCCCCGCAACGCAAATAGACAGCCATCAGCTCCGGTACACGGTGCAGTGGGACTCCATTGCGCATCACAGGGCGCCCCCGATAGCCAAAACAGGGTCGACCCAACGGTGGTTTCACGGGGAAGTCGGAACGGGGTCGGCACACTGCCTAGGGCTGCGGCTCCCGCCTCGATGGACACCACTTCTTCGCCGACGGCGAGGCAGACGACGACGTTTGATGCGGCCGCCAAACGGGCATCGAGTCCGGTGCTGCAAGCACTATCGGACGGTCCCAAACAAGCGCTGGTCGAGAACGTCACATCGACCGTTGGAAAACAGCCATCGCCGGCAAAACAGGTTGGGCGGGGCGTATCAACGGGAAGACAGCCTGAAGACAAAATGCAGATCACTGCCGCAAACCGACCCATTCGAGTCCTCTTTTTGAAGCCTATTTCGGAGGAAAACAAAGCGTGCACCTCTTTAGGTGGTCAAAGTGCCGGGATGACTTTTGCATGATCCTGGGTGCCGACAAAACCCGGGATTTCAAACACGTGCGCGCGTAGACGTGACCAAATCACCAGAAAACTGTATGGTGGCCAAGACTTTGTGTCCAACAGACGTCGAATCACCTGGAACGCGTCATGACCGACTCCCTCATGAACACCGTGATCGCGGAGCGATACCACCTGACCAATGTGGTCGGTCGAGGTGGAATGGGGGTGGTGTACCGGGCCGAAGACAAGCGTCTCAACAATCGGCCCTGTGCGGTCAAGCTGCTAACCCGAACGGCGATGGACGCCGAGGAGGGTGCACGCTTCGACCGAGAATTGGACATCATCACCCTGATGCGCAGTCCGCACGTGGTTCAGGTGTTGGACACCGGCAACCTCGAAGATGGGCGACGTTTCATCGTGATGGAACTCCTCGAGGGCTACACGCTGTCGGATTTGGTGAAACAAACAGGGGCTCTCTCCCCCGCCCGAACCCTCGGCATCACCCGGGGGATTCTGGCCGGCCTCTCCGAGGCCCACGAACACGGCATCGTCCACCGAGATCTGAAACCGGCGAACATCTTCATTTGCCGCACCCGTGCGGGTGACGAGGTGGCCAAGATTCTCGATTTCGGCATTGCCAAAGAGAGTAATGGCGGCGGCATCGACCTCACGGCCGCGAGCATGCTCATCGGGACCCCGAAATACATGGCGCCCGAGCAGTTCCTCAAAAAGGCAGCAAGCCCACAGACAGATCTCTACTCTGTTGGGCTTTTAGTCTACGAGATGCTCAATGGCGAACCGCCATTCACGCGACGAACCTTGGTGCCCGAGTCCATCAAGACCATGCCTGATGAATTTCGGGTGGGCTGGTTGCACGTCAACCAGGATCCGATCCCGGTCGGGCTCACGAATAATGTCTGGCCCATCGTCAGAACCCTGCTCTCCAAGGATCCAGAAGATCGCTACTCCTGTGCAGCAGACGTCTTGGATGCGATGGCCGCGCTCGGGGAGCGGAAAGCGCCACCACCGCCTCCGCCCATGAACCGAGACTTCGAGAACGTGTTGGATCCGTCAGCGTCGGCAAGCTTTCCCGTCGCCGGGGAAACCATCGGGATGGCACAAGTCAAAGCCCCCTCTCGTAAATGGATCCGCTGGGCGGGTGCTGCCGGTGTCATTGGCGCCGTACTTGCGCTGACCCTCCAACTCACGTCGGGTGATACCCAATCGGATGCCGCCGCCAGCGCCGGGGCCGCACAATTGTGCCGCCATGCCATCATCAGCAAACCCGCCGGCGCCGATGTCCTCAAGGGTGTGACATCCCAGGGTAAAACCCCGTTGACCCTCGAGCGGCCTTGCGACGAAACCTGGCTGGTCAAGCTCACGCTCGAGGGATACACCCCGACTCAGTACAAGCTGAGCGGCAAGACTAGATTGGCCACCGAGGACATCAAGATGGTGGCCAAGAAGGCGAGCCTCGCACCCGTCCCGGCCGCTGTAGAAGAGGTGGAGCCAATCCGTAAGCGAACGCCTCGCAAGCCTGTAAAGCGCACCCGAACCCCCAAACGACCCACACCGGCTCGCAAGGACCTTCCGGCACGGGCTGCAAAACCCACTGCACGGCCCAAGAGTACGAAGCCCAAGGTGAGTCCGCCCCCGAGAACAGCGCCGGCCACACCCGCAGTCGAGCCCACGCCGCCTCCCAAAAAACCCGCTTCGAGCGCACTCCCCTTCTGAATTGATGCACTCAATGAGTCTCCGTCTCATTCTAGGGTTCTTGCTCGCCGTCCTGGCCGCGGGGTGTTCGGACCGGGCCACTGAATCCGAATGCGATGAAGCGTTTGACAAGTTCAAGGAGATCCGGTCCAAGGGGCAACCCAAGATGATCAAGGTGGTCACGCTGGATACGCTTGAACAGGAGCGGCCGGAATTCTTGGAAAGTTGTGTAAGCATCGCCAGCCGAAAGACGATTAGCTGCTGGCTCAAAGCAGAGACCGACGAGCAATTGAAGAAATGCCAATGAACGACGCGTGGCGAGATTGGAGAGGCTCCCTAGAAAGGCTCGGAGATGGGCCTTTTGGCGAGGTGAGCCGGCAGTGGGCGGACTGGATCAAGGGCCGCCTGGATGGGGTCCTGGGCGAAGAACAGGCAAGGTCATCTGTACTGGGTCAAGGAGCCGCCCTGCTCAAATCTGTGCTCGACGGACGCAGTGAGGAGCAATCCGAAGAGCAGGACGCCCTCCTCAAAGACGTCCTCGACCGGCTGGCGTCCCTAGAGACCCGCCTGGACACCCTGTCCACCGCGACCGGAAACGAAGAGCCCACTGCTGCACCTTGAGCGCACAGCCACCCCGCGGCGACCGGTGACGGTCAATCTCTCTCGAATGAATCAGAACGCAGGATGCGGAGGGCAGCTCAATCGGCGATAAAGCCCGAGAGCTTGTCTTTGACCTCAGAGCAGAAGGTGGATTGATAGTGGACGTCTGGGGTCCAAACGACCTGTTCGTCTTCATCTGCCGCTGTCCCAGGACTGGAGCCCTCGGGCGCTTCTTCACCCACGACGCGGTCGCAATTGAGGAAAACTTTGGCGGCATCAAACTCACCGGTCACCGTCAAATCGTCGGCGTCAGATAAGCCCTTGGCGGTCATCTCGAAGCGGCCCGTGATCCGGCCGGCCTCGATTTCATTGATCTCAACTCGGCCCGTAACACCTTCATATTCCTGACCATTTACCAGGAGGTGGAGAGTGTGTTCGATGTCGGGAAACGTGTAGGCGGACTGCATCGGCCACAGCCCGGTCTGACCGAGCGCGATCGTCAATTCCATATTGGAACTGCTCGCAGCGAGCACCAAGCGGGGCTCGGGTTCATAGTCTGGGATGGGCTCGATCACGACATAGGAAGCCCGACCGAGCAATTCACCGTGGCCATCGAGATACATCTCGAGTTCCGCCACCGGCGCCTTACGCTCTAAGTCCTCAGCTCCCTGGGTCGACTGCGCACATCCCATACAGAATGACACCGCCACCATGGCGATGATTTTCCTGTACGCGCTCATTGACCACACCTCACGTCAGAGGGTGACAAGATTCTAACCTTTCTGGCCATGTAGGTGAAATTGTTTCCTCCCCGCTGCTCCCAGACTCGGTTGTCGTAATCGACGATGTGGCCCACAAAATAGATTCCTGGGGTGATTTTTCGAGGCATTCGAAGACGTCGACTCCACGTACTAAAGCGCCCGTGAGTTTGCCGTGCATTGACATTTGTCGCGATGGGCAGGTCGTGGACGGTAATGGTCTTGTTCACCGAGAGGTACCACCGAACATTGTATGTTTCGTCCACGGTGCCCAGGTTCGCCACTGACCAACGTACTTGATAGTACTCGCCCGGGCACAGCGCCTCGATCCCCGGCTGAGAATTGAGTTCGACCCGGTCTGGGCCAGCCAAATAGTAGGTGCTCGCCGCCAAATCGCGACTGCGGGCCCCATCGCTATACAAAAATCGCCCACCCTCCGCGTCATCTGGATGGGGAGTGACCATCCGACTCCCACAATAGGTGGCATCTCCGTCCGAGGAGAGCATGAGCGCCATGGCGTCATCATAGTGATTCAACCCAATCGCATGGCCCAATTCATGTAGGACAGTCGTGCGTTGGCCTACTTGCTTTCGATTGCAATGTGTTGGACTGCCCGGATGAAGACCCACTTCGCCGTTGATAAAGACATCGGCCTCGACGAGGTCTACATGGTCAGTCCAATCCCAGCACAATCCGGAGTAGCGCCTGAGCGTCAGCCCGAGGGCGCCATCGATGGCGTCATCGGCCACAAAACCAATCTCGTTGATTCGATTGCCGGTCCGCACAGCGCAGACATCGTCCCCTGTTTCCCACGAGGCAATTTGGGACATGCCCCCCACTGCGTTCCATTCGTCTAAGGCGTAGACGACATCCTTCGCCTTTTGGGTACCGGGCGGGGCAGAACACGCCTTGAGTTGGAAGTCGACGTCTTGGGTCCACCGATAAGGTTCGCCGTTGCAACTGGAGTGCCGATACGCATAGGCGGCACTCGACCACGTCGAGCCCATCATACCCAGCAGCAAGACAAACCAAGGACTCCTCAAAATGGGGCCCCCTTCTTCGTTGCCGGCGCTTTAGGCGGGCCCATCAACCGGTGGAACAAAATGTCGCTGGCAGGAGCGGTGTCGTAGATCTCACTGTCGAGGGCACCAAACTCAGCCACGCGCTCGACCAATTTCGTAAGCAGAGTCGAGGCCGGCATACAGATTTTCCCAGCGGTCGCATCAAAGGATTCGATGGCCGTGTCCCCAAAGGCCGGATAGCCCAATCGGGGGGCCACCCGTGGTCCGAGCACGAAACCTTGGTTTGCCAGGCCCGTGACACAATGCCCACCAGCCGAGACATACACCGCCCCGTAAGGCCCAACGATGCGCCGATAGTGGCCTTGATCGAAGCCCACCACCGGCGTCACGTTCCAGGTCCCGCGCTTATAGAGCACCAAATAGGAGTGGCCTTTGACGAATCGTGGGGCCTCGGCAATGTCCAAGACTGTGCCGTCGGCCATGAGACCCATGGGCAACTCTACGTCGAGGATGGCGGGGATGGTATAGCCGGCGACGACATCGTGAACGCGGAAGGTCACCCGGGTTCGGGGTGTCTCCTCACCGGCCGCAAAATCAACGCCCGTCACCTCACCCGTAAAGATGAAGGCGGTTCGGTCCAAAAGACCGTTGAGATCGTACTTGACCGTGCGCAAGGCGTGAGCATGAGGCGCCCAGAGGAAACCAATTAAAAGAAGCGCGAGGTGTACTCTAAATGCCCTCAAGACTTCTTTTGCTTCTATATCTTCTCCCCACATAGCGAACACCGTAAAAATCTCGGAGAGAGGGTGTCAAGTTCGAATGTTCGACATTGAGTGCTCATAGGGATCTACGACGACCCAACGCGGAGAACTGCCGTCTTTGAGACAGCCCACGGGTCATCAGAATCTGCCCCCCAGATCGGTCAAATAGGCCTACAAATAGACCCCATTCCCGGTTTCGCACATCGATGGTCGAGACCACGGGGCAAGGTCCGCTTGACGTGCGGTGAGAATATCCCCAAAGTCTGCGCCGTAGCCGATTCCCATGGCTACACACTCTGTCTCAGTAGGAGGGATTTTCATGCGTATGATTCTCGTCGGTCCGCCGGGTGCGGGCAAAGGCACCCAGGCAGCACGCCTGGTCGACCAATACACGATCCCACACATCTCTACGGGCGATATGTTGCGCGCCGCCGTCAAGGCCGGCACGCCCCTCGGCCAAGAAGCAGAGGGCTATATGAAGCGTGGTGCGCTCGTGCCGGACAGCGTCGTCATCGGCATGGCCGTGGAGCGGATCGGGCAGCCGGATGCAGGCAATGGCTTCATGCTCGACGGGTTTCCCCGCACCCTACCCCAGGCCCAAGCGCTGGACACGGCCCTCAAAGCTGCGGGCGTCGCTTTGGACGCCGTAGTGTTGATTGAAGTCGACGACAGTTTGATCGTGGATCGCATCACAGGGCGCCGAAGTGACCCCGAGACCGGCGCCATTTATCACATGGAATTCAACCCACCGCCGGCCGATGTGCTGCCAAGGGTGGTCCAACGCAGTGATGACACCGAAGAGGCGTGTCGGAAGCGACTGGTGAAGTATCACGGAGAGACCGCACCGATCGTGCCCTTCTATGCAGAGATGGGCCTTTTGAAGCGAGTGGATGGCGTCGGTGCGCCCAATGAAGTCACCCAGCGAATCGAGTCAGCGCTGAGCTGAGATCCCTGAGGCCATAACGGCGGTTTGCCTTTGTGGTCCGGTGCGCACGAACGCGTATTGGTGACCACAGGCACCTTGGCCTCCAAAGGTCATCTCCGTCCCATGGGTAGCCCTGGTCAGGGCACTGAAATCCTGAGTTTCCCCATGGTGGGCAACAACCGTACCTGTTGCTCCAACCCACCACGTAAAAAGGCAATATGTCCCACGTCGACGGGCAATTGACCCCATGTGGCGTCCACGCTGAGCCATCCGTCGGCGGTCAAGACTTCATTCCATGCGTGATAGCCGAATCGACCTTTGAGATAGACCAACCCCACTACGAGGCGGGTCGGAATCCCCTGGCTACGCGCCAATGCGGCGAAAAGCGTGCTGTGCTCATTACAGTCACCCACGCGCGCTTCTAGGGTCTCTAACGCGCTCGGGACTCCCATAACCCCTTCCTGACGAATATTGTCTCGGAGCCAAGCCATCAGCTTTCGAGCAGCGGACACCGTATCGCCGGTGCCGGCAAGGATTCGCCCAGCCCGTGCTTTGATTCTCGGGTGCTCACTTTGAATGAGGGCGTCTGCGGCCAGGCTGCCGGGTGGAGGTGACTCGACAGGAAAGGCGAGGCCGGGACCGGGGCTTTCCCGGGTCACTGTGAGGACATTGTCTTGGAAACGTTGTCGACGGTCCGAGAGTTCGAAGTTTGCCCCATCGAGCCCCGCGAAACGCAAACGCAAACGGGCGCGTTTGGCCAAGGAAGGCGGCAAACCATCCACGGGGACCATTGTGGCGCGGATGAGATCGACACCCCCTTGATTGGGGAGCAGTCCAAACCGGGCTTCTTCCTCCGTTTCCCGGATCGCCGTCAATCCCAGCCCGAGTTCCTGCTTGAGCATCTCGCCCCGCTGATTGATCCACCCATTGAGGGTCATCCCGCTGACAGTCTGTCGAATGTGGGTGACCGCAACTAGGCGCCCTAAGATTTGAAGGGTATCTGGGCCGACCACTTCGATATAGACGGGCTGTTCACTGCGGGTGAGAGGATCGAAGACGTGAAACCGAAAGCGTGCGCCGGGGCTCAGCACCTTGGTGCTCAAAACGGCCCCTAGATTGGCCCGTAGGACCGGTGAATCGCTGAGTGGAACGCTCTCTTTGAGGGTACTGCCCCCGGTATTGACCTGAAGCGCAAGGCGGTCGTCTTCTACGACCCCTTCCCCACGAAACGTGGCCGGCCCGGCGGTGACCCGAAAGTCGAAACGTTCCAGACCCATCACGCGGGTCAAATCTGCGCCGACGTCCATCAAGAGCGTGGCATCTCCGTCGAAGCCGATCATTTTGAGATGGGTGTGGAGCTCAAAATGGTAGCCCCCATCGGGGCGCCGCGTCTTTTGGAGATGAAGAAGGCCGACCTTTCGCCCTTGATACTGAACCCCCATCCACTCGTCGCCCAATTGGAGTTCAGTGGAGGGATCCATCAAGAGCGCCCGCGCGGACTGTTCCTCGTGACCGGTGGGGTTCAAGAAGAAGACGCTGGTCCCAAAGCCCAACAAAATGAGCACACCGACCACATCCCAGGGGGAAGCACGCCTCATGACAAGCGACCGGATTCAGATCGGAATCTAGATGAAGCGACGGACACTGTGCCGTCAGATGTCGAGTTCGTCGGCCTCGTGGGCACGATTCATCACGAAGTCGAAACGAGGCTGAGGATCGCGGCCCATCAATTCGGAGATGGTGATCTCCGTGGTTAGACGGTCCTCGTCGGCCACATTGACCTGAATGAGGCGCCGATGATCCGGATCGAGAGTGGTCCGATAAAGGGTAGCAGGCATCATTTCACCCAAGCCCTTGAAGCGCTGGATCTCTGGCTTAGAACGTCCACCGTGCTGACGAATCAGTCGATCCCTCTGCGCATCGTCCGCAGCCCAATAGGTCTTCTTGCCGATGTCCACTCGATAGAGCGGAGGCTGGGCCAAGAACAGATGACCTGCATCGATGACCGGCCGAAGGTATCGGTAGAAGAAGGTCAACAAGAGCGTCGCGATGTGATGGCCGTCACTGTCGGCGTCCATCAGCAATACGATCTTGTGGTAGCGGAGGCGGTTGACGTCACAGTCACGACCGGCACCACAGCCCAAGGCCTTGATGATGTCGCTCAACTCCTGATTCGCCATGACCTTCTTGTCGGGCGCTTGCTCGGCGTTGAGCACCTTCCCGCGAAGGGGCAAAACCGCCTGAGTCTGTCGATCTCGACCTTGTTTGGCTGAGCCACCGGCGCTGTCACCCTCCACCAAGAAGAGTTCACACTCAGCGGAGTCCGTGCTGCTGCAGTCGGCCAGTTTGCCCGGCAAATTGAGTCGGTGGCTGACCGGGCTCTTGCGTCGGACCGCTTGGGCTGCAGAGCGGCTGGCCTGACGCGCTCGCGCGGCCTGAATGATGCGCGTCACCACCGCGTGGGCCTGGGTCTGATGGGTATGCAGCCACTGCTCGAGAACCGGCCGGACCACGCCTGAGACGAAACCGCGGACCTCGACGTTATTGAGCTTGTCCTTGGTCTGCCCCTGGAATTGGGGCTCGTGGATGAACAGATTGACGGCCGCGGTCATCCCCTCACGAATGTCCTCCGCGGTGATATTGACCCCGCGCGGCGCCAATTCGTGGGTGTCGATGTAGTCCCGAACGGCCTTGTTGACCGCATCTCGCAGACCCGACTCGTGAGTCCCACCGTCACTGGTCGGGATCCCGTTGACGAAGCTGTGGACGACAACATCGGTGGACTCGGTCCAGCAAATCGCGGTCTCGATCCGACCCACGCCATTGTCTCGATCTGCGGTCAGGACCTCATCGATGACTTTGCGGCGATTCCGAGCGGTGATCAGGTCATCGAGGTACTCGACAATCCCACCGTCGTGCTTGAATTCACGGACCCGGTCGGCTCGGTCAGATGCCGTCTCGTCACGGAAGACAATGCGCAGCCCTTTGTGAAGATAGGTCTTCACCTCGAGACGGCTGCCAATCAGTTTGGCGTCGAACTCCGTGTCGACGAAAATCTTGTCATCGGGTGTAAAACGAACGTGGGTTCCTGTGCCGCGTGCGGGCCCCACTTTCTCCACTGCTGTCTGAGGCTTACCGCGACTAAAAATTTGCTGAAACCGGTGTCCGTCGCGCTTGACGTTGACCTCGAGACGCGTGCTGAGCGCGTTGACCACGCTCGCTCCGACCCCGTGCAAACCGCCTGCTGTACGATAAGCCCCTTGTTCGAATTTCCCGCCGGCGTGGAGTTCGGTGAAGATCACCTCCAAACTGCTCCGCCCGAGCTTGTCGCGAGGGTGCTTTTCGACGGGAATACCACGACCGTTGTCTTCGACGGTCACCGTACGACCATCCTTCTCCAAACCAACGGTGATCAGACTCGCATGGCCATTGATGGCCTCGTCCACGGCATTGTCGAGCACCTCCCAGACGAGGTGATGCAGGCCGGCCTTGCCAACGCCGCCGATATACATGCCTGGACGCTTACGAACCGGTTCCAAACCCTCGAGGATGGTGATGTCGTCAGCACGATACTGGCTCATGACTCCTCCTCCGCTTCATCGTCTGCGGGTGGGGCGGCCGTTTCCGCCGCGGGTGTCTCCTGGGTATCCTCGGCGGCGAGAGTCTCCTCGGCGTCCAAGACCTCTTCTTCTTCCTCCTCGGCACCCGGTGCGTAGACCAGAACCGGAAGCTCATACCGCTCCAAACGTCCCAATCGAATGACGACTTGGCCCTTGCCACCACGCTTTACGGGCCGATAGCTCGTTTCACGCACAATGACCTCGCGGCCTCGGCTGGTCCACGTGCGCAGACCTTGTCGCTTGCGCCTCGACAAGGCGAACGCGAGTACCCGGTCGAGCTTTTCGAGCCGAATCGCATTGACGCCCCGCACGGCTGAGGCCTTGGGCGGAATCTCGCTGACATGAAAAATGAGAACGCGGCCTCGCTCCGTAGCGAGGTTGACGTGTTCGTCACCCAGACTCGGGAAAACAGCAATGGCCTCGTCACCCGACGCCAAGCTGATGTATTTGCGCCCATTCTTGGTGCTCACCTCATGGTGAGTCGAGATCCGAAAGCGAGACACCTTGCCCTGCCGGGTCATGGCCACAGCATAGGGGGGCTCGGGGGCATCAGGCTCCAAGGTTTCGGCCAATTCCTCGAGCACCGGGTGAAGCTTGGCATCGCTCCCCGTAACCCCGATGATCCGTTCACCATCGGCGAAATTGAACATGGTCTGCACCGGGTCACCATAGCCGGTCGTCGGCGCCACGGAGTCCACGCGGACGGTATAGGCCGACCCCAATTGGGTGTAGAGGGTGACCGTCTGAGTGGTGTCCGTACGAAGCACCCAACCCACCTCATCCCCATCAGGAATGCGAATGGCGTTGATGTCGCTAAAGCCCTTCTGCCGCTTGACGCGCCCGTTCCGGGAGATGATGACCCAGGTACGCTCCCGAACAATGTAAGCCTCTGGATCGAAGCTGACATTGACGATGGAATCGACAAAACGAGTTCGTCGCTCG
>Ga0115011_10001617_pt1 | contig 16187 bp, 11 predicted proteins | sample TroAtlMetagenome_2_FD_88705 | JGI IMG/M metagenome (GOLD analysis project Ga0115011, IMG submission 88705) | Marine eukaryotic phytoplankton communities from Atlantic Ocean - Tropical Atlantic ANT8 Metagenome | ecosystem: Environmental > Aquatic > Marine > Oceanic | place: Tropical Atlantic...
CCCTCTCCGTCGGGCTGGCTTCTAATTGCAAGCACTAGGAAAAGAGCGACGGCAGTTAGTAGCGCATACGTGTTTAGCCTCAAATCGGACCAGTCCCATGGAACACCCCATTCTGCAGCCCCCCAAATAGGTCCAGAAATTACTACGCCCAATCCAAACAATAATCCTAATTCTGAACCAGATACCACCATCTTCCACCCATCCTCTGAACGATTCACATACCACAAAATAGCTCCTAAAAAGAGTAAACAGAATGCTAGGAATGAGGCCCAAGCAAATGGGACATGCCAGAAAAGAATCCTGTATGCCTCAGGTGAACGCCAAGATTCTGGATCAACTTCTGGTGCCCAGAAGAATGCCAATATTGCAGTAATTACAGCGCCAAAGAAACCGACATAGGTCAGATAGAGACCCCAAGTTCTGTGCCTAATCACAATGCGCCATCGACGGTAGGGTCATGAATCCTCTTCCCTAAGTATCTGGAATCATTATGGCCGCAAGCCAAACCAAGGCAGAAGTAAGACTGGCTAAAATACAGGTTGTGATCGGATCGCCCCAACCGAGTCCGAATGACATGCCATCTTCGATGATTGACCCTAATGCGTCGGTCAATTCAAGAAAAGGCCATACAAGAATGATTAGCATCAATGAGGCCGGTACCGCCCTAGATCTAGACAGATCGGAGATTAACAAATGGAGTGCAGTGGCAGCTATTGCAACGTCTATCAGTGAAAGGGCGGGCAGCCAAATCCACTTCATTACCTCAATGGAAGACTCGGAATCAATGGACCCGTCCAGCAAAATCCAAGATAGGTAGGTTACGGGAATGGGAAGAAATAGGGACGCACCCGCTATTGAAAACGCAGGCCTTGACATTGGCCCAGTAACAGCATCCCACCAAAGACCGGAGTCGTTTTCTGAAAGCCTACCAACTATTGCAGGCGTAGAGATGGCGGTTATGAAGGCCGGAGTTAATACAAGGGCGGCCAGAAGCTGCCCGCCATGAGCGGATGGGTCCAAATCTCCAACCAGTGCAAAGGCGAGAATCATTGACAGAAAAGCGATAGTGGACTTCCCTATCGTGTCTATTGGATTTCTTTTTTCCATAAGGAATGCCCACTTGACGATGGCGGAAATTGGTCTTCTGATACGGGAAATAGAGCTATATTCCGGCAGGACAGTGGGCGAACCCTCTGAATTTCCGGATTCCTCCATCACTTTTCCTTCGGAGATTCTAAGGATACGATCAGCGCATGAGATTAGGGATCTGTCATGCGTTGCAATGAAAAACCCGTTTCCTTTCTGAGAAAGCGCCTTTATCCATCCTTTCATCAACTCCTTTGAAGTGTCATCCAAGCCTTCGGAAGGCTCATCGAGGATAACAGCAATCGGATTGTTAGATAGGGCGGCTGGAGCCAATCCACATATGAGAGAAAGTCTTCTCCTGAGGCCCCCGGAAAGCTCTGAAACCCTGCTTCCTGATCTATGGGATAACCTCCACTCACTTAGAATTGAATCTAGGGTTATTTCATCTGCAAACAACCCAGCGACCTGTAACGAGAATTCTAGTCTTTCCAGCACTGTCTCATCGCCACAAATGGCATCTTTCTGCAAGGTTAGGCCCATTGAAGGGGGTGGGTTACGACGCCCTTCAGAGTCCCGAACGAGAATTTCATTTTCTGGGGCTGATTTCCAGAGTACTTGGCCATCCCTCAGTGGCGCGATACCAGTGCACGCCTCAATCAATGTTGACTTTCCAGCTCCGTTTGGACCCACGATGGCAACTACCTCAGAGGGGAATAATGAGAATGACTGATTCTGCAAAACTTTGGTCTTCCCCTTGTTGACCGTCAAGTTGCTTGCCCTGATTAGAGCTTGGCTGCCCATGCACCCGGGATAGCATAATGCCGTATCAGTGGTTCCATCGTGCGAAGAGCTCTTGTTATCCTACCATGAGGGGTTGACTGTGTCAACATACGGGGGGGATATGGATTATACTTGGGAATATATAGAGCCCTTGGACATCTTTTGGATATTTCTTATGCTTATGGCGGCGATTTGGCCCTTCATTTCAGCGGCTTTGAATAAGACCAGCGTTGCTCTAGCTATGGTCCTGTCACTACTGCTTGTACATTTTATCAAGTATGCATTATCTATTTTCAATTCGTCACTCTTCAGTTTTGAGCCGATACATCTTTTCAGTATGATTCCGGCCATATACGATATTTCGGTTTCCGATTCTATTGCTAATTCCCATCGTTTTGTAACTGCTGCTTGGTTGCATGCAGACTTCATCCATGTTCTGGGGAATGTACTGGTTATTGCCCTAGCAGGAGTTCCCCTGGAACAAAGACTAGGTGCGAAAAGATGGATTGCAGTTTACTTCTTGGGCATCTTCGGTGGCAATATTGCCTGGGTTGCGACTCATCCTGGATCAATAACACCTGCCATTGGGGCTAGCGGTGCGGCTTTTGGCTTGCTAGGAGCTTACATGGCATGTTGGCCGGATGACAAAATCGAATTCCCCCTACTATTCTTAATCAGAGCATGGCCAGTTTGGTCGATTGCCTTCGTTCGTCTTGGACTGGAAATCTTCCAGATGTACTCGATTCAGAGTGGTACAGCAGGAGAAAGTAACATTGCCCATATGGCGCATATTGGAGGATTTTTCCTTGCCTATGCACTTGCTAGGCCTATAGCAAGAGGAGCTCCTAGTTCGTTGTTTGTCACGAGTGGTTCTGTGTCCAACGAATATTCATCCAGGAGTTTGAAAACTGCCCAGATGGGGAGCTTGGATACTGATCCTTGGAGTGAAGCTGGAAGAGAGCTTCGGGGGAAATCTGCAAGAATTTTAGCCAGATTGAGGGAAGAGGGGGATGAGCTAGAGACGCGTAGGGCATGGCTTGAAGAACTGTCTGAAAATGCGTTATGCCCAGTCTGCGAGAGTGAGGTTTTGGTATTGGTTGAGAATGAAAATAGTAGATTGAAATGTTCCTCTTCGGCGAGGCACATCGACTGGCCATAACCCTTCCTAGATGAGTCTTCTAGAGGTTGTAGTTATACAGAGTCATTTCTTGGCTCTCTATGAGAGCCATGTTACAAAGCGCTAGGAAATTCGTCGCAATCCTAGTGGGAATGCTAATTTTGGTTATGGACACAACTGCCGGGGCGGTTTCTAACCCTGATGCAGGGAGTCCGACGGATGAGTTTGTTTTGGAATCGGGTAATGATCTTGAGACGCCCACTTATTGTGGGGTTTCAAACTGCATTGGGAAAGACAGGCTTCCAAGCCATACCCCCATTGACTCAAGGCCTCCTGTTTTGGACTTTGGTTGGTGGATGGATTACTCCTACGATGTCAACAAGGATGGGATGGATGATCGTTTGCAACTTATACAATCGAATGATAGGGAATCAATATCCAAGACTGCCATAATGGGTGATGACGGTAGGATGACAGTAGCGATTATTGTGCACTATGCATGGCATCCGGGTAATTCGGACATAGAAGCCATCAGGGGAGTCCTATTCGAAAACGGATGGTTTGAGGATGGATCTTGGTTCATGGTCATGGACCACCTAGATGCAATTGTTCTTGATCACGTTCCCGTGAATGCCCTTGACTCGATTTTGGCTCTTGACGGGGTAATCCTTGTGGAAGAGCAGAATGTGATTGTTCCACATTTGGACAAGGCAGCCAGAGGGTCGAAGGTAAGGTCTTCGGCGGTTTATGAGGATGCCATCAGGGGACTTGGCTATGACGGATCGGGGATAGTTATTGCAATCCTCGACACTGGGGTAGACAATGAACACTTCTCACTTGATGACTTTTCTGACGACAACAATGACAACTCGAAGGATCCAGATGACCTTTGGGACCCCAAATGGCTAGCTGGTTGTGATTCCACGGGAATTGGCCAGTCTGGGTGCAATGACGAAGACCCCGACGATGGTGATGGTCATGGCACCCATGTAGCAGGGATTGCCTTGGGCACAGGAGATAGGACAAGGGTGAATCAAGGATACGCGCCTGGCTCTTATTTGGTTGATGTAAAAGTGATGCAAGATTATGGTGGCGGCAATTCACAGTCAATACTAGCTGGCCTTCAATGGGTGATAAATAACAAAGACACGCATTGGGGGAATAATGACTCGAGCATTGGGATTCAAGTTGTTTCGATGTCATTTGGAAGGGCCAACAGCGGATTCACAGATAGCAATGAGAATGGCGACTCGGCAGAGGCGCAACTAGTCAATCAGGCATCGGAGGGCGGATTAGTTTGCGTTGCGGCGATAGGTAACGATGGTGCCAATAACGTCAATTCTGTTGGCGCTGCAGACACGGCGATTACAGTTGGTTGGATTGACGACAAAAATACTATCTCAAGGGGTGACGATACGATCTCTGAGAATTCTAACTACGGACCGAGGGCTGATGACGGTGATAATGATCGTTTTGATGAGCTGAAGCCTTGGGTCGTTGCACCTGGTTCAAATATCAATTCCGCGAAAAATGGAGAGTCGAGCGGGATAATCCCTGGTTCTGAGAATAACAGGGCCTCTGATGACTACGAATCTTTGTCAGGTACGAGCATGTCAACTCCGGCTGTTGCTGGCTTAATTGCAATAATGATGCAAATTGGGGAAGAAAGAGGAATGGAGTTCATGAGCGAGGAGCTCATAGAAGAGGGCAAGGGCATCGAAAGATACGAGGCGATTAGGTATTACCTCAGAACGGCATCGGAGTTCAGATCGGGTTGGAGCGTAGACGACACTTTCGAAGGCAACTCATGGAACGAAAAATATGGATTTGGGATTATCGATGGTGGGGCCGTAGCTCAATCAATTTTCAATTTAGATACGAATGGCAGTGGTGGGCCGGGCTGGCCGCGGCAGGGACATTGGGCCGAGATAGAGAGCCCCAATGCATTTTCCTGGGTCATTGAGGGGCAGACATACAACCTGAGGGGGCACATTAACGAGCATGGGGAAGCAAATGGGACAATAGAGGAAATCCTAGTTAGTGTGGAGATGGAGTACAAGAAATCGGCACAGACCCCGAAAGAGAGTGTGGCCCTTCTGAATTGGTCCAATCCAATTGCATCGATGAGCATGATCAATTGGACTGCAGCATTCGAAATTCCCGAATTGCCGGAAGAATACTTGGACAAGATGGTAGTGGCGAAGGTTGCTGCGAGGAACGATCTGGGTAGATGGAGTAACATCACAGAATTTGAGTACCCCGTTGGTAGGCTAAACATCACCATGGGTGGGCCAAGTGGCCAGACAGGATTGAGTGGCACCGTAGAAGTTGAAGGAGATTTTCAATCAGTGGGGAATGCGACCATCCAGTGGAGGCTTGACAACGAAGATTGGGTGGATGCTATCACCTACCACGATGGGAGATGGGGCCAGGAGGATTTTGAAGGGACTAAGCACGCATATTCTTCGAGGACGGAAGATGATGAGCCAAATCCATCATGGCAAGGCCATGGATACTGTGCCCATATGTTCCGAAGGGTTCAGAATAGTCAGCAGCAGGATGGCTCAGTTCTAGCAAAGTGCGCAAATGATGATTTTGGGTGGACAAAATGGGAGTTCAAATGGGACACAACTTTGCATAAAGATAATTCTTACAGGCTTTCGGTCAGATTAGTCAGTGCGACGGGAGTGATGTCTGAGGAAATTCGTAGAACTGTGACCCTAGACAACACCCCTCCAACTCCTGATCTGCAATTCGTCAGCAGTTCGATAACAGTACAAGAATATGGGGTCCCCATGAAAGAGGCTTACGTCAACACTTTCCTTGAAGTCAGGGCCAAGATAAGGAACACCGGAGACAAAGCTGCGACCGATGTTGGCGTAATTCTGGAGGAATGGGAGGCAAGGAGGGATGAGTACATAATTCCACTAATCAACAGTGGTGAATACGTTGATCTTGTACTATATTGGAACCCATCTCAGGCAGGAGATGCCAGAATTGTGATCAACATAGATCCTTATGGTCAAATCGAAGAGCTGGATGAGTTCAACAACGAGTTGGTTGGGATTTTCCCCGTAGTTCCGCGTCCACCGGGTGTTGACCTAACTGTAAGAACGGGCGCCATAACCACTGATCCTGTTGTCCCTCGTCCTTTTGAGCAAACAGTGGTCAAAGTGCGAGTTGACAACCTCGGATCGACTGACGCATTGGACGTGGAAGCGACTCTTGAGGAATTGAGCGACAGGGGATGGGAGAGAATTAGCTCGGCTTCAGCGGGATTGATCCAAGGCGGCTACTATTCGGAGCTGTCATTCCTGATGATTCCGAATCGAAGTGGTCCTATTGACTTGAGAGTCAACCTAGTCATGGATGATGGTAGCGATCTGGATTGGGAGAACAATGTAATAACAAAGACCATTCTAGTCGATCAAACAATTCTGACCGGCCCTAAGGTTGTTGATTTTGAAGTAGGTGAGAAGCCGGTTGGCGTGATCAGCATTGACGAAGAAAATGGAATTCTAATTACGGACCGAGGCGGCGAGATGAGTCTCTTCAAGATGTCAAATAACAAGGATCTGGAAAGATGTAGCAATCTGCTTGATGACCGATGGACAGGCGACTTGGTCACTAGGACGACTGAGGATGGGTTTGCCCATATCGTTTGGACTAGGAGGTTCCTAGACAGCTACGGATTCTTGATGCAGACATTAAGCTACACCACAATAGATGCAACTTGCAAGACATCTCCTGTTCAGGACCTAATGCCGGGGCTACCACTAACTGACGGGAAATACTGGGGAATTGACATGGATGTTAGGGGCTCTGAGATCATAATATCTGGTTACCATAGAGACATATTCACTGGAGGGACAATGGGTGATGAAACCAATATTTTCATGCTATATTCGGAAGCGCCTGCAACCTCAAATGACTGGGCACTTTCATCTGAATTGATCGGAGACCTAGACATACCGACATATGCTTCAGATCGGTTGGCGATTGAGTTTGGACTTGATGATTCCATTCACTTGCTGTATCAATCAATAAGAAACGACTCTACTGGGGAAGAAAGGCTTGGCCTTTGGTACGCACATGGCGAATTGGGCCAATCGACTTGGGCATACAAGAAATCGGTTGGTGACGAGGCATCACTTCCAAAAATGGTTGTGATTGCCGATGAGGAGGAGGATGCAGAGACAATTGTTGCACTCTGGAGGGAGGGCGATAGTCAGAACTCCAATCTGGTTTGCATTGTGGCCGACTCGACATTTTCAGCGATTGGAGATCTAGAAACCGTAATTCCTGCTAGGGGAATGTCAGGATTAGATGTGATTGAAGCCGAGAGGGGGATACAGGTATTTTTCGATAGGGTTGGCCCTAGTGGACCCCAAGTGGAATATGGGGTCATTGATCATGAAGGGGGCTTAATTGGCCTTTCTAATAGTATAATCACGGGTCAGATTGGGATAGTTGGTCGTTCTGACGACCTTGGTGAGACAACTTTGGTTATTCCTTCGTCTGGAGATTGGCAGTTTAGATCGTTAATTGACGATGGTTTGACTAAGAAAGATGAGGGTTTTGCTGATCGAATTAGGTCTTCCTTGGGGTTGGATCAAGAAAGCTTCGAGATTCTTGTAATTGGGGTGGCATTTGCAGTCCTGATTCTTGGTTTTGTTACATTGGCCTCCATGACAGCTCAAGGCCTAGGTTGGGCTAGGAGAAAGAGGGCTTTGGAAAGTAAGAGTTCGGTAAAAATTGAGGATGACGTGGTTGATCTGATAGATGACGCAGACCTTGCCGTGAGTGCCAACGAGGTCGAGATTGTTGTACCTCTGAAAGAAGAGGCTGGGCAGGATGACGATGGCGCTGCGAAGAGGAGATCCAGGAGATCGGAAAGGATGAGTAAAGATGTGGAAGTTTCGGAGGGAGGGGGATTGGGGCCTGAAGAAGCTGAAATTGTTGCTGGCGTTGCCGTGTCGAAATTGGGAGATGCTGGGAGTCAAGTCATTTGTACCAGTTGCTCAGGCAGATTTACTGTGGGAGTGGGGGTTAGCAGTGCGAAATGCCCAATCTGTGATGAAAGAATATCACTGATTAGGTAATTCCTCACACAAAAGTTACTCCTCCGAACTTGAGTAGGAACTCTCGCTGAATTTCATCGAACCAGTCAAGCATTGAAGAGTTGAACCTTATCGAAGCTATCTCCTCATCGGCCATCAAGTCATCTTGAATCCCGCTAAGAGTTCCGGGAGCAGCACCGCAAGATACGCAGGCACCATCCAGGTCAATGACAAGAGATAGTGCTTGCCGCCCATTATTCAGAGTCTCAATCTCATATTCAGACACTAGGAGTCCCCCGCCATGCCCCTCAAGTGCTAATCTGACAGGCCCCAATCTTGACATAAGGGCTGGAACTAAATCGTCATCTTCTGACTCGACTAGATGGATCAGGGACAAAGAAAGGAGTCTACTATTTTCCAATGGGTCATGACTTTCCGCCATACGCCTTTCTGATTCACGAAATATCAACTCCTCGGTTTGGATGCTATACAGTTCCTCCAGGTTTTCTTGGGGGTAGTCGACTTCTTTGTCCTCAGAGTCCACATTTTTTCGAGTCACGGGGGATATTTTAGAGCTGTGGAAGCCAATGACATCAAAAGGAGTAGTATCTCGTAGGGGTTATGAGCGGGGTTGATGACTCGAGAACACCGCTACTAAAGGTTAGCAATTTGCATGCAGAGACTGGAGGAGTTCAGATATTGAAAGGAGTTGATATATCCATTAATCAAGGGGAGATCCATGCAATAATGGGTAGGAATGGCAGTGGAAAGACTACAACTGCTAACGTAATTATGGGCCATCCGGACTTCGAAGTTAGCCAGGGCAAAGTCGAATTGGAAGGGGAGAATCTACTTGCTCTTGAGCCTTGGGAGAGGGCTAGAGAGGGGGTCTTCCTTTCATTTCAATACCCTCAATCAATACCTGGGCTTCAAGTGGGCAACTTCCTGCGGAAATCGGTCGCTAGTGTCAGAGGAGAAGAGGCAGCCAAGGGTGCAGACTTTAGGAAGTCACTAGAGGAGGCAATGGAAACAATTAGCATCCCCAGAAGCTTTCTTTCAAGGTATGTGAACGACGGATTTAGCGGAGGAGAGAAGAAGCGTTTTGAGATTCTGCAACTACTTTTGCTAAAACCGAAACTGGCAATATTAGATGAAACCGACAGTGGCCTAGACATAGATGGAATCAAGACCGTAGCAACTGGTGTGAACGAGGCTGTTAGGGGAACGGGTTCAGGGGCATTGATTATCACGCACTATTCCCGAATATTAGAGCATGTTAAACCTGATAAGGTGCATGTCCTAATCAATGGCAAGATTGTCAAATCTGGAGGACCCGGGCTTGCAAATGAGCTAGAGGATCATGGATATGAAGGTCTAGAATAGTAATTTATGGAATAGGAGGGATAAAGATGGAGTCAAACGAAGAGGCAAGACAGGCAGTTGGGGAGTACAAGGCTGGATGGCACGATTCCGAAAATTCGACTATTCGCTTTGATTTTGGCCTTTCCGAAGAAGTAGTGCGTGAGATCTCAAAACTGAAGGACGAACCTGAATGGATGACAAATCTCAGAGTTAAGGCTTACCATCATTTTGTGGACAGGCCGATGCCCACTTGGGGCAATACCCCTATGCTGGATTCAATAGACTTTGACCGGATTTGCTACTACCTAAGATCGTCAAAAGCTACTGAAAAAGACTGGGAGGACGTCCCGGATGAAATTAGAAACACATTTGATAGATTAGGGATACCGGAAGCAGAACAGAAGTGGCTCTCTGGCGTTACGGCGCAGTATGAATCAGAGGCCGTATACCACAGCATAAGGGAAGACCTGCAAGAACAGGGTGTGATTTTCCTAGATATGGATAGTGGATTACGCGAGTACCCAGAAATCGTGAAGAAGTGGTTCTGTTCAGTTGTTCCCTTGACTGATAACAAATTCTCAGCGCTAAATACCGCAGTTTGGTCTGGGGGCTCTTTCATCTACGTCCCCAAAGGAGTACATGTGGAGATGCCAGTACAGGCTTACTTCCGCATCAATGCCAAGAACATGGGCCAATTCGAGAGGACGCTCATCATTGCTGACGAGGGAAGCAGCATACATTATGTTGAAGGTTGTACGGCACCGACTTATTCCACTGATTCCCTGCATTCTGCGGTTGTAGAATTAGTGGCCCTACCAGGGTCCCATATTAGATACTCAACTATTCAGAACTGGAGTGCGAATGTTTACAACCTAGTGACCAAAAGAGGAATAGCCCATAAAAATTCCAAGATTGAATGGGTTGATGGGAATATTGGTAGTAAATTGACCATGAAATACCCGGCAGTGATTTTGAAAGGTGAGGGCGCTCATGCTGAAGTCATCTCGGTTGCATACTCTGGCGAGGGCCAGCATCAAGATGCTGGGGCGAAGATTCACCATCTTGCCTCAAATACAACAAGTAAGATCCTCTCCAAAAGCATCAGTAAGAATGGAGGAAGGGGGTCTTACAGAGGAATTGTCAATGTCTCGCCGAAGGCGGAAAATTGCAAGCTTAATGTTGTCTGTGATGCCCTTATTTTGGATGGTGAGAGTCGTTCGGACACATACCCTACGATGGAGGTCTCCAATCCGACCGCGCACTGTGAACATGAGGCTAGTGTTTCGAAAGTTAGCGACGAGCAGATATTCTATTTGATGAGTCGGGGTCATTCGGAGGAGGAGGCCTTGGCCATGGTGGTAAATGGATTCTTTGAGCCCTTTACCAGAGAGCTTCCCATGGAATATGCGGTTGAGCTGAATCAGCTCATGGCATTGGAGATGGAAGGCAGTATTGGCTGAGGTCAAGAAATGGATCAATCAGCATTATATCTGTCATTGGAAGAGCCAAGGAGGTCTGACCATCTTTGGAGATACACGCCTTGGAGGCGGGTCCATCCCACTGGCGAAGTTAAGGAAATTCCCAAACTGGGGAGTCCTGAAGTCAAAATTATGAGCATTGATGGAGAGGAGATTACTGAAGGAATTAGTCTTGGCAGGGATTTTCGGCCTACAGAAAACTTGCCTGAGATGGACACTGTGACGGATTCATTCCTTAGGTCAATCACAGAAGATTCGAGATTGGTATTAAATGTTGAAAAGGGTTTTGCCTCAGATAAGCCGATAGTACTTGACATAAATACTGGTGAATCGATGTGTGCCCTACACCTCTCCCTCAACATTGGCAGTTTGGCAGAATTTGAGCTAGTTACGAGAATTAGGGGAAATAGTAGCTGGTTCGGTTTGCTAAGAACTGGATTTATTGATGATGGTTGCAATATCAACGATGTTTTTCTTTCGGTACTTGAAAGCGGGACAATGCTGAGGGTTGATTCAATTGGGATTGGCAGAGATTCTAACATTCGAGTAGGTACTATTTCCTCTGGAACAGAAAATACGAAGTCTGATTTAAGATACAAGATGAGTCAAAAGGGAGGTAGCCTTTGGGTATTGGGATCGATCCTATCAACTGGATCGATGCACATCGATCACCATATTGAGATTCAACACGAGGCCCCTGAAACTTTCAGTAGGTTATCATGGAACTCAGCCTGCGGGGGAAGCAGTAGAACCATTGGTACGGGAATGCTAAGGGTGGCGGATGGCGCCAAGGGTTCTGATGCTGGTCAGCTTTTTCACAACCTACTTCTTTCGGAAAAGGCCGAGGCTGACTCGATTCCGGAACTTGAGGTCCTTGAGCACGAGGTAATAGGTTGCGGTCATGGAACCGCGAATGGTCCGATAGATGAAAATCAACTATTCTATCTTGAGTCGCGAGGTCTTTCGACCAAAGAGGCTCGAGATTCGCTAATTTCTGCATTCCTGAACTCTACCCTATCTGAAATGGGGAGTGGGAAACTTCATGAGTGGCTCATCGACCTTCTTTCCGATGAGCTGGAAGCTTTGAAGGGTTGAAATAAGGGGGCAATAGAAAGGTGGAGAGAAACGGCCTAAGTGATAGGTCTCTAGAAAAAAAAGTCTCGAAAATACTTGGAGGGGCATCGGCGATCTATCTGATTTTATGCTTCATCGCCCCTTTGATGATAGAAAGTGACTCAGTGCCCGAACTCTCAGGCAGAGCTAATGCGATTGATTACGCATTTGAAGGCAGCTGGGGTAATCAGAATCACAAAGAGGGATCGAGCATTGGCCATAATCAATCGCTTCATGGAGGGAAGTTCGCATGGTCAGAGCTGAATCCGATAGCAGCAGTAACTTATGCTATTGGGGATTTGAATTGTCACCAGAAACACCAGAGGTCCTGGGAGATTAATGGAAATCAGATGCCAGTTTGTGTAAGGGATTTAGGGATACTACTTGGATTCACTTTAGGATGCATGCTATTTGGGATTCGTGGGCTCAATAGATGGACCATCAGGGACAGCTTCCTTTCAGTTTTCCCTGATGATTCGATGAGCAGTATTTATCTTAATGACAAAAGGATGGTTGCGATGATAGCAATAATAGCCCTTGGATTGATTCCTCTAGCGACTGACGGTTTCAGCCAATTAATTATTGACTCGTACGAGTCTACGAACCCAGTAAGATTGGTGACAGGCGTGGGTGGTGGCTTTGTTCTGGGCTGGTGGTTCGCTTCCGCTTTCTCGGCTAAACCAAAGTATTTCAGCAGGCCAGAAGAGGTAAACCTCCCTAGCGCGGCGCGACTATTAGTCAAATGAAATCAATTCTTTCCTAGCCACCATTCCAGCAGTTCCTCTTCGTTAGAAGGGTTTGGCGCACTAGAGCCGCTACCTATTATGGAAATCCTTGAGAGAGAGTCGGAAACATCGGATGCATGCTTCTCAGATCTCACTAGTTGCCCCAAACAAAATCTGATGTGGGTTTTTGGATTGGCTAGTTGCCATTTCCTTATTGCCTTCCTAAATGGCCAGATTGCCAGGGAGAGCATTCCAAACGAAAAGAACTCATCCTTTAGTTGTGAACGAGGTGCATCCTTTCCAATCAATGACCTGTGTTGAAAAATCCAACCAGCATTGGAATTCAGGAACTTTAGTATCCTCTGCGTATGCCTTTCTGAAACGCATCTGACGGGACCTAGGGCTGAACGTAGCTCTGAGACGTTCGCTGCGTGAAGAAGGGAAAGTGTGCCGCAAATAGAGGTGATTGAATGATTTAATGTATTCTTTGGTAGATTTGGGGTTTTTTCCATAGATGAAACTGAAATTGCCCTCTCATGACTTTTCTGTGATATCTGAAGGGTTTTCCACGGTGGGTTGCCCCCCAGCCATTCTGAGTTATTCTTTGGTGGTTTGAGCCCTATCTCCCTCAATCTACTTTGCCCTGAAGAAATCTTGACTAGTTTTCTTAACATGTATTGATCCACAGATTCCATGTCCACATTTACTGGGTTTGGCCTACTATGCATAAATGCGCGAACAACTTGGATTATTTCCCTTCTAAATTCCTTGACAGAGCCTTCGTTAACTATTGGCCCGACCACCGCCCCCATGTCAAAGGGCACAGGGATGTGGATTTGACCGGAAAGCAATTTTTTGTAGCCAGACCTGATCTTCTTCTGTAATTTTGTTGTCTCGAAGTACTCTTCTTTGTTGGAAAGGCCCCTGAGAGTCTCATTTCTAATCCTACTAATTGCAATTTTGGGGTCACAGTCGACCCAGATGCATAGATCTGGAATCAGAGATGCGGAGTTTAAGTGGGCAACCCTCTCGACTCCCAAGCCGCCAACTATGCCCTGATAGACCAAGGAAGAGTGGACGTTTCTCTCACTAACTACTGCTCTACCCTCTTTCAATCTAGGAAGAATCCAGCCATGAGAGTGGTCGAGCCTATCGGCCGCAAATAACCCTGCCTCCTGCTCAGGGGACATCTTCTTCCTTCTGACTGAGTCTATCGCCAGACGCCCAAGTGGATGCTCCCTACGGGGTTCGCCCGTAACCTCTACCGAGGAGAAGGCAAAATCCTTCTCGAGAATTTCGGCTACAATCTTTGTTGCTAATCCCTTGCCGCTTCCATCGCCACCCTCAACTGAGAAAAGATACATTACAAACACATCACACTTATCTTGAGCCTTTGGAAAATTGGTCCTTTGTGAGGGTAACTAGCCCCATTCCAACTAGAATAAACAAGGGACCTATGAATGTCATTCCCCTACTCCACAAACCAAGGAAGGCAAACCACCAAGCTCTCCGATAGCTACTTCCCTTGTACGCTTCAATTCCCCCAAAAACCCCAGAAAATCCAAAAATTAGTGTAAATATTGCTATGGAAATGGCTACCAATACCGACTCCCCCAAATGACTCTCCCCTAGAAGATCGATGACCTTCTCCCCCTCTCCGGGGGAAAGCGTAACAGATATCTGGGCATTATCGCCGGGATTTAGGAGAATCCTGGTGCTTTCGTTCCCCGGGTGACTGATGAATAGAATGGAGCTCTGGCGAACTACATCCGGAATTAGGAACCTCCCATTTTCATCTGTGAGTGTTTCCCGGCCAGTTGTCGTGCCGTCACCATTCAATAGTTTGACCCTTACGCCCTCCACTGGATCCCCTCCAGAGGAATTGTCAGTTAGCGCGGAGTTGACGATTCCGGAGATGTCTGAGTATTGATCCTCGGAATCTAAAGACCCGGATAGAACCTCCCCCGGATCAGCAGCGAACAAGACTATTCCGAGTTGGACTCCTAGAATGCTGCCGATAATTATCAGAATGGCTCCGGCCTTTCTAGCGTTAGGCTCCTCGGAGATATTTGCTAGTAAATAGTCGATGTCGACTCCTTCAGAATCTTCCTCGAAGTCCACTACATCACATCCTTGCCATCTTCATTATAACCTACTAGGGGACTTGGTTGATATACTAAACTACGAATGATGATGAGGAAAATTATTGAAAGGAAGAACACTGAAGCATGATTGGAAAGCTGTGAGGGGTGTTGTTGATTGGCGATATTGTTGACATTGGGATTATCAGAGATGGGCCCGGTTGGGAATTGGACTAAGTACAGTTTCGACCAATTCTTACCCGTGATCCAAAATGCATCATTACCGGCATCGTAGGCAATTCCATTCATTACTTCGTTAATTGTTTGGCCTTGTTCTGCGGCTATTGAGCTTGCATTTACTGTATACTCGACAAGTCCAGAAGAGGAGTTGATTGCGAAAATGTGTTCTTGCTTCCAAACATTTGCAAAAATCATGCCACCTACGCATTCTAATTCATTTATGAAATCAAGGTTCTCTCCTAAATGCGACACATGCAGGATGTAATCGACCTCAAATGTTTCTGGGTTCCTAAATGAAAGCCCGGTGCTTCCATTTGAAGTTACCAAATGAGTGCCATCGTAGCAAATGCCCCACCCTTGGCCTTGGATAGAATAGTTGCCAATCAGTGAGAATGATGATCTATCAAAGACGAATACTACTTCCGACTTCCAAGTCAGCATCACTATTTTATCTTCGAAGACAGTAATTCCCTCTGCGAAAAACTCGTCAGAGAGTTCAACTTGCTTGATAGTTTCACCAGTCGATTGATTCAATTCCCTTAGCTTTGAGTGCCCCCAAATTCCGGTACTCTCCAATATTGTCCCATTATGAATCTCCAAGCCCTGAGTAAATGATGTGTTATCGTGATAAATTGTTCTCAGAACGGTTATTTCCCTCTCCTCCACTAATTCAATGATTTCTGGTGCCTGCGCATGCGTTGCTATCGAAAAACATGACATCAATAGGGCGAAGATAGCAAGCAAGACGGCTTTGCCCATGTACGAACGATGCACCATCGATGTTAAAATACGCCCATCGGACGATTCAGAAAGGACCCAATTAGAAGGTGATCGCATGCGGGTAAACTCCAGAAAATTTCGGAGCTCAGAAGTTTCAATTATTTTGGTACTTTTTTTGGTTTCGGGATCGATGGCGATATCATTGGAACCAGAGATTGGGTTACAAGATGGGGATCAAATTAGGGGAACTGGACTAGATTCTAGTAAGTTCGATCCAAAAATAGATGGAAATGATTACCTCACAGTTGAGGAGTCGGTGGTCTCAGCGACAAATTTTCTAAAAAGGAAGTGGGTGGAAGATGGTTATCCTGGACTGGTAAAGCCATTTGATTCTAGCAATCAGTTTTCAAAAAACTCGGCGAGAA
>Ga0115011_10001618_pt1 | contig 16179 bp, 10 predicted proteins | sample TroAtlMetagenome_2_FD_88705 | JGI IMG/M metagenome (GOLD analysis project Ga0115011, IMG submission 88705) | Marine eukaryotic phytoplankton communities from Atlantic Ocean - Tropical Atlantic ANT8 Metagenome | ecosystem: Environmental > Aquatic > Marine > Oceanic | place: Tropical Atlantic...
AACCAAGCGCTTGGCCAATCGGAAACAGATTTAACTGGCGAATCAAAGGCACGCCCGATTCTCCGTAAGCCGATGTCGAACGTCAACCAAAGGAACCATTAGCGGAGGGAGGCCAGATAGGCGAGTAGATCGGCGGCTTCCTGTGGGGTGAGGTTTTGCAGCAGGCCGGCAGGCATGATGGAGGTGGGCACTTCGGTGAATCGTTTCACGCCTTGCGTGGGCAGGGTTTTTTCCTCTCCGGTGATCAACCGGAACCGCGTGGTGTCCTTGCCACGCTCGAGCAGGAAGCCGGAGTGCGCCTCGCCGGATTTCATCTCGAGCGTGTAAAGGGTGAAGCCGTCGGGGATGGTCGCGGACGGAGCGAGCAGGCTCTCGAGGAGTTGTTCGCGGTTCAGCCGCGCGCCAATTTGGCTGAGGTCAGGGCCGATGTTTTTGCCTTCCCCCTGCACACGGTGACAGTTGACGCAGAGCGTGCGGCCTGCCTGCCGAAACAGGATGCCGCCCTTGACCGGGCTGCCTTTGAGCGCCAACAGCTTGGCCGTGTCGGGAGTTGGGCCAAGCGTCTTGGCGCGCTGGCTGTCCGGCAGCAATGGCTCGAACAATTCGCGCACGCGAAAGTTTTTGTGCTGCGCCGCGGCGGCGGCAATCTCGAGCCGGTCGTCTTCGATCGCTTGGCCAAGCGGGGAGTTGCCGAGCACCGCCTGTTGCAGCATGAGCGCACCGCTTGATTGGTCGAGTAGCTTGGCCAACGTGTCTGGCTGATCCTTGCGCTTGGCCAAGCCAAGGGAGTGGATGAGTTTGCGCTGGGTTTCCACTTGGCCAAGCCGCGCAGGGGCACGGCTGGTTTTTTCGAGCGGCATGGCGGCGATCCAGTCGTGCATGAGCTTCAAGCCAAGCGGGTCGAGCTTCCGCGAGCCGAGGTGCGGCATACGGCCGTTACCCTGCTTGGCCATGCGGTACAGCAACACCGAGCGGTACGGGTCGCCCGGGGCGACTACGCGCGCGTCGTCGAGACCGAAGTGGCCCTGCACCGGCTCAAGATCGATGAGCTTGGTTCGCTTGAGCGGCAGGTGGTGGTACAAGTCGAACACTGTGGCGCCGCCGCCGCCTTGATGGTGGCAGTGGGCGCAGTTCGCGTGGAGATAAGAACGGGCGCGATCGGCCAGCGACGCACTGGTATCCTGCGGGTTGGCCAGAGTCTTGCGGACTGGTTGTGACCGCTCACGGACAAGGCCAAGCTGGATGAGTTCGTGCAGTTGGCCTTCGCTCTCGCTGCCGCCGAGTTGTTCCGCGGCGAAGCCGTTGACGGTCCCGTAAAGCTGGTTGTGGCAAAGCAGACACTCGGCGCGGCTGGCAAAGTGCCAGGCCAGTTCACGGCGTCCGCCGGGGACGTTTTCATCAGCCACGAGCAGCCGCGTGTCGCTGCCCTTGCCATCAGACAACTCGGCGTCGGTGCCGGCTTCGTTCCAGACAAAACTGTACGCCTGCCAAAAGCCGTCGACGAGCTGCAGCACCTGCGTCTCCAGTTTTCGTGATTTTGTTTCGGAGTAATCCGCCGAAGTAAAAACCGGCATCGAGATGGTCTTGGCGAGGGCGGTGCGGTCAGGGAACCGCCATTCGCCCTTGCGAAAACCAAGCCGCTGGTCGGTGTTGGGGTGCAGGTCAATGCCACCGGTTCCCGGGATGGCGATTAGCCGATGCACGGTCGCTCCGTCCTGCCACATCTCGGAGCGGATGGTGTAGGCGTGGGCGCCGGGGGCCGGCTTGAGTGTGGTTAAATCAGAAAACAGGCCGGTCTGGCTAAGCAACGTTGGGAACGGTTCGGCCGGTCGGCTGGCTGGGTTTTGTCTGAGCCGATGTAGCGTGCCGCGGTAGTCGACCACCAGCAGTTCGTCGTCGTTGTCCACGCCGAAGCAAATGACTTGGTGCGAGGTGTTGGCCAGTTCAGTCTGTTGTGTCACCTGTTTGCCATCGTGGCGCAATCCCCAGATTCGGCCGGTGGCGTAGTCGCCGTAAATGTACATGCCGTGTTGGGCCGGGAGTTTTTTGCCACGATAAATATAGCCGCCGGTGATGGAGCGCGCCTCGGTGTGCGAGTGTTGTACAACCGGCGCGATGATGGGCGTCGGGCCGGGAGTGTCATCCGGGTGAATCGGTTGGCTGCCCTCCATGATGCTCCAGCCGTAATTGCCGCCTCGCTCGATGCGAAAGATCATCTCCCACAAATCCCAGCCGACATCACCGACCCACAGGTCGCCGGACTCGAAGTCGAAACTCATCCGCCACGGATTGCGGAAGCCGTACGCCCAGACCTCCGGCCGGGCACCGAGCGTAGTGGTAAACGGGTTGTCCGGAGGGACAGCGTAGGCGAGACCTGGGTCGAGGCGGTCGACGTCGATGCGCAGGATCGACGCCAGCAGGTCGCTGATGTCCTGCCCGGTTTTCAAGCCGTCGGGCGGGTAAGGCGCCTCGGCGTCGCCGGTGGAAATGTAGAGCATCCCGTCCGGGCCAAAGTTAAGCGAGCAGCCGTTGTGTCCGCCTGAGAGCCATTTTAGCAGCACCTCGCGCGATGTGGGATCAACTACGGCCGTTGTGTCCGCCTCGGGTAGCCGATAGCGAACGAGATGCGAGCCGTCCGCCTGTTTTGGCCTCAGCGCGTAGCAGATAAACAACTCACGGTTCTCAGAAAACTTGGGATGAAACGTGAATCCAAGTGCCTGGGACAGCCTCGGAAGCTCAGCCTTGATATCCAACACGAGGTCGGCCTGTGCCACCGTTTCGTCCGGTGGAAAGGAGAAGAGTTGGCCGTTGAGTTGCAGTACGAAAAAACGTTTGAGAGTGCGGTTGAACCGGATCTCCACCGGTTGCCGAAACTTGAGGTTGGGAAAGGCGGGAACCGTGACCAGCGGCGGCACCGGGATCGGCGAGGACGCCATACGTGAGCCGTCCCAAGCAAGGCGCTTGGCCGCTGCGCCCTTGGCCAAGGGCAGTAAAACGGCTACGAGCAGAGCTATAACGATGCGAAGGGTAGACATGCGGGTGCGAAAGTTTGGCCAAGTTGTCCCGCTTGGCCAAGCGACAAATAAAAAAGCCCGCGAGGGCGGGCAAAAATAACTTTAATTCTAAATGTAAGGGCTACTGTTAATCGCAACAGCCTCCGTTTTCATCACAACAATCTTACTTCTTAGGAGGGGGAGATTGATTAGAATCCTGTATGGGATCGATCTCGGTAACGTTGGCTTTTTCCTCGAGCAAGTCGATGACTTTGGCGTTGAGGATTTCTTCCTGCACCTCGTAGATGCCGCCGTTTTCCTTGAGCTGATCGGCCATTTTTTGCGGCTTGATTTTTTGCTGCATGGCCATGGCAGCGACTTGGCGGCTGAGTTCCTGCTCGGTCACCTTGATGCCCTCTTTCTCGGCGATCTGCGCGAGTATGTAGTTGGCCTTCACGCGGAGCTCGGCGTTTGCCTTGGCATTGGTGTAAATGTCGTCCTTGTTTTCCTCGATGACCTCCTTGGAGACACCGCGGTTGTGGTTGGACTGCACGATGTTGTGTACGGCGGCACGGGTGGCCTGATTGACGATGGTCTCCGGCAGGTCGCAGGTGATGGCGTCGAGCAAGCGTTGCACGCACTGGTTGCGGACGGACTGTTTCTGCGAATACTCGAGTTCGTTTTTCAGGTCGGTCTCGACACCCTCGCGGAGCTTGTCAATGCCCTCCGCGCCGAAGGATTTGGCGAAGGTATCGTCCAACCCCGGCAGGGATTGTTCCTTGATGTCGACAATCTCGACCTCGTACTGGGCATCCTTGCCGACGAGTTCCTCATAGATGAATTCCTCGGGGAAGGTTACATCGATGGTTTTCTTGTCGCCCTTGGCTCCTCCGATAAGCGCCTCGACTAGGCCGGCCACGAGCGGGTTGCGCTTGAGGTGCAGCCAGGCATTGGCCTGCTCGGTGATGCCGCGGGCCACCTTGACGATGTCGGTGATGGGGTTGCCATCGACGGTGCCCTTGTAGTTGACGACCACGAAGTCCTCCTCGCCCATGGGGCGGTCGACGTCGCGGTATTCGACGCGCTGTTCCTGCAGGGTGGAGAGTGCCTTGGTGACGTCCTCCTCTGTGACGCTGCGGCGTTCCTTCTCCACCTCGAGCCCGTTGAACTCCGGCAACTCAAACGCCGGGGAAACCTCGAGCGTGGCCATGTACTGGAACGGTTTGCCGTGGCCGAACTGCAGCTCCTCAATCTCCGGCATGATGACCGGCTTGAGCTCCTGCTGCTTGAGTGCGTCGGAGTAGCTGTCGGCCATGAGGGCGCGCTTGGCTTCGTCAGCAATCTTGTCGCCGTAGGCGCGCATGACGTTGGGCAACGGGGCTTTGCCGGGGCGGAACCCGGGCAGGTGTGCCTGCCGCCGAAAATCCTTGGCGACGGCGTCAAACTTGGCATCCACAGTCTCGGCATCGACTTCGATGCGGAGCTGTTTCCGGCAGGGGGAAAGGTCGGTTACGGTGACTTCCACGAGATTCTTTCGGTATAAATAATGCGGGGGAGGCGCGCCGTGAGCCGGCGCATCCGGAGCGACGTGAGGGTAGGTTTGCCCCTTGGCCTCGTCAAGCCTGCCGCTTGGCCAAGCGCTGGACTTTGGGCTGGGCCGTGGTGATACTGCGCGCGCATGAGCAAAACAACCCGATCGATTTCACGGCGCGGCTTTATCGGCAGCGCGGCAGGCTTTGGGGCGCTGGCGACCACCGGGGCCGGCTGCGCCACCACCACATCGTCATCCGCCGGAGCCGGCGCGAACTTGGCCAATCGCATCAAGCTAGGCATTTCGTCCTACTCGTACTGGCATTTTCGCGATCCAAAAGTCTCCATCGAGACGGTGATCGACAAGACGGCCCGGCTGGGTGTCGAAGGGGTGGACATCCTGCACCGGCAGATGGACGCCGAGGACAACGGCTACCTGCAGAAGCTCAAACGGCATGCGTTCAAGAACGGTGTCGACCTGATCTGCCTGTCGATCCATCAGGATTTTGTCGACCCCGATCCGGAAGTGCGGCAGCGCAATATTGCGCACACGGAGAAGTGCATCGAGCTGGCGTACAAAATGGGCATCCCGAGCATCCGGCTCAACTCCGGCCGCTGGGGCACGGTCAAGTCGTTCAACAAGTTGATGGAGCTGCGCGGCAAGGAGCCGATCCTGCCGGGCCACACGCTGGACGATGGGTTTAATTGGTGCATTGACTCAATCGAGAAATGTCTACCCAAGGCGGCTGAGTGCGGCGTGATGTTGGCGCTGGAGAATCACTGGGGCCTCACGCGCACGCCGGAGGGGCTGCTGCGGATCGTCAATGCCATCGATTCCCCCTGGCTGGGGCTGCTGATGGATACCGGTAATTTCCTTGAGGATCCGTATACCAAACTCGAGATGGTGGCTCCCAAGGCCGATTTTGTGCAGGCCAAGACCTATTATGGTGGCGGCGAGTGGTACACGCTGGATCTCGATTATCAGCGGGTGGCGGACATTTTGCGCAAGGTGAACTATGCCGGCTACGTGTCGCTAGAGTTCGAGGGCAAGGCGCCTGCGGATGAGGGTGTGGCCAAGAGCATCGAGCTATTTCGAAGCGTGTTTAGCTAGGCCAATGAGAGACCCGGAAAAGGCCGGTTTTCTCGGTTTACTTCGGGCCGCTTGGCTGCTAACACTCCCTCCCCGTTTGAATACTATTCAAGGGCTGAAACGTCTGTCATGCAGGCGATACGCCTGAGTGCGGGGTGTGTTAATCCAACCATTTTTTAGTCATGAATCAAAGTAATCAAACCATCAAAACAAGGCTCCTTGGTCTGGCGGCAGCGACCGCTGTTGGCCTCGGTGCGGTGACCTCCGGCCAGGCGCTGGACTTGAAGAAGGGCGAGCACGTCGTGCTCATCGGCAATTCGCTCGCGGAGCGTATGCAACATCACGGCTGGCTCGAGAGCTACGTGCAGGGCTCGATGGCCAAAAAGGAACTGGTGTTCCGCAACCACGGTTTCGCCGGGGACAAGGTCAACAACCGGCCGCGCAACCAAAACTTCCCGAGTGCCGACGCGTACCTCGAGGTTTCCAAGGCGGACGTGATCCTCGCGTTCTGGGGCTACAATGAGTCGTTTGACAACAGCCCGGATGCCTACCGTGCCGACTTGGCCAAGTGGGTGGATGAAACCAATGGCAAGAAATACAACGGCAAGGGCGCGCCGCGACTCGTGCTGCTCTCCCCGATCGCCCACGAAAACCTTGGCCAAGCGAACCTGCCGGACGGCTCAGCCAACAATGAGCGCCTGGCCAAGTACACCGAGGCCACGCGCCAGGTGGCCAATGAAAAGGGCGTCGAGTTTGTCGATCTGTTCACCCTCTCGCAGGAGCTGTACGAGGGCAGCGAAAAGCCACTGACCATCAACGGCATTCACCTCACCAGCGAAGGCAACCAACTGATGGCGCAGGGCATCTACAAAAATCTCTTTGGCAAGGCGCCCAAGGTTGGCAAGCGCAAGCTCGGCCGCATTCAGAATGCCGTGCTCAACAAAAACTGGCACTGGTACAATCGTTACCGCGCCACGGATGGCAACGACGTCTGGGGTGGCCGCTCCGGGCTGGCGTTTGTCAATAAACAGACCAACCGCACCGTACTGCAGCATGAGTTGAAGATGATCGATATCATGACTGCCAACCGTGACAAGGTCGTGCACGCGGCGGCTCGCGGCAAATCCATCAAGCCGGACGACAGCAACGTGCCTGCCCCGGTCACGGTGATATCCAACGTCGGCGGCGGTTCGCGGAGCAGCAACCCCAACAAGGAAGGCTCGGTCAAGTACATGAAGGCCGAGGAAACCTTAGCCAAGCTTAAGCTCGCGCCAAACATGAAGGCCAACGTCTTCGCCTCGGAGGAAATGTTCAAAGGCATGATCAACCCGGTGCAGATGGGCGTCGACACCAAGGGCCGTATCTGGGCGGCTGTCTGGCCGACCTACCCGAAGTGGGAGCCGATCCGCAACCCTGCGCACAAGGAAATGCAGGATGCGCTGGTGATTCTCCCGGACGAAAACCGGGACGGCAAGGCCGACAAAATGATCACCTTTGCACGAGTGCACAACCCAACCGGGTTCGAGTTTTGGAACGGTGGCGTGATTGTGGCGAGCTGCCCGGACCTGATCTATTTCAAGGACACCGACGGGGATGACGTGGCTGATGTGAAGGAGCGCCTGCTCCACGGCCTCGACTCCGCCGACACTCACCACGCGGCCAACAACCTCGTGTACGGGCCTGACGGGTACATTTACTACCAGCGCGGCGTGTTCCACGTGAGCAACGTCGAGACCCCGTGGCAGGGGCCGCAGCGCGACACCGCCTCGGCGATGTACCGCTTCAACCCGCGAACCTTCCGCTTCCAGCGTCACGCCAACAACAGCCCGAACCCGCACGGCATCAGCTTCGATTATTGGGGTTATCACTACGCCACTGACGGCACCGGCGGTCGTGCCTATCAGGTTCGTCCAGACGGCAAGGGCAACTTTAAGATGCAGGAGCTGCTCAAGAAAACCGTCCGCCCGGTCTGTTCCAGTGGCATCCTTTCCAGCGATCATTTCCCAGAGGAAAACAACGGTAACTTTCTCATCTGCAACGCCATTGGCTTCCTCGGCATCAAGCAGTACACGATGGAATATGATGACGAGGGCGACGTCTGGGGCACTGAGACCAAGGATCTGCTCGTCTCCGGCGACCGCAACTTCCGACCGACCGACTTCGAGATCGGCGGCGACGGAGCGCTCTATGTCTCCGACTGGCAGAACGTCATCGTCGGCCACATGCAGCACAACGTTCGTGACCCAAACCGCAATAAGACCCACGGCCGCATCTTCCGCGTGACCTACGAGGGACGCGAGCTTTCCAAAAAAATCAGCGTGGACGGCGAGTCGATCGAGACACTGCTCGACCTGCTCAAGCACCCGATCAACGGCGTGCGTCACCGCGCCCGGGTGGAACTTTCCGAGCACCCAAGCGACAAGGTGCTGGCCGCCACCGACAAGTGGTTGAAACAGTTTGATCCCAAATCCAAGGAGGACGCTCACCACATCCTCGAGGGCCTTTGGGTCTATCAGCGTAACGACACCAAGAACGAGGCACTGCTCAAGACTGTGCTCAGCTCTCCGGAGGAGCTCGCACGGATCTCAGCCAAGACCGTGAAACAGTTCTGGGATCAGAACAAGTAAGGCAGATCAGGCAAGCGAATGAGCGTTTCCTTGAAGACTCAACTCAGGCCACTTTGCCTGTTGATTGCGGTAGCCGTCGCTTGGCCAAGCGGGGCAGAGGCAGCAGACCTCGTCGCGCCCGGGGCCAATCCGGTCAAGCTGGCCGGTGGGTTCAAGTTCACCGAAGGCCCGGCCGTGGCGGCCAATGGCGATGTCTATTTTACCGACATCCCAAACAACCGTATCCACAAATGGGCTGTCTCCGAAAAGAAGCTCTCGATTTTTGCCGAGGAATCCAACGGGGCCAACGGCCTATACTTTGCCGATGACGGCACCCTCTACGCCTGTCAGGGCAATGCCAAGCGCGTGGTGGCCTACACGCCGGACGGCAGCGACACCAGCTCCTTGGCCAAGCGCTACGACGGCAAGAAATTCAACAAGCCAAACGACCTGTGGATCGATGCCAAGGGCGGCGTATATTTCTCCGACCCGAACTACGGCAACAAGGAACTGTCGCAGGACGGGATGCACGTCTACTACATCCAGCCGGGCGGCGGTGACGTGGTGCGAGTGGCGGATGGTTTCAAGACTCCCAACGGCCTGATCGGTACGCCCGATGGATCGACGCTCTACATCGCCGACATTGGCGACGGAAAAATTTATCGTTACGCCATTCAGGAAGACGGCACGCTCAAGAACAGAAAACAGTTTTGCGAAAGTGGGTCCGACGGAATGACGCTTGACCAGCACGGTAACGTCTACCTCACCTCCGGCAGCGTGAAAGTGTTCAGCCCGAAGGGAGAGCAAATCGCTGACCTGAAATTTCCCGAGCGCCCGGCCAACGTTGTTTTCGGCGGCAAGGAATTGAAGACGCTCTACGTTACCGCGCGCACCGGGTTTTACTCGCTCGACATGGCGGTGACCGGGGCCAAGCGCGAGAAGCCGTTCCGCATCACGATCAGCACCATCGAGGACAAAATGTTGTACGACATTAAGGAGTTCAACGTGGAGACCGGCAAATCGGTCATCCTGACGTTCAAGAACAAGGATTTTCCGCCCCACAACCTGCTCATCGTCAAGCCGGGCAAAGCCGACGAGGTCGCCAACCTTGCGATTGCGCTCGGCAACGACGGCTTCGGAAAACAATGGCGCCCCGACACACCGATGATCCTATGGGGCTCGACCATGATCGACTACGACGAGGAAACCGTGATTAGCTTCACCGCCCCTCCCCCCGGCGATTACCCGTACGTTTGTACCTTCCCCGGCCACGCCATGATGATGCGTGGAGTGATGAAAGTGACGCCCAAGGCGGAGAAGAAAAAGTAGCAGATCCAACAAATCTTCGAAGCGCTTGGCCAACAGCCAAGCGCTTTTTTATGAGGGGACAAACTTGGCCAAGCGAAAGGTGGGGACGGCAGCCCCAGCCGTCCTAAAAAAATAACTCTGCTCGCAAGCTCTGCGCTGAGGATTTAGTGGAGCAATCCATAAGACCGCTTGGCCAAACGCTTGGTTTACTCGACGACTACGGCCGTGCCGTAGGCCATCATCTCGGCAGCGCCACCCATGACGACCGAAGTCTGGAATTGCAGCCCGATGACCGCGTTGGCATCAAGCGCCTCCGCCTGTTCCACCATGCGGTCGAGCGCCTGCTCTCGACTCTCTGCTAGCAGCTTGGCGTACTCCGTCACCTCGCCGCCCACGAGGTTGCGCATGGCGGCCATGATGTCCTTGCCGACATGACGGGCGCGGATGGTATTCCCGCGCACGAGGCCAAGTGTGCGAACAACAGTTTTTCCCGGGACGTTCGGTGTGGTGACAACGGTCATCTTCGTTTCCTCGCTCATCTTAAATCTGCACGTCGGTGTACTTGTCTGTCTTGGCGGCCTTAATCCGTTGGAAAAGCACGGTGAAAAACAAAATCCCAAAACCGATGAGAAGCGTTGGCATGCCAAACCGGATGTACAATGGTATCCTGTCATCCACGTCACCTGTCTCGGCAAACTTGCCGTCAGTGATCAGCTCCCAACAGAGGAAAACCGAGCCGCCGCCGTAGACTAGGATCAGTCCCATCAGGACAAGTATTTGCCCGAGGTTGCTCCCGACTGTTGATGTCTCTTTTTCCGTCACGCCAACGGTTTGAAAAGCGTCCGCTCAGACAAGAAGATTCCTGTGACTGCCGAAATGCAAGTAGGAATTCAGGCGGAGAGATAGACGCGGCGGATGAACGGTTTCTCCACGATGTAGTAGAAGCCGTAGATGCCGATGTGGCAGGCCACCGCGTACCAGAGGCCAAAGGCCGAGCCGGTGACGATGGCGGTGCAGTAGGCGTGGAAATTGCCGACGCCGTACATCGGGTTGGGCAGAAACTTGTACGGCCCCGCAGCAGTGAAATCGCCGTGTGCGCGGTCGAGAAACAGATCGCGAAAATAGTAGGTGTTTGCACCAACGATCCACGTCGCCCAAAACTTGATACCGAAGCCCACAACGGTCAGCAGGGTGAACAGCCCCCACTTCAACACCGGCCCCAATACAAATGCCTCGGCCTCGTGCAGGGCAGCTAACCCGATGCCGGAGCCGAGGTTGAAAAACATCACGCCGCAGATCATGTCGTAAACAGCTAGTGCCTTTTCCTCGCCGAGTTTGCGCATCATGAAATGCTTTATGTTGGTTCCAAGAATCAGGCTGATGCCGCCGTAGTAGAACAGCCATGTCCCGATCACAAATGGGATGTGATGACCGTTTTCGTCGGCGTAATAGGCGATCCACACCGAGAGGCCAAGCAGCGGAATCCACGCAAACAACATACGGCCGGAGTCTAGCCGTAGGCCGTTCATTGCGAAAAAGACATTGATTGCCTTCCACAGCATCGTGAGAAAATTCATTGGATTGATTGGCGTATCCTGGCGGGGAGAAACCCGCTCGGCCAAGCGCGCGCGGAGAATAGCGATCGTCCCACTCAAGGGCAATGCGCATGTAACGAGGATTATTCCCGGGACTTTCGGCCGTTTAGCATGGCCCCCACCCAGGTGTAGCGGACTGCAAATTCATACACGGCCAACAGCAGCGCCAGCGTGACGATGCAGTTGCCCAACAGCTTCACCCACCCTGGCCAGGCGGCGTCCGCGATCCAGATTTGCAGCAGCATGGTCACTGGCAAATGGGCGATGTACAGCCAGTAGGAGGCATCGGAGAGGTAGCGCACTCTTGGGTTTTCGCCGGAGCAGTATTTTTGGAACAAGCCGATCAGGCCGAAGATCATCAGCCATGCGTATAAAGTACTGAGCACAGAACAAAGCAGGTTCCAACATAGGAAGCCAGAGAGGGAGGAGGATTGTGTTGGCTCAAAAAGGCTGCCTCGCATTTCGTAGGCGTGGAGGCCAAGTAACAATACAGGCAGCGCCAGCAGAAGCGTAACGGGCCAACGTCGCGCCCTGGCGTTTTCAAAAATATCCCGTCCAAAACAGGCGGCTCCGAAACCAAAAAAGACCGCGTAATAAAAAAACAACGGAGGCCACGGAATTGGGCTTCCGGCCGTGTCCGGCCCGAAGTCGGTGATCATGAAAAACTGCGGAATAGTCGTGAGAGGCACCAGCCAAAGAAGGCATCCTGGCCAGGTGACCATGCGTCCGTGTAGTGGTTTCCAGCCCCGCTTGCGGGCCAGCCAGATGAATACCGCGAAGCCCAGCACCAGCAAAAACAGATAGTACAGGAACCAGAGGTGTTGAAATACTGGAAAAATGGTCAGCAGCCAAATAACCACGATGCCTTCAACCATCTTCTGGCCCGACATCGGCAGTTGGTTGACTAGGTTTTTCATGCCGGGCACGAACGGATAAAACCAAGCAAGCGGTTCATCTGTGTCCACTGGTCCGTATTCACCGCCATTTTCTTTCAGAAACAGGATCACCTCTTCGCGGTCATCGGGGAGCTGCTCTTCGTTCACCTGCATACCCATAATTTCAGCCAGAAGGATTGTGCTGAGCTCATCCATCTCTGTCGCGGAAAGCGGCGTGTCGCCAAGCACAGTTTCTGCGTTCACATCAGCCCCGGCCTCAATGAGAAACTTCACTATGTCCGTGTTGCCAAATAAAGCGGCGGTGTGCAGCGCAGTCGAGCGATCTGGAGCCTTTGCGCGTACGTCCGCCCCATGACGCATTAGCGCCTCCGCTGCTGTCACGCCTCCAACTGCGGCGGCCCATCCCATTGGGGTCAGGCCGAGCGTGTCCGGTTCGTTTGGGTCGGCCCCCTTTTTGATGTGTTGTTCGATCGCAGTCGTGTCGCCGACCCTAGCCGCCGCCCAGATGGAGCGGGAGCTGTCGGGGTTCGCAGCAGCTTCAATTCCGAACATAGCAATTCCGAAAATAACCGGTGTGAGGATAGCGGTGTATATGACTAGCGGCAGGAGGATGCGCTTGCAACGGTGGCCAAGCAGTTTTTTTAGCCCGTACTTTTTCCACATCATCACCGTGAAAAATCCGCTCAAAACAAAAAAGAGCTGCATCCGAAACCCATGGATTGCATGCAGCAAAAACAGATAGAACGGCGACTGCGACACATCCTGTGCCGGCCAAACCGCCAAGGGAAGAGGCACGAGCGACATCATCCCGTGCAGCACAATGCCCAACAGCATCGCACCGGATCGCAGGGCGTCGAAGTCGTGGTAGCGGCGGTGTGCAGGGAGTACAGGAGGTTCCATTGCAGGGCTGAAGAAACTTTGATAGGGGCGGTAAAAGAAATCAACCTTGGCCAAGGCTTGGCCAAGGTTGATGAAAAATCGATGAGCTTGGGTTGTTAGTCCAGTTGTTTTCCAGACAAACCGCCTTTTTCTTTCAGAAGTGCGGCAATCTTGGGTCGGCCTGTCTCGGCCTTTTCCATATCTACTTTCAGTTCGAGCAAGCCGCCGATGAAACCGATGATTCCCTTGGTTTCTTCACCCCAGGGCGGGGAGCATGAGTCGAGCGGGGTTTCGCCCCGTTGGCTACGGGCATTGACCTTTGCATCGTTATCGATCAGCAACTTTGCGATGTTCAAGTTGCCGAGAAACGCCGCTCCGTGCAGCGCAACATTGCCATCGCGGTTGGGTGCGTTCACGTCCGCACCCTTTTCGATCAGCCAAGTAGCGGCTTTGTCATGCCCGGCCATTGCTGCCCAAGAGAGTGGTGTGATGCCTTTTTCGTCGTGGCCGTCTATCTTAATGTCACCTTTGGCCAAGGCAGCTTCGAGCTTAGCCAGATCTCCCGATTTGGCGGCCTCCCAAATACCACTGCTACCGGCGATGTCCTTTCCAAATTTCGCGCCGTTTGCAGCGAGGAGCTTAGCCATTTCTGCACGTCCTTCACGGACTTTATCCTCGTCCACCTTAATCTGGGCGATAGCTTCAACGAACTTAACGATTTCAGCAACTTCATCACTCCAAGCCGGAGTGCAATCGTCAAGCGGGGATTTACCCTGATTATTCCGAGTGTTGACGTCGGCTCCGGCTTTAATGAGAGCCTTTGCCGCATTGGTACGGCCAAGGAAGGATGCGGCGTTCAATGGGGCTCCACCGTCACGGCCCCGCGCGTCCGGGTTCGCGCCTTTGAGGAGAAGGAAATCGATAACTTCGATATCGCCCCCCAGAACTGCGAGGACGATCACCGGGGTGCCGCCCGGATCGGTATCGGTGGCCTTGTGGCCCTTGGCCATAAGTTCCTTTACGAGTTTCAGGTTACCGTCCTTGACTGCGTCTGGGAAAGAGCGGGCCTTGGCCTCTTCGCGGCCGCTGCGATCATCGTCTCCCCGACGGCTGCGACGTTCGCCGGGCCGGCCGCCGATGACCGGCGGTGGATCCGGTGGCGAATTCCATAGCGGCATGTCGTCTCCGTTGATCTCTCGTTCAACATCATCGCGGCGGTTGCGGATGAATTCGCGTATGGCCCCGTAGCGTATGGTGCGTGCTTGTTCTTTGGAAACATGTGGTTCGAGCATGCCTTCGATCCGTTCCGTTTCAGCTAGTAGTTTTTCTTCATCCCAATGGTCGGCCAAAAGTTTTTTCATTGTTGAGGCATATTTTTTTCTGACGCTGGGTATTTGATAGAGTCGGTGACAGATAATTCCAACTGTACGAACCGAACGGGGTGAGCTGCGGTCAACACCGAGCATGCTGTATTTTTGGAATGTACAATCCGTTCCCCACGGCATGAAGTGGAACTTGTCTGTCTCTGGGTTGAGGTAGACGAAAAAATTATTGCGGTTGCCGGAGTAGCCGTCCCAAAAACTGAGTAGTCCTTCAATTGCCCAGAACTGGTAGAAAGCCTCCTCATCAACAAGCTTCCACAACTCTTTTTCAAAATTGAAATCGCTCTTTGCCAGCTCAGCCATAATGAGAAAATCGCTGCTTTCGAGGCTGTTGTTCATACCGTGGATGGCCAGCATGTTTTTGCCCTCGAGCAGAATGTCGACATGCTTTGAGAGGTCAAAGTTGCTCCAGGTCATGTTGGCTCCGTCGCCACGGCTACCGGTGGCCATTGAGTCCCACGTCGGGTTTTCGGGGGCGTTGAACCGCGCCACTTCCTTGCCGTTAATGTAGGCCACGAACCCATCGTCTACCCGCATGCGTAAAGCAAGGTTGCTCTTCCTCAGCAACTCGAGGTCATTTAGCTCGAAAGGGAAACGGAGGTAAACCGAGGTCGCTTTGCCGTGCATCTGTTCACGAAAATCGAATGACTTTTGGATCAGCTTTTCGAAGCCGCGCTCGGTCTCGAAGCCGGCTCCGTTTTTGCCGGCAATCCACTCCGAGTCGTCAAAGCCCGGCTTGAACCAGTCGTCGTCCACATCGCCATTGGTGGGGACGAGCGCGCGGCCGGCAAAGTCACCGCTGACAACCGGCGTGCCTTCTGCTCCCTTCATCACATCTATGACTTTGTTGATTGCCTCTAGGCCCTTTTTCTTTTTCCCGGTTTTCCGGTCAAAGCTACCTTCCCAATCCTCATAGAAATCAACCACTGTACCTTCGTAGAGGGTGCCTTTAGAGCTTCCGAACTCTCGCTTTAGCAATTGCTTCCGTACGGACTCAACATGGCTGTAAACACCAAGGTTTTTGCCGTTGACTGTTATTCGGGCATAACCGCATCGTGAACCAGGAGCCCCTGCTCGGTCAAAGAGATCGTAGCAGAGAAACTGGTTCATCAAGGTGACGTCTTGTTTGTTATTGTTGAACGTGAGGTTGTCTAGCCCGTCAATCGCTTCGCCTTTAATGTAGTGATCTAGCTTGATCTTGAGTGATGGTCTGTTGGTATCTTGTGAGCCGATAAAACCTTTTTTACGAATACCTACTTTTGGATAAGTCACACCGTCGATTGTAACACTTGCTTCTACGTAGGTGTAGGGCGAGGGGGGCTGTTCGAATTGTCGACTGGGCTGTAGGGCCGTAAAAAAGTTTTGTGACTGAAACCGAAGCTTGTCCCAGTTTGCCTTTGAAACTTTAATATTAACCTCAATGACCCGGTCTTTGGAGAACAAGTCATCTAGCTTTAACTCCTTGGCTTGTATGTTCTCTTGGCTTGACGGGAAAAACAAAAAAACAGCAAGTATTTTTACAAAAAACTTCATATAAATTTATGATATAGAATCTTAACTGCCTCAGAAAATTAGGAGAAAAGGGTAATTGCCCCCACTAGCTTCTTAAGATTTTGACGATTTCAGAGCGAGTTGACTTAATTCGTTCGTAATCTAATGGCACCCCCAAGGGTTTATAGATAAGTCCATTAATAAAATCATATACACCCTTCACCTGATCCCACGGGAGGATCATGAACTCGAGTGCTGTTCCGCCTTCGTTGTCTCTTGCGTTTCTATCTGCACCTTTGTCTATTAGAGCTTGAGTTATTTCAGGATAACACAAAAAAGAAGCAATATGCAGGGGGGAAGATCCGTTTTTATTTCTATAGCCAATATCAGCCCCGGCATCTATTAATGC
>Ga0115011_10001620_pt1 | contig 16174 bp, 13 predicted proteins | sample TroAtlMetagenome_2_FD_88705 | JGI IMG/M metagenome (GOLD analysis project Ga0115011, IMG submission 88705) | Marine eukaryotic phytoplankton communities from Atlantic Ocean - Tropical Atlantic ANT8 Metagenome | ecosystem: Environmental > Aquatic > Marine > Oceanic | place: Tropical Atlantic...
CCGAGCGGCAAAAGGACAAAAAGGGACGTGAAAAGGAAATTGCCAAGCTCAACAGCCAGCACCCTCACGTGATTATCATGCGCGATGATAAGCCGCGACAAGCCTTCATCCTGCATCGCGGACAATACGATGCCCCGAGAGCGGAAGTCACCCCTGGTATTCCCCAAGCATTTCCTCCGGCGCAAAAAGGTGGAATCACCACGCGCCTGGAACTGGCAAAATGGCTTGTTCACCGTCAGCACCCACTCACGGCAAGAGTTGCTGTTAATCGGCTCTGGGAGCAAATTTTTGGGACCGGCATCGTCAAGAGCTCCGAAAACCTCGGGATTCAGTCTGATTGGCCAAGCCACCCCGACTTGCTGGACTGGCTGGCAGTGGAATTCATGGAATCTGGATGGAACATCAAGGCGTTACTCAAAAAAATGCTGCTAAGCGCCGCCTATCAGCAGAGTGCGGTCGTAAGCGCAGACCGCCTGGAGCGCGACCCGGAAAACCGGCTCCTCAGCCGTGGACCACGTAACCGCCTGCAGGCGGAGATGCTGCGGGACCAGGCCCTGATGCTTTCCGGTTTGCTGGTCGAGAAACTGGGCGGGCCAAGCTGGTGGGTCTATCAGCCCGCAGGGCTTTGGGAAGAGGTCGAGAAACGCGGGAGCTTCGTCCAGGATCATGGTGAAAAACTCTACCGGCGCAGCCTTTATTCCAGGATTCGTCGCACTGTGGCCCCGCCAAGCATGCGGCTCTTTGACCAGCCAAGCCGGGAATTCTGCACGGTGAAAAGAACGCAGACCAATACTCCCCTGCAGGCCCTGGCATTAATGAATGAAGTCACCTATGTGGAAGCTTCAAAGAAATTTGCCGAGCGAATGATCCTTGAGGGCAAAACCGTGGAACAGGCGGTTACTTGGGGCTTCAGGAGCGCCACATCCCGGTTCCCTGAAGACAAAGAACTTGAAATACTCTTGAGTGGTTACCGGAAGCGCCTGGCATTTTACCTTCAAAACCCCCAAGCCGCAGAGGCACTGCTCAGCCAGGGGGAATCCCTTGTAGCTGATCACCTCCCCAAAGGCCAACTGGCTGCATTGACGACGGTGGCCAGTGTCATCCTGAACCTTGATGAAGTAATTAACAAATGAAGCGGGTTATTGAGCGGAAAAGTCAGGAAAATAAAGCAAGTCATTTGCCGGGTGATGATCCAGAAAGCGTCAAAAAGGTGAGGCGAGCCATTTCCCGATCACGGCTTCGTGACCCCTTCCGGGGTGCTCCATACCTGATAAGGCAGCTTGTTGGCTCATTCACAACCATTATTGTCATGATGACCTTCATCTACTTTGGCAGCCTCATCCTAGGGGAAGCAGGAGCTGCTTTGGGATTTGTCGTAGGACTGTTTCTTGGCCTGTGGCTTCCTCCCCACCTCCATGAAGGGGATGAGAAGCATGAACGAATGGAGCCACCTGATGACAGCCGATAACACGTTAAAAAGACGGGCATTCCTTGGCAATACGGCAGGTATTTTCGGTCCCGCAGCCCTCGGTTCCCTGCTCTCTGGGGATGCCCGGGGGCAGTCTTCCCTGAAGCAAGCAATGCCGCCGGGAAAGGCAAGGCGTGTCATTTCACTCTTCCAGTCAGGTGGGCCTTCACAAATGGACCTCTTCGACCCAAAACCGCAGATCGAGAAAGAACGCGGCAAGGAACTTCCGGAATCAATACGTGGCAAGCAGAGGATCACCACGATGACCTCAAAGCAGAAATCCCTGCCGGTAACCCCTGCCATGTTCAAGTTTGCAAGGCATGGCAAAAGCGGAATGGAGCTCAGTGAGCTGCTGCCAAGGCTCGGGCATGTGGCTGATGATATCTGCCTGGTGCGCTCCATGCACACCGAGGCAATCAATCATGACCCGGCCATTACCTTTTTCCAGACCGGGTTCCAGCTTGCGGGACGACCCAGTATAGGATCATGGGTTTCCTATGGACTCGGCGCCCTGAACAGGAACCTTCCAGCCTACGTGGTAATGACCTCAAGGGCCACTGCAGGTGGGGCACAGCCACTGTATAGCCGCCTCTGGAGCTCGGGTTTCTTGCCCACGGAGCACTCCGGGGTCAAGCTGCGCAACACCAAGGAGCCGGTGTACTTCCTGGAGAATCCCCCCGGTATAGACCACGCCACAAGAAGAAACATGCTGGATAATGTAGCAGCACTAAATCGCCAGCAACTTGCTCAAATCGGTGACCCTGAGATCCAGTCACGAATCGCGCAGTATGAGATGGCATTCCGCATGCAGACCAGTGTGCCGGAGTTGGCAGATATCTCCAACGAACCCGATCATGTGCTCAAACTCTATGGCCCGGATGTCAAGAAGCCCGGCAGCTATGCACGCAACTGCCTGCTGGCCCGGCGCCTGGCGGAACGTGATGTCCGCTTCATCCAGTTATTCCACATGGGCTGGGATCAGCATTCCAAGCTCGCTGAGGCCCTTCCGCGGCAGTGCCGTGACACCGATCATGGCACCGCCGGGCTCATCCAGGACCTCAAACAGCGAGGCATGCTGGATGATACCCTTATTGTCTGGGGAGGAGAATTCGGCCGTACCATCTATGCCCAGGACCCCGGGAAAAATGCGGGGCGCGATCATCACCCGCGCTGTTTTTCGACCTGGCTTGCAGGTGCAGGCCTGCAGAAAGGTCTCGTGCACGGGGAAACAGACGACTACTGCTACAACATCACCCGTAACCCTGTGCACGTGCATGACCTGAACGCAACTATCCTCCACTTGATGGGCATTGACCACGAACAGTTGACCTACAAGCATCAGGGACGCAATTACCGGCTCACCGATGTCCACGGCAGGGTGGTTGATCAAATCCTTGCCTGATCGGGTCTCACACTGCCCGGGCTAGCCCCTACTCTTCACCAATGCAGTAGAGTTTTTCCTGCCGCACACCCCCGCCCATCTCGGCAACACGGGCATAAATCCGGCCCCCGCAGATAACCGGCGTGGCAAACACCTGGTCACCCAGCTTGTTTTTCGCCAAAACCTTGAAGCTCTTTGGGTCCGCCTTGAAAACCGAGAAATTACCCTGTTCATCGACAGCATAAATACGATCACCAACCATTACCGGCGACGCACTTGTCGTGCGGTTGAGCCGCTCTTTCCACATCTGCTTGCCGGTATCAGAGTGCCAGCACATAGCATTACCATTGTCCATGACAGCAAAAAGATAACCATCTCTGACCAACATGGAGGGTACGTAGACGCGGCTGATATTCTCCCAGACCACTTCTCCGGAGCCGTCCGCCTTCATGGCACAGACATGATTGCGGGGATAGCCACCACTGGTGAAAACATGCACTCCATCAGTGACGATTGAGCTGACACACTCGGTAGTGGCACCTTTTACCTGCCACCGCTGTTTGCCATTAGCAGGATCATAACTGGAAACCAGATTGCACCCCTGAAAAATCAGCTGGTCGAGGTCATTGATACGGTAAATAACCGGCGATGCATAATTGGGATACTTCGGGCGATCAATCCTCCAGACCACGCTGCCATCAGTCCTTTTCAGGCCGCAGACCGCTCCCCCCCCTTTGTTGTCCGCTGACACGATGAGCAGTGATTGATAGATGGCGGGTGAGGTGGCAAATCCCTGATGAAGGATATAGTCGGTGATCTTGGTTTGCCAGAGCTGCTTGCCTTTGAGATCAAAGGCAGTGGTATAAACTGCACCGGCATGCAGGAAGCTAATAAAGACACTCCTACCATCACAGGCCGGTGTCGAAGAGGCATTACTTGCCTTCTTGTTGGACTTATTTGGAAAGCCGTCACGATGCACAACCCTCTCCCAAGTAACCTTGCCAGTATCGCGATCGATGCAGATCAATGACTGCGTCCTGGACTTCTCATCCGCCGTCGCCAGAAAAATATTTTTCCCATGGATGATTGGCGAACCATGACCGCGCCCGGGTATTGGAACGGACCATCGAACTTTTTCCGTGGCGCTGAACTTTAAAGGCGGCATTTTGGCGGAATCCGCAATGCCATCATGCCGCATGCCGCGCCACTGCGGCCAGTCTTCGGCCTTAGCAGAGCCAACATCAAAAGCAGGCCAAGCGGCTACCAGAAAGAACAATTTTGTGAGACGCATCCGTATTAACATCTTTTTAATCTAAATAGAATGATCCACCTGCTTCAACCCGCAACTTTTCGGGCAATCCATTGCTTGAACTGCTCAAGAGCACGCCCACGATGACTCATACTATTTTTCACTTCGGAAGAAAGTTCACCAAACGTCTCACAATACCCATCCGGCATAAAGATCGAATCATAGCCAAATCCCTGTTCCCCTTTCTCAGTTTCGGCGATGACCCCCTCAACGCTGCCATCAAAAACCGAAATCTTCTCTGCACCTCGGGCCAATACCATCACACAGCGAAAGCGAGCAGTTAGGGATTGCTCTCCGGGATCGATTTTCTGAATTGCCTCCAGCAGCCTTGCCCGGTTCTCCGCATCACTGGCCCCCGAACCTGCATAGCGGGCGGAATAAACCCCTGGTTTCCCGCCGAGGGCATCAACCTCCAACCCGGAATCATCAGAAAGGACCCAGGCCCTGTCTCCAAGAATCCTGCTGACTGTCAGGGCCTTAATCGAGGCATTCTCTTCAAAAGTTTCCCCCGTTTCCTCAATTTCCCCTATTTCCGGATACATCGACAGATCCTCCACCAAACTCACCAGATCACCCAGAATACGGCGAATCTCGGCAGTCTTGTGAGCATTGCCGGTGGCAACAACCAACCTCGTGAGCCTTGTCATAAAAATTAAATGGTTATCTTGTAATTTGGGCCTAAATAAAACAGCACTGCTAACCCAATGTCTGAACGCCGTAAACAATATCCCTTCGATGAGGTTGAAGCCAAATGGCAGGATCTCTGGGACCAAGAGAAAACCTTCCGGGCCTCCAATCCAGGCGACCCAGACTTTGATCCCGATAAGCCTAAATATTATGCACTAGACATGTTTCCCTATCCCAGTGGCCAAGGGTTACATGTCGGACACCCCGAGGGATATACAGCCACCGATATTATATGCCGTTTCAAGCGTAAACAGGGTTTCAATGTGCTGCATCCAATGGGCTGGGATGCATTCGGCCTTCCCGCTGAACAATATGCAATTGAGCATGGTGTACATCCCCGTGAAACCACTGAAAGAAACATCACGCACTTCAAAGGTCAGTTAAAACGCATTGGGTTTTCCTATGACTGGGAACGCGAGATTAACACCACTGACCCTTCCTATTACCGTTGGACCCAATGGATCTTTCTCAAGCTCTATAACAGTTATTTTGATACGCAAAGCAAAGCAGCCAGGCCAATAGAAGAGCTGATCGAGAAACGCAAAGAGGATTTCCCTGATGAGAGCAATACAGAATTGAATGACTATATCAATTCACGCCGCCTTGCATATATCGACGAAGTCGCAGTTAACTGGTGCCCGGCTCTCGGCACCGTTCTTGCCAATGAGGAAGTAGTTCAAGGAAGATCCGAGCGTGGGGATCACCCGGTAGAGCGCAAACCAATGCGCCAATGGATGCTGCGCATCACAGCATATGGCGACCGACTGATTGAAGAGCTTGAAGATCTCGAGTGGCCTTCAGGAATCAAAAAGCTGCAACAAAACTGGATCGGTCGCAGCGAGGGAGCTGACGTGCATTTTAGAATTGAGGGGGACACCGCAAGAAATAATGCCAACACGATCACCGTTTTCACCACGCGCCCGGACACTCTCTTTGGCGCCACCTACATTGTACTGGCTCCAGAAAACAGCCTAGTCGATCAAATAACAACCAGCGAACAGCTTGAAGAGGTTAATGCTTATCGCAAAACCGCAGCCAGCAAATCAGAGCGTGAGCGCACTGAGACCAACAAGGAAAAAAGCGGGGTGTTCACCGGAGGATATGCTATCAATCCGGTCAATGGGGAAAGAGTCCCGATCTGGATTGCCGATTACGTCCTGACCTCCTACGGAACCGGAGCCATCATGGCGGTACCCGCCCACGATGAAAGAGATCACGAGTTTGCAAGCAAGTTCGGCCTTGAGATTCGACAGGTAGTGGATCCCGGAAATGAAGGCGACGATGAAGCCTGCTTTACCGGCGAAGGCACTGCCATCAACTCATCACCCCTCATCGACGGTCTCAGCACCTCGGAAGCAAAAGAGGTAATGATGGGCACTAAAAAGGAACCGGGCTGGCTAGAAAAAAACGGTGCCGGAATTCCGAGAGTCAACTTCAAGTTGCGTGATTGGCTCTTCAGTCGACAGCGTTACTGGGGAGAACCCTTCCCCATTGCTTGGGATAAAGACGGAAACCACTACCCTCTCAGTGAGGATCAATTACCGGTTGAGGCACCCGCAATGGAGGATTTCAAACCAACAGGCACCGCTGATCCTCCACTTTCAAAGGCAAGTGACTGGGTAAACCTGGAAGACCAATCAACCCGGGAAACAAACACCATGCCTCAATGGGCGGGTTCCTGCTGGTATTACCTTCGCTATTGTGACCCAGCTAACACCGACGCATTTATCTCAAGTGAAGCGGATGACTACTGGATGAATGTTGACCTGTATGTCGGTGGCACGGAACACGCAGTCCTCCACCTTCTTTATGCACGGTTCTGGCACAAGGTCCTGCATGACCTTGGTTACCTGAAAACCCGTGAACCATTCCATAAGCTAGTTAATCAGGGAATGATTCTCGGCGAAGACGGGCAAAAAATGTCAAAAAGCCGCGGTAATGTAGTCAATCCTGACGAGGTCATCAGCGAATACGGAGCAGATTCGTTGAGGCTTTATGAAATGTTCATGGGACCACTCGAGCAGGTCAAGCCCTGGAGCATGAAGGGGGTTGAAGGCGTTTATCGTTTTCTGGCTCGTGTGTGGCGGCTATTCATGGAAGAAGATCAGGAAGGGAAATGGCAACTCTCTGACAAGGTAAAGGACGTAGAACCCACCAAGAAACAACTGAGAATCCTTCACGAAACCATTAAGAAAGTTGGTGAAGATATCGAGACACTTGATTTCAATACTGCCATTTCACAAATGATGAAGCTAACCAACGAGTTTACTGCTGCCGAAAACAGGCCGGTATCCTCTCTGGCGACATTCCTCCACCTGCTTAATCCGTTTGCACCCCACATCTCGGAGGAAATAAACCGGGTTATCGCATCTACATTTCCTGGTATCATTCCTGACGCACAACTTGCCAAAACCGCATGGCCCGGATTTAACGAGGATTACCTAGTGGATGATGAAGTGGAAATCGTGGTACAGGTTAATGGAAAGCTACGAGACAAGATGCTTGTCGCCAAGGAAGCCTCGAACGAGGAACTTGAAGCCACCGCAAAAGGGTTGGAAAAAATTCAGCCTTTTATCGATGGTGCAACAATTCGCAAGGTGATTGTTGTTCCTGGCAAACTGATTAATATCGTTGCTAATTAAAGACCTGTATCGCATCAAATCGAAGCAATGACAGACCTTTAAAATCACGCTTCAGCCGGTAATAGAAAAACCTTTCACTTCCTGCATCTCCGAAAGCGCGAGCTCTTCCTCCTGACACTCAAGAATATGGTGAGACAAGTTTGATTCATCACGAATCTCCTTCAAAAACGCCTCCACTTCGTCCACTTCCCCCATGATACAGAGTTCCACCCTGCCATCAGCGAGGTTGCGCACAGTGCCAATTACGTCAAAACCCATTGCTAACTGCTTTGTTCCATAGCGGAATCCCACACCCTGCACACGACCGGAAAAAAAAACTTTTTTAGCAATCATGGGTGTTATTCAGCAGAATCTCCTGCGGCGATGATTTCCGGAAACTTCTCCTGAAGCGCCTGGCCAAACTCTCGCGTTGCTGCATCAATAACTCTGACTTGATTTCCTTCAAGCTGCTGCACCGAAACATACCGCTGTGATTTATTAGCATCGGATTCCCCGCTGCCTTTGCGACGAAAAGCAAGCGAACGAGTAATTGCATCAGCAAACTCCTTTGCATCTTCCGCAGTGCTCCACTGGCTTCGCCAGTAAACGTGGTCATTGCCAACCTCACCAGCGGCATTGGGATAGACTAGGTAGCGGTCACCATACCACCCGGCAGCCGCCTTGGATCCATCCCGAGACGCAAAATGCTCAATGCCCTTGGACACCAGTTCAGGCATATCCAGAATATCAGGTTGGCCAAGTGCAGCCATCTGTTCTAGGAAATCACTCTGATTAAGCAGGAGGGCAATGGCCAGTTCTCCGGCAACATTGTTCCAAATCGGCTCTAATCCGGCAACGGCAAGCGCATTAATATCCCAGTGAAAAGACTCCGGCTTAAAGGGCTCTCCCGAAAGGTATAATTCGGGGTGCAGGATCTGCGCCGTGCTTTTTGGAGGAGTGGCAAGACCCTTATTGATACTCTGCCACCTCCCTTGCTCATGAAGCTTCTGGCAAAATCCATCACCCAGCGAAAAGGGAAAAAGATAATATTCCCGCACAAAGGAAGGAATCCTCTCAAACTGCTCCCGGGTCATCTTGGTGGCACTCTGGAGAAACTGGTCAGCACCAGGAGTGTTGTCCTGCAGTTGAAAACGTATCTTGACGAGACTGGAGTCACCAACAGCTACAGCCCAGAGTGCCTGCCTAGCATCATCATTATAGGGCCATTCCGTAAGTGCCGGCAGCAAATCAAAATGCTGGTCCTGCAGTGCCCGGGTAATCTCAATGGCAAGGGAAGTACGGTCATTAGCACTGTTGGTCGTGCCTTTGCTGTTAAAAAGCACCGTGTCATCACCGGAATAAAATGCCGCACCAAGCTGACCCTCCAGTAAATCCAGCATTCTGGCACGCACATCGGTCTCAGGGCTGACAAAGCCCATTGCTGCATAAGCACGGGACTGTGTGGCAGCTTTTTCAGGGCTGACAAGGCCGGATCCCTTGGCCAAAGCCTCTCGCATCCGGCTCTCCTCGGCAAATCGAAAATGCAAAGGCCTCTTGAGGGAAAGCTCACGAATCGCCAGTGTTAACTCGCGGCTACTCTTGCGCCGATCCAGTTCATCATCCGTCCACTCCCTGATCTGGTCTTTAGTAGCGCCTCCGTTGCGAAAACCAGCAAGGCGTAATTCAAGCCGATCTTTTTGACGAATCAGCTCCGCATTACTGTCACGCTCGATATCAAGCTGACGACGCATGTTGCGGTTCTCGTCTTCAAGCCGAACTGCCTCCGCCCTGCTGTTCTCCAAGTCCTTTTCAAGTGCGCTAAAATCACTGTGTCCTTGTTGGGTAATTTCGGCGATCGTTTCTTTGCTGACTTTAAGCGCAGTGTTGCGTTCATTGATCCCCCAGAAAAAACCCACCGCCGCGAGACCAACAGCCAAAAGAATTGCCAAAAGAGCCGCTGAAGAATTCATCATATCAACTGGCTTGAAACCAGTTCAACCAAGCTAGTTGCGAGATTTGAAAATACGGAACCGCCGCTTGGGTTTCTTTGCCTCCTGATTTCCGGTTTTGGTCCCAGGATACTGCACTGCCCCCGAATTCAAACGGACTGTCGAGCCATCCGGAGAACGGACCATTTTTCCGGATGCCGCAGTGTTTCCCGAACTAGCGGAATAGGCATGATTTGAAGTCGTGCTGAGGGCCGTGGCGTCATCAAGGGGAACCAAGTCTCCTATGGGACGTCCATTCTGGTAGGTGGCACAAAACGGCTTTGACTTTCCGAAACGGTCATACTGATAAATCAGGCGCCGCACGAGCTTTCCCTGTGTATTATAAACACGCTCTTCCTGAGCCTTACCTTCGCGGTTATAAATAAATTCGCTGGTGAAAAGCAGATTATTCTGGCCGTCATAAACCCGCCCCTTGCTTTCGCGGCCAAATTGATCCAAAACAAACTCACTGCGCATAACCAATGTATCATTACGCCGTTTGGTTTCACGGATTAGACTACGGGAATGACGATCACGGGAAGTTGTCGTATAAGTACCGTCCTTATGGATCACAGTACGGGAAGTCTGATCAGCATCATCGTCATATGCCACAGGGGGCAATGCCTTGGTCATCAATTGCAAGATGGCAATGAACGCGGTGGAAAGAACAAACGTCTTCATGATTTGAGTCGAGGGTATTACAGGGGAAGAATAGGATATGGGACATCATCCGGCAAGTAGCAAAACTAAGCCCGAGGGCAGAACCTGGCTAGTGGGAGGCCAAAGCATCGACCTTTCGCGCACCGGGATGATCATGGGCATTGTCAATGTAACCCCTGATTCGTTTTCAGACGGGGGTCACTTCCATAATAGTGAAGCAGCAACGGACCGCGCATTGGAACTGGAAGCAGAAGGTGCAAACATCATTGATTTCGGCGGAGAATCCACCCGCCCCGGTGCAGCCGCAGTGACCGTAAAGGATGAACTCATGCGGGTTCTGCCGCCAATTAAAAAGTTTGCCTCCCAGCGCACGGCGGGCACCATGATTTCAATCGACACGTCAAAACCGGAAGTTGCAGCAGCCACTCTTGATGCTGGAGCTGACATCATCAACGACGTCACCGGGTTTTCGAACCCCGAAATGCGTTCAGTTGCGGCAGGTTCCAATTGTGGAATGGTGCTCATGCATATGCTTGGCATGCCCCAGAATATGCAAACGAATCCGCAATACGTAAACGTCACCAGTGCAGTAATCTCATACTGGAGGAAGCAATTAGACCTGTGCATGAAGGACGGTATCTCCACTCAACGTGTGGTGCTTGATCCCGGAATCGGGTTTGGGAAATCTCTTGCACACAACCTAGAACTCCTTAAGGCCGTACCCGACATGTGCACCGTAGACAGGCCCCTTTTAATGGGCATTTCCCGAAAATCATTCATTGCCGCCCTGGTGGAAAAAGAAGGAATCGAGCAGCGGGAATGGCCAACCGTAGCATTAAGCGCTTACCTGAGGCAACAGGGTGCCGCAATACTGCGTGTGCATGACCCTCAGCCCAACCTGTATGCCATGCGTATGAGTGAGGCAATCCTCTACGGGTAAACCATGCAACGGAAACGTTTAACCTTTATCTTGTTCATCACACATTACAGAAGAGGTGTTTTGCGCTATATTGAAAGACTCCTAAGCATACGTGTCTGAAGTCCTACAATCCATTCGTGATCATTTACCGCTGGCCGTTGAGATCCTGCTCGTCTCTGGCGTCATGTATTTTATCATGCGTCGGTTCATGACACGCAACTGGGCCCGCCTGCTCACATTGCTGATCACCGTCTTGATTGTCCTGCTTATAGCATCCTATGCCTTTGAGCTGGTCGTAATCCGCTGGCTGGTATTCGGCTTCGCTTTCTGCTTTGCCATATCTATCATGATTGCTTTTCAACCGGAAGTGCGTCGTGCAATGGCCGACCTAGGCAGTAGAGGATTCCTGTTTTTCTCTGAGGGGAAAAACAAGGAATTTATTGATAACCTGGCCGATACCGTGCGCCAACTCGGGGCAAAGCGGTATGGCGCACTCTTTGCCATTGAAAGAGGAATCGAGCTGAATCCCCACCTTGAAACAGGGGTTAAGATCGATGCCAGATTTTCCCCAGAGCTCCTGCTCACAATTTTCCATCCAAAGACCACTCTTCATGACGGTGCTGTAATCCTCCGTGAAGGCAAGGTTATCAGTGCCGCTTGTGTCCTGCCCTTAAGTCAAAAAGAAATTGGCGACCATAGTATCGGCCTGCGACACCGAGCAGGACTTGGATTAACGGAGGAATCTGATGCCATCTCAATTATCGTCTCTGAGGAAACCGGAGAACTCTCACTGGCTCATGCAGGGGAGCTGGAACGCGGTCTCGAACCCGAAGCTTTCCACAAGCGCCTACTTGAGTTACTCGAGGTGGAAAGGGAAAACGAAAGTGCTCCAGAACCCGTTGCCAGTGCTGCCGACCCCCCTAAGCCCAAAGGAACAGGATCCAGTGCAAAAAATAAACTCCCCGACAAGAGTATTTCCACCCATAAAACCTGATCGAATCCTGCCTTTCTCACTGCAAGCAACTTAGCTTGCCGGTTGAATTGCCGAAACTTTCCAGCCAGTTATTATATTGCATGTCATTACCTGAGAAATTTTTCGGCACAGACGGCGTTCGTGGGCGCGTAAATGCAGGCGCCATTACTCCCGAAAAAGCACTCCTTCTAGGCCAAGTTATTGCCTCAAAGCTGAACCTGTCTCAGGTCCACGGGAAAAATGCCCCCTTACACGCGGTCATTGGCAAGGACTCTCGACGCAGTGGGGACATGCTCGAGAGTGCTATCGCTGCCGGGCTTAATTCCGTTGGCATGGACGTCCTTCTCGCCGGCGTGGTTCCGACTCCTGCAATATCGCTGCTGGTCAGGGAAACCGAGGCGAGTCTCGGAGTCGTTATCTCCGCCTCGCATAATCCCCCTGAAGATAACGGAATAAAGTTTTTCGGTCCAGATGGCTACAAGCTCTCCGATGAACAGGAAATGGAAATCGGTTCATTCATGCTCTCAGGAGAAGAATGGCCACAAAGCAGCCTCGCCGATACCTCCATGATTGGCCGAATCAACAAACTTTCGGATGCCGCACAGCGTTACATATCCATGGCTGTTGCCTCGTTTACAAAGGACACCGAAAATCAACCGCTAAAGGGCCTTAAGATCAGCCTAGACACCGCCAATGGGGCATCCTCATTCACCAGCCCACGAATTCTCGAAGATCTCGGTGCCGACTTGGCAACACACTTTAACGTGCCAAGTGGTGATAATATTAATGTCAATTGCGGATGTACGCATCCGGCAATCATCGCGGAAAACGTCAGGAAGGACGGTTCCGATGTAGGGATCTCCCATGACGGCGATGCTGACCGCATCCTGATGTGTGATGAGGATGGTCAAACCGTTGACGGTGACGAACTCATGGCACTGATTGGTTGCCATTTACTGCAAAAAGGCAAATTGGCAGCCAACACACTAGTTGCCACCAAAATGAGCAATCTCGGCTTGGATGAATGCATTGCCCAACACGGCGGAAAGACTGAGCGCACAGAGATCGGTGACCGTCACGTGATTAACCGTATGCGTCAAATAGGAGCCAATTTCGGCGGAGAGCAAAGCGGTCATATTATCTGCCGTGATCATAATACCACCGGGGACGGCATCCTCGCCGCCCTTGCGGCACTGCAGGTCATGCAGGAAACCGGCAAACCACTTTCTCAATTGCGGCGGGTATTGCACAAATTCCCGAGCAAACTCATTAACGTGTCGGTTTCATCAAAACCTGAGATATCAAGTCTCAAAGCTGCAGCACTCATCACTCAAACAGAGAAAGAGCTCGGATCAACAGGCCGAATACTGATACGATATTCAGGCACTGGCCCAAAAATGCGCATCCTGGTGGAGGGTAAAGATGAGCAACTAATCACCACTCAAGCAGAAAAGATTGCTTCGGCGGTCACTGAAGAAATCGGTCTGTAGAAAGAGAAGCTCATTTCTCGGTGCGCGGAGACAATCCATCAATGAATTAAAAGAAGCCCGTGAACTCTGCCGGTTATTAGCAGGATAAAAAACGTTTTCGCGAGTATCCTTCTGGAAAAAAATTCAGAATAAATGATACTATTACCTTCTTTTACCCCTCTACTCCCAAGGCGTTGAAACTCTTTATCACCGGTACTAGCACCGAGGTCGGCAAGACCTACGTAACACGACTCCTATTGCAGGCACTGGGAAAACTCGGACTGAGTGCCGCAGGATTCAAGCCGATTGCCTGTGGAGAACGCACGGATGCCGAGGAGCTCGCTGCATGCAGTTTTCCGGCGCCTCCATCAATAGATCTGGTAAACCCGGTATTCTTCAAGAATCCGGCTGCACCAATGGCTGCCTCCCTGATCGAGGCTACTCAAGCAAACATCCCAGCCATCAAGAGTGCTTATGGCACGATGGCCGAGCAGTATGAATATGTCCTGGTAGAAGGCATCGGCGGCTGGGAAGTGCCTATCAGTGCCAATTACTCGATGTCAGATCTGGCTGCGGATCTCAACTTGCCGGTTTTAGTGGTTGTGGACAACCGTCTGGGTGCAATCAACCACACAATCTTAACGGTCAATGCCATCAAAGCCATGGGCCTGAAGCTTGCCGGTATCATTCTAAACCATGTGAGCGACGAACGCGATGCTGCGAGCATCTCCAACAGAGCCATCCTTGAAGAACTGCTTAGCCCCCCCTTGATGCTGGATATCCTGCACGGCACTACTGAGATTTCATGGCCTTTCCCCTGCTGGCAAGATAATCAACCACAACCCGGCGATAAGGGGAAGGCATAGGAAGCTCAGCTAGTTCCTCGAACCGGAACCACCGCTCGTTTTCACGGGCAACGGCATTCTGTAATTCATGAATGAACATCGTCACACGATACCGAGTGATTGTGTATTGTTGCTTGGATACCAGTGAATCATCCGGAATCTCCTCAATGGAGCGGACGGGTAATTTCCATAGCCCCCGGCGCCGTCGTCCAAGCTCCTGCTCAAGCAGAATCCTGTCACGTCGAGAAGCCAGTAATACATGCTCATCGACTGCAACCTGAGCCTTGCGTTTTTTCTTTATCGGCAAGAGAAGTGGATCTTTTGCTCGGCACCACGAGGCCGCTGGACACTGCTGACAAGCAACCGACCCTGATTTGCAAACATGCTGCCCGAGTTCCATCAGTGCCGAGTTCCAAATTCTGCCACCGGAATCAGGCACCAGTGAGCCCGCCCATGCCATTAGTTGCTTCCGGGCATATGTTGTGTCGATCCGTTCGCGGAAATCACACCACCTTGTCAATACCCGTGCTATATTGGCATCAACAGCAGCAGCAGCAGCATCAAAGGCAAAACTGGCAACCGCCCCGGCTGTATATTGCCCGACCCCTGGTAAAGCTTCAATTTCTGGCAATGAGCGTGGGAAAACCCCCCCATGCACCTCCATAATATGCCGAGCAGCTTTCTGCAGGTTGCGGGCACGTGAATAATAGCCGAGACCCTCCCAGGTTCGCAAAACCAAGTCTTCATCCGCATTGGCCAGGGTCTGAATATCCGGAAAACGCTCAAGCCACCTCGTGTAATAACCACGCTTCAAAACAGTCGCCACCTGCGTTTGCTGAAGCATGATTTCAGAGACCAGAATCTCATATCCATCCTCAGTCTCCCGCCAAGGATACTGCCTGCCCTCGTGGGAAAACCACTTTTCCATGGCCGCCTGTAATCCCCTAACATCCTCAATAGGGGGATTTTTGACAATTTTCTGCCCCTTCGATGGTTGTGACATGATCGGCTTACTGCTTAGTTCAAGGTGTGGCCGGCACACTTAGTTCATACACCCATTTACTTTCAAAGTCACAGGTTGATAGCCTGCGCATGATTCTGGAACAATCCGGTTTCATTTTCAAAGATAAACCCCATGCCCTGTTTGCCGCGACTGGTGAAAAACTCCACATCACCGTATACGAAAAAGGACCCAAAGTATTACTACAGGGCAAGGGTACTGAGGACTTCGTTCGCTTTACACTTGAACCTGAAATACTAGGCACTGCTGAACTCGGTTATGAGGAAGAGCTCAACCCCGAGATGTTTGAACCCCACTTTGGCATCGATGAAAGTGGGAAAGGAGATTTTTTTGGGCCATTGGTTATCGCCGGGGCTTTTACCAACCGGGAATCAGCGCGTATCTTACTTGATTCAGGAGTAATGGATTCAAAGAAAATTTCTGATCCAAAGATCAGGAAACTCGCTGAACTGATACGCCAAACCCCTGACCTCGATCATGAAGTCATCATGATTGGCCCAAAAAAGTACAACGAACTCTACAGCAAAATCGGGAACCTGAATAAGTTGCTCGCGTGGGGACACGCAACGGCCATAGAGAATCTGTGCATAAAAAGGCCAGACTGCCAGCGCGCACTAAGTGACCAGTTCGCCAACCCCTCGTGCCTTCGCTCGGCCTTAGGCAAAAATGGTCGTGAAATCCATCTTCAACAGCGCACCAAGGCCGAGTCCGACATCACCGTTGCCGCTGCCTCAATACTCGCCCGTGACAAGTTCCTCTGGTGGATGGAGCAGGCATCGGGAAAATACGGCCTACCCATTCCAAAAGGTGCTTCCAAAGCCGTGAGGGAAACA
>Ga0115011_10001624_pt1 | contig 16148 bp, 9 predicted proteins | sample TroAtlMetagenome_2_FD_88705 | JGI IMG/M metagenome (GOLD analysis project Ga0115011, IMG submission 88705) | Marine eukaryotic phytoplankton communities from Atlantic Ocean - Tropical Atlantic ANT8 Metagenome | ecosystem: Environmental > Aquatic > Marine > Oceanic | place: Tropical Atlantic...
CTTCTGTTTGATTAGTATTTGAGAGCAAGGCTTCTCTACATGCGGTGGAGACTATGCAACGGACCATTTTGCGAAGAAACCTATCGGCGACGAGCTCGATGGCGATGCATTCGAGAGCTTCTTCTTCTTCTTCTTCTTCTTCTTTTGTTGCGGCACTCATATTATTGGATGCTTCGAAAAGTAAGGACGTTTCTTTATATCTTCGGTCGCGGTATCTTTTTCCGTACGAATTCGTTGCTTTCATTTGAAACTTTGGAATCGATATGGTTTTAGCGCGCGCATAGAGCATTTTGCACTCCGTCGCTTTACCTTGCGCCGTATCTCTGGCATACGCGTACATGTCGATGGTTTTGTTTTCAAACTTGCGCAACATTCTATCGAGCAACTCGCAATCAATCGTGTCATTGCCATATTGAGTAAATACATCTAAATCTTCATCGTCTTGCTTTTTTCTTTTGGCTACTCTTCTCATCTCTTCCTTCACTTCGTCGACGTCCAACGCCCTCTTTGGCACTATATACACGTACCTTCTCCATGTCGCCGAAAACGACGCGTGCCATTCCGCGTTGACTCGAAAACACTCCAATGCCCTCAAATACCCTCTCTTACCAACTTCTGTAGACTCATTAATTGCTCTCCGAATCAACTCGCACTTTTCCTCCTCCTCTCTCTCATCTATGTACCTCCTCTCCAAATGATCCTTCGCGTCTCTAAAAATTTGTACAATTTGCCCGGCGCCGGAGACGTTTCGATCTGTCCTTCCGCTTTGGTAAACGATCGGATGCTTTTCCTTATCGAACCCTTTGCAATGTTCGCCTAAACTTTCTCGTATCGTCGCCACCACGCTTGCATTTCCAGGCGTCCATTGATCCCCATAAAATCTCTCGTTGGAATGTTTACTCGCGTCGTCCATGTTTTTATCCCACGCGAACGAGGCAAACGCGTTGCCGAAATACTTTAATCGAACGCAATATTTTGCGCGTTTGCTGTTTTTAATTTGAATAAAGGCATAACAAAGGGTCAGTAGAGTACATCCAAAACGAGGGAGGCACTCGAGACTGTGCAAAGAGGAAACATTGATGCGCGCGCATACCACACATACCTCTCCGTCTGTTTTTGATGGCTCCTCTTCTTCACGTCTCTTACGTTCTCTAAAGTCTTCTCCACGGAAAAGTTAAAAGGCAAATCTGGTTCCGCGTCTTTTATGCCAAACGAAGACAACTTCCTCTCGTCTCGTACAATCGCCAACACGAATCGTTCCACGGAAAGCCAGTCGCGAAAATCCATCGATCGCGCGTTGTGGAAAGCGGAAGGATTTGTCAAATCTTCTTCCGTCGAAACCACGCCTTCGACGCGCATTGATGTCGACGAAGACGAAGAAGAAATATTGCGGACGGGCGTCGGAGAGGAACAGCAGCAACTCGTAGTATTTTTCTTTAACGATACCGCCGACGCGGCCGAGGAAGGACAAGAGACGAGAAATTTTGCGCGCGAGAACATGCTCCGCGCGTCGCGCTTTTTCCTTCCCTTTTGTGCCGCCAAAAAAGAGAGTAAAGTTTCCAACTGTTTTTCCTTTCCCCGGACAAAACGTCTCCACCATCCTCTTTTGAACGAGCGATTGGAAGGCAGGCATGAGCGCGTCGTCGTCGTCGTCGTCGTCCTCTGGCGATGCTTCATCGGAAGACGATTCAGACGACAAAGAGCGTTTCGCATCCTCCTCGGACGACGACGACGACGAGAGAGCAAACACCGCGGAAAAAGAAAAAGAAGAAGAGCTCTTTTACGATTCCAATTTAGACGACAAAGATGAAAAGTTTATCCGAAAAAGGAACAACACCGACGCGATTCTCTCCTGTCCAGCGTGTTTTTCTACCGTCTGCACGCAATGCCAGCAACACTTGACGTTCGATCTACAATATCGAGCGATAGAGAGTTTTGGTACCAAAATTTCCACTTCGGAAGTTTTAAAAGACAAACGTAGTTCGTTTACAGGACGAAAAGTCGTGTGTGAAGCGTGCGAGGAGACGGTGGCGATTATCGACGAAGAAAACGTGTACCATTTTTTCAACGTCATTCCGTCCAATTGATTTTCTGTGCACTTGCGCGGTGATTTTGATGTACTTCCTCAACAAACTGTTGGATGTGAGAGTCTCGAAGAGTTGTGCGAAAATACGCGCCTGCTGGCGAGAGTCAAAAATAAACTAATATGCAAGAAGTTTGACCGAGAGAATTTGAGAGTTTTTTCTTGAGGTTTGAACGCGCGCTCCGGTATAAAAAGATATGAAAGAAGAAGGAGAAGAGAATGTACTCGACTCTAGTGCTCCGCCGCCGCCGCCGCCGCCGCCGCCGACGACGACGCTTCAATACTCAAACAGTATTGGCGCTCATAATACTAAAGTTGAACGAAGTTTAACTTCTTCGTTTTCGAGTAGAAATAACAGAAAAAGAAAGAAACTTCAAGCGCAAAAACTGGATGCGTCCGCTTTACCAACTGCTCGTTTGTATCAGTCGTTCTCCGATTGGAAGTACATCGCAACGTTCGCCTCGGTCGCGTTAGTCATGGTGAGCGTATTCTTCATATACCTCTCCCTGGCCGCGTGGTCGAGGTGCACGAAAAACATCTCCTTAGATTTACAAAAAGACAAAGGGAGAGAGGAGTTGGTGAAGACATGGCTGACGTGCACGTACGCCAGAGAGATTGGAAAATCGTACAAACCATGGAGATGGGACGATTTCGCTGTTTTATTCGTTCGTTTATGCATGATCACGCAATTTGGCGAGGTCGTGTTTCACCAAATGGCTGGGTGGCACGTCTCGCGGTTTCGAAATTGGCGAACGAAGATTTGCATGTATTCGTTCGGTTTGTATAATTTGACGTATTTAGGAATGATGGCTATTCTTGGGTTTAGTCATAAATATACGCAATTAACGTGTACTTACCTCTTTCTCGTTCTCATGTGGAGTGGATTGTCCGCGTCAGATTTTTGGTCCACTAAAGGCATTTCCTACGGGTTCGTGTATATTTACTTGATGTCGATTATAGGGAAAAATGTGGTTGAGTTTTTCTTAATTGTCATGAGCGACCAATCCGTTTCTCCGACGATGAAACTTTTCATTCGGTTTGGGTTAGACCCAATTTTCTGGGAGCTCGTGAGAGGAGCAGAAAGGCATTTTGCGCGTTTAAATCCATCGCCCGGGCCATGTTTACAAATTCCGTATTACCTCTCCTTTGCGTTGCAACAGGCGTTTTTTTCAAGGTACGTGATGTTCCTTTTAGCCGCGGATGGAACTGTAAAATCGATGACCACCGTGCAAACGATTCTTTCCTTGCACGAACTCATGATTGCGTTGACGACGAAAGATCGCGACAAATATATAGCTCGAGCGTTTTTAGGCAAACAAACCGCGGAGGCGTTGCTGACAACGCAAAAGCAACACGACATTTTAGCGATGAACTCCATAATTTCCGCGTTTGCGGAAATAGCAGCTATTATCGTCATCTCTGTATACTTGTACGTCTTTAGAATGGCCAAAGCTGGGAACGAATCTATCGTTTCTCTAAAGTCTTACGGGGTTCAAGCGGTCAACTTGATTGCGATTGAAATCGCATTGTCGTTTTTGACTGTGTACGTCCAACAGCGGTTCCACGGCATGCGACATAAAAGCATGTTTCCGAAAATTAAGAAGAAACAAAAAAAGAGTTCAAAGAAAGAAAACGAAGGAAAGAAGCAATGGTTCGGGGGCGTTCGTAGGTTTCTCGAACAGCCCCCGTACGCATTTTACGTGTTCATATGGGTGGGTGTCATGCTTGTCCATAAAATCACCACCTACTTGGTCGGCGGTCAATTTCATCGGTATTTGTGCCCGCGAGTGGACGAACGCGATGGGTCCATATACACGTTTCAATGTACCACTGAGGATCTGGATTTAGCTCCAGGTGGTTTTTATTTCAACATGCGCGGATTTTTGGTTCAAATGCTTGATTTTCCAGTCGCGAACAGCGAGGAGAAATTTTATCGAAACACTTCGCAAAGTTGGGCGTACGATTGATTTATTATTAATTTGTTGATTAGATAATATGAGGAGTGATTATTAGAATAAAGCTCGGCGAATATTAAACTTTTTACGCCCATTCGATCGGGAACACTTCAGCCTTCGGGTCGTACTTCGCCGCGTATTCTTGCAACCCCTTCCACAAGTTTGGCTCGACGCCGATTGTCCCTTTCTTTTTGTTTTCGGCGGCCAACACGTCGCCTCTTTCGCCGGGTAAGTTGATCGAGCTCACACCCTCCTTCTTCTCGGCGTTCTTCACGCGGTCCATCACGAACGCGCTTTGTTCTAAGAAACCGTCGTTGCCCAAAATCTTTGGGTCGATCGCGAACACCAAGTTACCCCAGTTCTTCGCCGCCTTCTTATCGTTGTACGCGGCACCGACTAACGGACCGGCCAACAACTCGATACACAAGGACAAGTTGCTCGACTTGTACCCGCAATCGAAGGTCATGATCGCACCACCATCCAACGCGGCGTTCGCATCGGTGGTCATGTTCCCATCCTTGTCTTGCGCGACGTTCGGCGGCAATGGCTTACCACTCGTCTTGGCTTCCAACAACCCAAAGAATGCGTACGCCGACGTCGCCATATCCAAAGTCATCGGCTCACCGCCTTTTCTCGGAATGGAGCATCCAATCGGGTTGGTCCCCAAAATCGCTTGCTTCGATCCAGCCGGCGCCACAAACTCCGGCGATTGCGCCAAGACAACCCCAACCATACCTTGGTCGCCAATCTTCTTCGCGTAATACCCCAACGCGCCGGTACTCGTAAACGTGTGGTTCGTCCCGACGACCCCGACGCCGTGCTTCTTGCACTTGTCGATGGCAATCTCCGTCGCTTTGTCCAACACAATCATGCCGTGATTGTTACCGCCGTCGATAGCAGCAGATAATGGGACTGGTTCCGTGATTTTCACCGGAGTCGCGTCCGGGTCTCGGGCGATGCCGTTCGTGGTCACTTTGATGATGCCTGTATTTTTTTTCGTACAAAAGAGTTTAGGTACGAAGAGTTTTAGTCACACGCAACACACACACAAAACACACACACACAGGACGAAAAGATACAAAACGTGTGGAAAGGGAGAAGAGGACAGCGAAAAAATTTATGAGCAACGAATGTCTCCGCGTCGCCGGCACGCACCTTGATTGTTCCCTCTCAACTGCGCGTACATCAAGATATCCAAGATGCACTCGGTCGCCTTATCGTCGTACCCGTACGTTTTGATCGCTTTTCGAGTGGTTTCGGTCAATTCGTCGATGGAGACGACGACGTCCTCCCCGGCTCGAACTTGCACACATCGTCGTCCCTTCGATGCGGATTGCCCAACACCTCCTCTCGAGGTGGAGCGCGTCGTCGTCCTCTTCGTCGTCGCAGACAGCGACGGCGCGAGGAACGTCGTTTTCGAGGCGGCGGCAGTAAAACTCATCTTCTCTTTTCTTCTTCGAGTGTGTGCGCGCGCGTTGTTTGGCGTGTCGTGCTTTTGCGCGTACCGGTCTCACAGTTGATTGGAAATATCCAAAAAAAAGCGGAGCTCGTACTCCTGTGCACACGACTCGTCCACGTCACTTTTTCAACTTGTGCAAGGACCCTTTTTGGGACTACTATTTAGGGTTTGAAAAGAGAGAGAGACCTTTTTTTGAACATTTGTCCTCCGTCCTCTTCTGTCATTTGTTTTTATTATTCTTTCCCGCCAAAAAAAAAACAAAACAAAAAGAAAAGAAAGGGGGGCGTTTGTACGAGCGTTTGTTTGTGCCAAGGACGCATTTAGTAATACTACTACATCAAGAGGGAAGGAGGAATGCCGAAACAGGGCGCGTGGTGTTTACACATCGCGCTGGAGCTGAAGAGCGAGTTCGTGGATAAGTTTCTGCTCAAATTTGCCGAGTTAGCTCGGCACGTGGAAGCGAACGAGCCGGACACGCTGTCGTACGAGATTGGCCGAAGCGACCAAATACCGAATAAATTCATCATCGTGGAAAGGTACGCGAAAAAAGAACACTTGGCGGACCCGCACCAGACGTCGGAACCGTTTAAGAAGTTTAAGGAATGGATGAACGCGAACGAGGAGATGTTCGTGTCGAAGGAGGGGTTTAGTTTTTACGAACAGCAGATTGGGTATATGCATAGATAGACCCCCAAGTATTTGTAAAAGCCTCTCATTCTTACTTAGGAGCTAGCTTTTGTTCTCTTCACTCTCGGGGAGGAGTAGACGCCGTCGACGACGACGACATATCTGTTTTCTTCTTTTTCTTCTTCTTCCTCCTGGCTTCCTCCACCCAGTTTTGAATCTCTTTAACCTCTAAGATCCGCGCTCTTTTCACGCTCGTCGGGTCGTCTTTGCTGCTAAACATCAAATCGTTGTGGTGCGCGCCTTCGTCCATTTTTACTAAAACGACGCGTGGATTCGACGTTTCCAAGACACCTAATAGGTGCCACGGATCTAACAAACCGTTCGAAAAGATGATGTTTGAGGCAAAGTTCTCGACCATTTTACGTCCGCCGTAGGTTTCTTGCGCGAAATATGGTCGCGGTTGGACGTCGTACGAATCTCGACAGTAGCGGAATTCGTTGGTTTCGTTCCAAGGAGAAGGCCAGTACATGTCATTTTCGCCCCCGGTAGTTTCCATGGGCATGAACATTTCCGTGCAGTACTGATAACCCCAGAGATCCTCGGTAGCTTTGGTGTCGTCGTTTGGTGACGGGTCACCGATGGTAAAACACTGTTCGGTTTTCGTGGCGTTGTAGTAAATGGACACCGCGTCTCTTAAATTTTCTAATAAAGCTAAAGAAGTAGAGTTTGAGTTGTTGTTCGGGTGATCAGCCATCATCTCATCGCACACCACCTTCATCGGCCATGCAGGCAACGTTCCTTTCCCAGATAACATGTACCCACTCTCGACGGGGTAGTTGCCCATCGCTATGTAATCCAACGCCGATTGCGCCCACTCGGCGACCTCGTATGGCGACTCGATATCGTCGCACGCTTTAAACGTGTGTTTTAAAACGTCCAAATATATTTTATCGTTTTCATCTCCAGATTCTATCAACAATTTAAACGCGTTTTGAATTTTCTTTGGACACTCGGCGCCGTGTCCACTTAACAGGGCCGTATACGTCGACCCCTTTGCAAACGCGTTCGGATCCACCGGCGGATCTTCCCCGTCGAACGCATAAATCGGTGCCGAAGCCGCAATCGCCCCGTCCACTACATGACCATACTTCATCCGCATCCACGACGCTAACATCCCACCGTACGACCCGCCAAACGCAATCACCGCGACCACGTCCTCGTACTCCTCCCTCAATTGTCTAACTAACTTTGCGTAATCCGCCAACGCTTCGGCCGAATTCAAATGTTGCAATTTATTGTTCTTGTTCTTGTTATTCTCATCATCACCATCGTTAATAGGAGACGATTTACCGTAATATCGATGCTCAGCAAACACTAACAACGCGTTAAAATGTTCCGCGTTTTCCCACATTAATCCGGTATTTTCAATGTAGCTTTCCACGTTCGCCTCGTTTCCCGTATACAAAAATATCGGCGAGTCTTTCCGCCAATATTGAGAGCACACGAAATACCGCGTTTGAAAGAACGCCTCGTCGTCGTCGTCGTCCCCGTCGACGTCGTTCCATGCAAAGTGCGACAGCGGTTGTTGCACGTATCTCTCGTCGCATCGCGAGACGCGCGTCTTCTCTTCGTCTTTAAAAACAGAATGCGTACCAACCGGGGAAGCGGGAAGAAATCTCGTCGTAAATGCGCGATGTCGCTTTTTTCTCGTTGAAGATGTCGACGACGGAGACAAAGATCTCTCCCTCTCTCGTCTCGAAAAAGCGCGACCGTCCACGAAAACGGTCGCGAAAACGAAGAGAGACAGGAGGAAGAGGAGGAGGCCGCGGGTGACGAGCATTCTTTTCTTTTGTTTCGCGCGACGTTTGTTTGCGTCGCGTCTCTTCAATAGTAATGCAATGTATTTCACTCGTCTAAAAGGTGCCTTAAAATGGTGTAAAAAAATAATGTTCTTGGTACAAAGTCGTATAAATCTCTCTCTCTCTTTCGTGCTCGTCGTGCGCGACGACGCTCACTTCTTGGGCGTTGGCGGCTGTCTCGGAGGCAGTCTCGGAGGCGTCGCAGGGGGTGGTTGCGACGCGCTTATGTCCGGTAAGACTTCCATGGATCCGCACGGCGTGGATCTTTGACTCGTCACCGATCCCGGTATGGAGAGGTTCTTCCGGAGAGTGCCCTGACGTCTCGGGGTGGTCGTTCCAACCACGGAGACGTCGCTCAAGCTATCGCTGGATGTCATGTTACCGTTTTTCAATTTTTTCCCGCCACTTCCTCCGTCAACTTCGGTGGTTATGCCTAAGCACTGCTTACACGCGCCGCGTTCTAAACTCTCTTCGTTTTGGACGAGTTCGTACAGGCTTGGTTTCAATAAACGTTTCAACGAGCTCACGAGAATGTACGGTAACAAGCACAAAAACGTCACCGCCCAAAAACCGAGCCAATATTTCGGGGTCAATGCGACGGATTCGGTGAAGATTTTGTATGAGTACGTGGAGTAATACACCTCCGTGTGACTCAAGACAACATTTAAGATCCACCACAACGCGAAAGATCCCCAAATAGTCAGGTGGTGAATCCACGTCCAATAGTTTATGAACAGACCAATTTGTAAGTTCAAAGTGAACACCAAGGAGGTATACATGGTCGTGCCAACTTCCCACAAACCAAAGATGTGGCCGTCCTCGTGGTCGGCTTCGCCTGAGTGCACGGCTCGCGTGATGGACCAATATGTGACGATAGCGACCCATATGGCGTTTACAGCCCACACGGCTTGAGATTTCTTGTTGAAATTTTTATTCCTTTGCGTTTCGGTGTATAACTCTGGATGTTTCAAACTCGAATCCGGTCGTACGTCTTGGTCGAAGAGGCCGAGAATGATCACCGGGTAACACACAAAGAAGATATTAAACGATGACATCAACCAATCATTATATATGACCTGACCACTCGCAGCTGCGTGTAAGTTGTATATGAATATGGTCAAACCGAAGGCCAAGTTCTTGTAGAAGAAGTAGCATACCATTCTGGCGATTCTTTTATAGGAATATCGACCGTGTAAAAGCAACAGACGTTCGAGAAATCGAAACTGAGCAAAGGCGAAATCAGACGCCATGACAGCTTGCATGCCTTCTTGGCCGGAAATGCCGACACCTATGTGGGCAGCTTGAATCATCCCAACGTCGTTGGCGCCGTCGCCAATGGCTAAAGTTATCTTCCCGGAATCTTTCACGAGTTTTGTCACCAGCGCTTTTTGTAACGGTGAGACGCGACAGCAAATCACCGCCGCGCAAGACGTCCCTAATTTCAAAAAGTTATCCTTTAACTCTGGCGATAAAGCGAATGACAACGATCGACCGTCGATAACTAAACCCATCTCCGCGTCCGCTTCGGCACACTGTTGAGCAATTTCCAAACCTTCGTCGATTTGTTTCGAGACGGCATCTAATCCTTTGGTTTGCATCTCTTCCTTGGAAATTTCGCCTTCGGATTCGAGCTTAACTAACTCTTCGACATTGATTACTTTTAAACTCATTTGTGGGGTGATCAACGAACACGCGGAACCGATGTTGATCGCCGTATCTTGCTTATCGCCAGTGAGTACCCAGACGGCGATACCGGCGCGCATTAATTGCTCGATACACCGTGGCACACCCATTTGGAGTTTATCCTCAATCGCCGTCGCGCCAATTAACTCCAAGTCTTTTTCTATGAGTTCCGCGACGGCGTCCAGCTCTTCGTCGCGCTTTTTCATCGCTTGAGAAGCTTTGATGAATTTCTTATTCCACGCCGCGTACTCGCTGGAAGAGATTTCTCTTTGCGCCAAACACAAAGTTCTCAAACCACAGGCGGCGTAATCGTCGATGTGTCGTTGCGTGGCCTCTTTTGCCGCGTTACCACCTTTGGAACCAACGGCTAACCGTTCATAAATGACCGAGTCCGCACCTTTCGTCATCAAAATAATTTTATTATCGTCCTTCGACCGAACGACGACGGACATGCGTTTACGCGTCGAATTGAATTCTAACAAGTTCAAAACCTCGTACGTTCTCAAGGCATCTTTTTCGCTCTTATTTACGGATTGTTCGAGAACTTCCACCGTCGTACTCGTTCTATTGGAAAAGAAAAATCCAAACCTTTTGGCGGCGACAACAAACGCGAGTTCATCCGGTGATTCCGCCTGGTAAACGATTTTCTCAGGCGTTCGTTCGCCTTCCGGGATGACGGTTTGACAGACGGCTAAAATTTGAAAGAACGAGCGCAACTGATCGCGATCGGGCGACGTTCGCCATTGTCCGTCCGTCAATCGGCTATCGATGAAGTTAAATGACGGCTCGATGGCTTCGGACGATCGTGCAGGTGGATTCCCACCTTGTCTCTTTATCAAAGCGTGTTCGATTTCGGTAATCCCTTCGCCGTACGAGACGCCGTTGACAGACAATTTGAAAAACTCCATCGCGTTACAGGTTAACGTTCCCGTTTTATCGGATAAAACCGTGTGCACCATGCCGAGTTCTTCGTTCAAGTTACTCGTTCGCGCGTTCATCGGCGTATCCGTTTCTTCGTGGTACATCTTTCGGTCTCGGTTTAACAAAACCATCGCTTGGAAAACTTTCACAAATTCCAACGAGACGTATAAAGAGATAGGGATCAAATACCCGTACAACACGTACGAGGTGAAAAACGCAAAAACGCCAACGATATCGGTTTTATTCACATCGAACGGTTCGTCTGAGTTCGCGGTATCTAAATACCAATGCTTTGGGCTTTCGTTTTTCACCCACCAGGAACAATAAATTGCCGAAATTGTAGACATTGAGAGCAACAAAATGAGCATACCTAAAACGACGTAATCCATCTGTTTCTCCACATGCGACCGTTTCGATGGCGTTTCCGAGGCGTTCATCATGACTTTCGAATCGTGTCCAGTGTAAATGACAATACCATAAACATATTCCGTGTTTCGTAACTGCGACCCTCTCAACAAAATGTTTGTCGGCGTTACGGCGATTTTTTTCTTTTCCGACACAAACGGCGGTTTCAACTCCAAGTTCCCACTAAACGTATACAATGAATTATTCGGGTGTTCGCATTCCACGGTGCTTAAATTTCCACTCAAATGCTCTTCTGCGCTCGCCATCAAAGTGTCTTGAGAATGGCGACACAAATTTGCCAACTTTGCGTCCGAAATCTCCTTGACATCGTCACCCATATCCACACTTCTCTTTAGCTTCAAGTTAGTCTCACCGTCCAAATTCTTCGTTTCCACGTAACACGTCCTCTCCTCGCTGCTCGATCCAATCATGATCAAATCGCACGGAAAAAATGCATCTCGCATCACCCTCACGATGTCGCCGCATACCAAATCTCTCCACTCCTTATTCTCCATGCACTCTCCGTTAAACCGTTCAATCGGCGTTCGATTTTGCTCGTTATCTTGCTTGTGCCTCTTATAATCCTCCACCGCTTCTTTCGCCATACTCAACGTGATGATAAACGTCAACGGCACCCACATCGTGTACGGCTTAATCGGTGAAATGCTCTCGAAACACGATATCGTCGCCACTGATAAAAAGTACATGTTCGCGACTCTCCGAAATTGTTCGTACAAGCCTTTCGGGAGGAACGTCATCACGTTATATTTCGATGTGGATATGGAATTGCTCTTGAATTTCAATAAGGAATTCGTCTCGCGATTAGAACTGATTGAAAACACTCTCGAAATTGATTTTTCCTTTTCTCTTTTGAAGACTGAAGTCGCTCGTTCCAGCATCGTTGGCGATTTTGATACCATCGATTTTCTCGAGATGGACGAAGAGGACACGGACGGTCTCGATTCGATGTCTGGAATACCCGTCTCATCGATTTCCTTCGTTTGCGTCGTCTTATCCTTCAGAGAAGAAGCGCCCATGTTTATCTAACGTCTCCCTTTCTCTCTCTCTCCCGACTTCTGTTGACCTCGATCGCCTTTGTGGAATTATAATTTTCTACACCAAAAAGTGCGGTCTCTCCCTCGCGCGCGCTATCAACCTTCGCTCCCAACTCGCGCGCCCCTTCGAGCAAGAAGAATACCTCTCGACGAAAAGACTCGCTTTTGCGAGAGAGGAGCGAGGAGCGAGGAGCGAGGAGCGAGCGGAAAGATCGACGATGAAGAATGTGTTATTTTTGTAACGAGTTTTTGTTTTCTCCGAGATTTTTTATTCTTTTTTTATTTTGTGTGTGCTGGTGCATTTCTTTCTTTTCGTGGCCCTATTACAACAACTAAACGGAGAGATGATGAACGAACGAACGAACGAATGCGTTAGGAGGAGGAGGAGGATACTTAAGCGGTGGAAACTTTAAAAGGTAAACCTTCGGCGTCGACGCACTCGTACGACGCATCGTCTACGGGCACTTTATCCTCGCTACCGACGATGCACACCGTCATCGGTTTATTCGAGAGGTACTCTCGAGCGACTCTGGTCATGTCCGCGGAAGTGCAATCGAGCAATCGCGTGCGGAAGTTTTGTCGTTGAGAGTCGGTCATTCTTTGCGCGTATAAGGATTGACCGCGCGAGGCCGGGGCGATCGGCGCGTCGATAGATTTGAACGCCCGCAAGTGCGCTTCTTCGACCATGGTTTTGGTAATCGAATCTGGTTGCGCGGCCCATTCGCATGCCTTTTGGAACGTTTCGATGGTTTCGATCGTGTTCGGGTCGCGGTAGGAGGAGAAGTAGAAGATACCCGCGGAAGGGACGAAAGAAGAACCACCGCCGTAGGCACCGCCTTTTTCGCGAATCTCTCGGTGGAGAAATTCTGTGCTCATGGCTTGTGAAAGGAGGAAGAGGGCCGGGGCATCAGGGTGTTCGTAACCGACGGTTTCGATGGCACCGGTGCAGTAGTTGGTTTGACCTTTGATGGCGACGTAGGTTTTCGAGCTGCATTGCGGGGTAAACGCGGCCAAATTGGCGTTTAACGACGACTCATCATGTGAAGATTGTTTACTTCCAGTGGACGGCAACGCCGACAACCACTTCGCGAGTTGCGCTTTCCCAGCTTCCACATCTTGAGCCTGAGACGCGACGCGGCATCGCTTCACGTTTTCTGGAGTCAAGAGTAAGCTCTGAATTTCAGAGCACGCCGCTTTGACTTCTTCCACGCCGGCTTGCTCAGCTTTGGCTAAGCGTTGCGCCAAGGCGACTTGCGGAAGACCACCGGTACGATTTTCGAGTTCACCCGCGGCAGACATTTTGGACGCGCACACGGCTTTGCCATACCCCATGCCGTTTTGCGCGACCGACGCGCCCAACTGCGCGGAACGACGTTTGATCAAAAACTTCAACCGTTCGTCATCGCCGAACCATTTGGCATCCGTGCACACGTCCAAAATAATGTCACCCATAGCGTCGGCATTTCGAGCTAAGCAGTGAGATCCAATGTTCATGGCAACTTCGCCGTTTTCTGTCCATTTCAGCGGTGTGTTCGTGTCGTTGTTGGTGAGGATGTCGATGGATACGCCACCACTGACGCCTTTGATCTTTTCCGCGAAGTCTTTGTATCCGACTTTCGAGGTACCGATTTGATCGACGTAATCCGCGAAATAGTCCAAATACGGCGTCAATCTGTCTGGTAATCGGGAGCAATCAAACATAGCGCCGACATACACAACTCCATTCGTTGGTTGTTCGTCCACTTGCAACTTCAACTCGATGTTGTTCGAGCTCAATCGTAACGTCTCCTCTTTAGATCCCCATTTTTTAATCGACCGATCCACCGCTTCGGCGACTACTAACGTCGGCAACAAATCGGCATTTTGTTCACCGTCTTGCGCGGCTTTTAATTTAATGCCGTCATCGACAATCTTTTTCTTCTCGTCGTCGGAAAGCTTGGATTCTAATTCTTTCAACAATTTATTCTCGGCTTCTTCCAATTTTGCATCGTACTTTTCGTCAGATCGCGCCCGAACGATGACTTTGTGTTGGTTGTTCAAGAAATACTTCGAGATTAAGTTTTGCCAATAATGAGGATCCGAATCCAGGGTTTCTTTCAACTTTCTCGCGAGCGAGAGCGTTCTCAATGGTCTCAATGCGTCTCCGTCGTGCACCCACGTGGACATCGTACCGATACCTACCATCAAACCAAAATTGGGTTTCACCGCGGCGGCATCTAGTTCGATTTGGTGCAACGTCGAGTCGACCCGGTTTCTCGGAAACCCGGATTTCGCGACTTTTTCCAACGTTTCTTGAATCTTTTGTTCGACGATTGGAATGTCATCCTCCCCGACGCCTTTAACACCAACCGAGAAGGCGGTTTCTCTTCTCGAGTTACCGTAGCCGCTCCCTGGCGCCAAACCGCTCCCGTACCCGGGTTCTAAGAGCGCCTCGTGGAAGTACGATTGTGGACCAGAAAGCAGCAAGTCGGACGCTATCGATAACGCAAAGTTATCCAATGTCGCCTTTTCATCGTCCTTGACGATGTTCAACATTAACCACGCGGTCGAGGTGATGGCGGTTTTCGTCGGGTCGTTCACGACGGAGTCTCTCGGGACGGAAACTTCCGCCACAATCGGCGACGTGTACCTCTTCTCGTCCGAGATGTCCAATTTGGACACATCGATCGCTTCAAACTGGTTCAACGCCATCGTTTCCGCGTTCATCAACGTCTCTTCCAACGGGAAATCGCCGTACGTGTAAAAGCGAGCGTTCGACGGGTGATAATGCAACGCGTGAAACGCTTTCAACTGTTCGTACGTCAAATCTGGAATCGCAGTCGGGTCACCTCCGGAATTGTAATGAAATGTGCTCGTTGGAAACAAATTTGCACCTAAAGCTCTCATAAACCGAGCGTTTTGCGATCCCATCGCTCCTTTCATTTCGTTAAAGACTACCCCTTTATACTTCAACCCGGAACTCGCATCTTCGGTCTTGGCGAATTCAAATCTGTGCCCTTCCTGTCTAAAATCCTGCTCTTCCAACTTTGGAAAGAACACCGCGTCTAAATAAACGCCCAACAAGTTATCGTAATCGACTCGGTTCATGGTAGCAAACGGATAGCACGTGAAGTCTGCACTCGTCATCGCGTTCATAAATGTCGACAACGACCTTCGCAACATGTTAAAAAACGGATCTCTGACCGGGTAGTTCTTCGACCCACACAACGTCGTGTGTTCTAAAATATGCGCGACACCGGTATCATCCATCGGTACCGTTTTAAAGCCAACGTTGAACGCGTTGTTCGAATCGTCCGCGCCGATGTGTAACCAATGCGCGCCAGTTTTCAAATGTTTTAAAGCCACCGAGACGACTTGGTAATCGTCCACCAGTTCCACTTTTTCCACTCGAAACGCCCCGTTGGCGAGTAAATCTCCCGCTTTCAATCGTCGAAGCGATTCCAACCCTTTCTTCCCTTCCCACGTTGTCGGCGCGTTCGCGATTGTCGATGCCGTCGCTTTTGCGCCGCTGTTGCCGCTCAATGATTTCATCACAATCATTCCCGTCGCCGAGGACATCATCATCTGTCGTCTCGTCACGCACGCCTCCAAAGTTGTTTTTCTCGTCGAGGAAGAGGACGACGAAAAAGAAGCTGATGACCTCGTCGCGGCGGCTTTTACCACGACGGCGGCTCTGTACATTCAAAAGGACCCCAAGCGAGACACTCCAGACAAAGTGTTTGATTTATGCGCGCGTCGAGGCAAGAAGTGGTGAGATGATTTTGAGCCCGCCTTTTTTAAAGAAGGGGACACGTGCCGAGCCCGGCACGCTCTTTAGGGTTTAGGGTATTTTTTTGTGTGGAAGCAAAAGTTTTTTTGGATGAATAAAAATACACGGAAAAGAAGCTTTACGTAGACCTGGGAGTAAGATTCGCGACGGTCCGCGAGGCGAACGCGAAAACGAGGCGAGAGGAAAAGACCGGACGAGGTCACGCGACCCGTGTGCGCGTGTGGTTGATTACATAGAGAATAATAATAATAATAATAATAATAATTCACTCTTTTTCTCTCTCTTTCTCTCTCTCTCTCTTTCTCTCTCTCTCTCTCTCTCTCTCTCCCTCA
>Ga0115011_10001625_pt1 | contig 16144 bp, 7 predicted proteins | sample TroAtlMetagenome_2_FD_88705 | JGI IMG/M metagenome (GOLD analysis project Ga0115011, IMG submission 88705) | Marine eukaryotic phytoplankton communities from Atlantic Ocean - Tropical Atlantic ANT8 Metagenome | ecosystem: Environmental > Aquatic > Marine > Oceanic | place: Tropical Atlantic...
AAAAAATTTTTATATTTGATGTAGATGGTCAAATATAAATGAACGATATATCTCAAGACGATGTGAATGCTATCAAGCATATTAATTTTGTGACTAATAATTCACACGACCTTGTTACCGAGTTATATGAAGATTTAATGGAACGAGATCATCAACAAGCAAAAATAAAAGCACAAAAGATTTGTCAAGTCATGGCTGAATTAATTCAGTCTTTGTCGGATGAAGTTTAGTTCTTTTTTTCTCTTTTTTCTTGTTCCCTCAACATCTTAATTATTTGTCTATATGCTGCTGGTGCATATTTTCGTAGGTTTTCAAGCTCTTCTTTAGAATAAGATATTCTTCCTCCACTTTTTTTCTGAGCCTTTCTTTTGTCTGCAAAGAAATCATTAACTATCATTCTTCTTATATCTTTATAAAATGGAAGTAAATTTAAATTACCTGCTAATTCTACTGCCATTCTTTCAGTCAGTTCTCTTTCATAAAAATCTCTAGTCTTTTTATCTTTAGCAGTAGTTAATCCTACTAATACCTTTCTTAGTCGTTCACTGGATTGCAGAGCTGGACCATAAGGACCGGCAAATAATTTAATGGCATTTTCAAATGCAGTTTTGTTTTTAATATCTTCTGCTCCTATAAGATTAAACACCACCGAATGTTCGAACTGATCATACTCTTCACCTCCTCTTAAATCTTCACCAAATTCTTCATTAGCTAACTCTATTGCCAATGAAATAGGATAGTTAGGTATATTACCTAACCCTCTTCTAAACATTAATGTAGCAATAGTTCCTACTAATTGTCTACCTAATAAGTCCTCCAGCACAATGTCTTCTTCTTCATCCTCCATGTCGAAGGCTTCATCAAACAATCCTCTTAACACTGTATACAATGCCATATAGGCTGTCATCCTACCTGTTATACCTAAAAGCAAACCTCCCGCTTGTACTCTACTTAAATCTCCATTATTATACATAGCGGTAATAGCTTTCTTAGCTGTAATAAACTCAAACAAATTAAACCTAGCCATGTAACCATTAGCTAATTTATATGCTCTCATCATTCCACTATCTTGTTTTTGAGTTTGTAGTTTTAAAATTGAATTAAAAGGATTTACTGATGTTGCCATTCTTACTATAGCTGCATCTGCCGCTATTCTAGCGTTTTTAATCGCTTCTTTATTATTTAAATATTCAGATTTACCTTCTCCTATATTAATAAGATCTTGTTCGGTAAGTTTAACCCCTGTTTCTTTTTCAAATGCATTAACAAACTCTGCAAAATACAAAGGTCTTGATATAGCTTTATCAGGATTGGAGATAAGATTTGATCCCATATAATCAGTAAGTGCAGTCGCACCTTTTAATATTGGTAAATTATCATATATAAAATTAAGTTTCTCCAATACTGGTGGTATAGCTCTATCTTTTACAGACTTGCCTTTTTTAAACACAGTAGTGTCAACCATTTTGCCAGTTAAAGCAGTAGGATCATAAAGTTTTAATGTTTCGGCACTTCCTATATTTCTCATAAACATAGCGCCTTGAGGATTCATGGAGTATTTTCCAAACTTAGTTATACCTTGTATAAGAGCTTTTGGACTGGAAAGCAACCCAAATAATAAGTTAGAACCTAATTCCGCACCAGCTCTAGGTACAGAAGCAAGTGCAGCAAAGTATCCTATTCTTCTCATGTTATCGAATATTCTTTCACCGAAAGTAGTTTCTATAAAATTTCCTTCAAATACAATTCTTATATTTTCTTCAAGGGCATTCTTTAAAGCATCAATAGATTCTTTTTGTATGTCTGTAGCATTTGGATCATTGTCTAGTTCTGTTTTTACTTTTTTTACTGTTTTTAATACTTGTCTTATAGGTCTAGTCATTTGATAGTCCATAATAGTTTGTCTCATACCTCTTGAGGTAGATGATATTATGTCAAAGTTTATAGGCTTCCCACCAGGTGTTCTTTGTGTTAATGTACCAGCTTTAGTTGAACCAGTGGGATCCATAAATTTTTGTTGTTGTTCTAGTGTAGCCTTCGACATGTCCTCTTTACTTTCATATACTACATCATGATGTACATAGTAATTATATAAATCAACTCGATTACCTCTCACATTTGCGGCAGTATATAAAGCTTTAGCCGCTAGTGACTCATTTACTTTATCTATTAACTCTAGAGCTTTAATTTCATTTTTACTTAAGGCTTTGTTTAATTTTTCATTATCTATCTGCCCTTCTTTGTTTGAGAACTCTTTTTTTAATTTTTTTAATATTTTAATATCTTCTTGAGCAAATGTTTTGTTAGATGCATTTAACATTTCTATTGTTTTGTCTACATAATCTATAGCAGGTTCAACCCCCTTTTTATCAGGATTAGCATTATATTCTCTTTGTAATGCATAAATCATTAATCTGTACTTAGACTCAACTATACTATTAGTACCCTTTACTAATTGTATTTTTGAATTAGGTTTACTTAATAAAACCTCTGCTTCTTCTAATAATTTATCTGCTATACCGATATCTGTTTCAGCTTTGGAATACTCTGAAGCTAATATTAATGCAGTGGCTTTAGCTATGTCTGAATTATTATAGTTTCCTAAGACCTCATCAATATTACCCATATTGGTTGCTCTTATTTCTTGAAAAGTTCCTGATCCACCCCTTAACAAAGACTTGACTTTACCATAAAACTTAGACAAGAAATTAGTAATGTTGGTGCCTTTAACTTTACTTTTGATAATGTTTGTAAACTTATTTCTATTAGCTATAATGTCATCCATCAAAGACACTGCACTTTGATCTATGAACCCATTATTGATGTTGTTTAATATTTTCTTTAAATTGACTAAAGTTGAATAATCATTGCTACCATCTTTCTTTTCTTTTACTAATTGTTTTAAATCCTCTTTAGTTAATGATTTATAAAACTCTGCATCTTCAAATGCTAGTTGTCCTTTAAGTGGAGATGTGTCTAATTTAATATTAAGAATATCATCAATCTCATTATCTAAATTAAAATCTAATTCTAACTGAGTTGACTCTTCTAAATTTGTTTCTTCTTTTACTATAACAGAGTTTATTATATCATCTGCTGTCTTAAGCATTTTACCTGATTCATCTAAAGTTAATACCTTAGCTCTTTCACCTATGATGTTTAGTAAATCCATATAAGCATCTAGCTTATCCAAAGGTATAATCTTAGCATCATAACTAAGTAATTTCTGTAAAGATGGAAACAAATCTTTAGCACTTCCAATCTTACTTTTAATATTTCTTTTAGCTACTTTTCTTTTTTTGTTAGCTTGAACAATAGTATTGGCTAAATCAGCCTTTTCATAAATTTTAGTTATATAATCTTGTAATGCTTTTACTTGAGCTTCATCATTAAAATTAGTTCTTAAAGCTTTACTAATCATTACATTAGCTTGATTCTTAGTAATTACATTTTTATTTCCTAATCCTTTAATATATTTAACTACCTCTGCGGCTTTCTTTCTAAAATCTCTTACAGCTTCCTTTGCACCTCTTTTTTCGCTTTTGACTATTTCTTTTAGTTTAGTAAGCTCAGAAGTCTTTTTCATATCAAAGCCTTTAGTTTTTACACCTTTACCTAACATAGCATCATATACTTTAACCATATTAGGTGTAAGTTTTTTCTCTATAGCTGAACCTTTAATGCCATTATATATATCAGTTAACCAATCTTTAAACCTAGAGAAGATTCTTTCTAATCTACTATTTGGCGCTTTACCATCTGCTAAATATTTTTCAAATCCTCGAGCAAAGATTTCACTTACTTCTCTACTCCATCTTTTTTTACCTGCAAACTTTAATACAGTTTGTTTCTCTTCTTTAGTTAAATATTTCTCATATATATGAGCTAACTCATGTAATGGAGTAGAAACATCAGGGTTTGTCATAGCTATTATAACAAATTCACCATCTCTTGCAATCATCGCACCTCTAGCTGAAGCATCCATTTCTTGGAACAAAGGCCCTCCTGTTTCTGAGAAAGGATTTATCATGCTACCATTTTTTGTGAAAAAGTATTTCCCAGATCTTGCTTTCTTAATTCCATAGCCCAATTTTTCTGCTGCTTTTCTCAAAGCAAACTCATCAAGATTAGATGCCATGCTATACCCAGACTCATTAAAATTATAAAGTTGTGCTAATTTACCTATAGGACTTTTAGGTGATTGATATAATTTCTTTTGTTCCTTAAGAGCTTTTATATCTTCATCAGTAGCTTTTACAAATTTTATTTTTTTGTACATTTCTTCTACAGAAATTCCTTCTCTTTTAGCCATAGATCGTATGGCTTTATCCATAACTGTAGCAGCTCCTAATGCTTGATCTCTATCAAGATTAAATACTTTTCGTTGTATATCATAAAGTTGTTTGAGATTATTAGCCACTTTACCAGGTAGAGGTTTTTTTGTTTCCTCTTCTGCTATTTGTTTTTTTCTTTTAGCAACCGCTTTTTTATTAGCAATATTTTCAAATCCTTCTATTGTTTCTGTAAGTTTTATAGTTCCAGGTTCAACTATAGCACTCGCTGTGATATACTCTTCGTTGGTGAGTGTATTGTTTTTAGATGCCTTTTCAGTGGAATAAACATTTCCATCTATTTTAAATCTAAAAGTTCTACTTCCATCTTTAGCTGTCGTTACTTCAACTGTAACATTTTCATCTAACTCACCTTCTACACGTTCTGTTGTGTATATATAAGTTTCTCTTTTAACTGAATCTTTATCGTTGATAGCTAAAGGATCTACTTTCTCTTCGGACTTCGTTTCCTCTTCAACGACAACTTCGGTTTCTTCTTTACCCTCTTTGGTAATGGTCCCTTCGGTGTCTCCTTTTCCCACCTCCGAGCCATCGATGGATTGTTCTTGTACATCCACTTTCTTTGTGCTTGGCTTTTGAATGGCATCTTCTGTAATTTTAGTTATACTTTTATTTATTTCTTCTATCCTATTGTCTATATCTTTAACTGTTCTAGGATCTTTATTTGCTTTCTTTTGCATTAAAGCCTGTTCCTCTACCATTAGGGATAGAATTTCTTTTTTAGACTGTGTATCGAGCTCTGGATTGATTTTTTTGCTTAGTCCAACTATCTGATCATAATTAGCTAGTATCTTTTCTCCTTCTTCTTTAGTTAACTTACCATCATTAATCATTTCTTTTATAGCTCCTACCTGTGCCTTTCTAATTTTTTTATAGTTCTTATCGTTTGATGTATTTAGAAACAACTCAAACAACTCATCATTCATTTCTTCGAGGTTATTTACCATAGGATCAGTTCCTAACCCTTGATACATCATCATAGGTATAGACAATGTAATACCTCCAATACCTTCTTGTATACCAGCTTTGAGTACTTGTTTATAATATTCTTCACTAAATGCTTCAGGTGTATCGAAGTTACCTTTATCTGAAGCTACATTCCATAATCTTTTAGCATTAATCTCGGCTATTTGTTGAAGAGCTCCTGTCTCTGCTTCGGCTAATCCCATAGAGCCAGCTCGTAAGGTGCCTTTCAATATTTTGTTTTTAACTTCTCTTTCTATAATTTCAGAAAAAGTTTTTGCAGAACTTTTTCCTGTGCCTTGTCCAAGTTTTTTTAATCCTTGTAAAGTCAATTGCTTAACAAATGGAGAAGATGCAGTCATGTTACGAAATCCATAAGCTTCTAGTATACCTGTAACTATACCTAATGGACCTGTTATTAAATACTTTTGAGATTCTGGTACTTCTGCAAAACTAGGATCTTTTTCCATTTCCTCATTAATTGCATCCATTTGAAGTATCCCAAAGTTTAATACCCTACCACCAAAACCATATCCCATTAAGGCTGGTAAGCTTTCACCGACACCTAATACAGCTCCTCCCACAAGATAATCTCGTTGTACTCTATCGGCATATTCCCTAGTCGTTTTGGTTATTGGTCTTGATAATAAATCTGTTGCACCTACTCTTACAGAAGGCAGTACTTCTGCTTTTACGGATTTACTGGCTATATCTTTTACTTTAGAATTTAACTCAGATTTCTTTGATTTATCTATATTATTAACAATGTTTTGTAATTTATCTAGTGGTATATCTCCATATTTAGCTTCTAAGTAAGCATTTCTTAATGCCATCTCTGCAGGTCTACCTTTTTTAAAACCTTGTATCTCTTCTACTTTCTCATCACTCAATGATACTCTCCAACTGTCATAATCTAAATCTTTACTATCTAATCCTTCTACCTTTTCTCCACTATTTATTAGTTCTTCTATTATGTTTCGATTATAATCTTGTGGTGACATTCCAGCATTAGGTAAAATGTTAACTAAAATATCTGTAGCAATACCTGATTGCCCACTTGCTATCCTACCTACACCATCAAAAAATTTATTTATAAAAGCTCCTACAAAAGTTCCTTTCTCTGCTTCTTTTTCTACATACCTTCCTACATTCTTTCTGTAAGCAATCATGTCTTGTTGATTCTTGGTTTGCTTTTCGCTTATTTCATTTCTTTTTTTCTCTAGTTGTAAGTCTCTTTCTTTAAATAACGCAAGTTGTTGTTGAGCTAATAAAGGGTTAGATTGTTTTAAATCATTATATTCTTTAGAATAAAAATATTGTCTTTCCTTTTCTAATTCATTAAAGTCTCTTAAATATAATTTAAGTTCACTATTGAACCTGCTTTGATTGTTTTGAAACCCTTTTACATAATTATCATATTCTTCTTCATCATAAAACTTGACTTCATTGGTATCATAGTTTTTTTCTATAGTAGATAAAGGATCAGTAGATTGATTGTTTTTAATAAAATCTTGTATACCTTTTGGGTTTCTTTTATAGTTAGTAAATGTTTCTTCTACTCCTGTAGGGCTAGTAATTTTTATTGCATTAATACCAACACCTAATGGACTACTCCATTCTTCAAACTTAAAACCTTTGTTGCCGAATAAATAATTTAATTCTGGAACTGCATTCTCTTCACCTTGATTAAGGACTTCATCCGTTGCTAATAATTCCAAAGAACCATCTTCTGCCACTTGAGTTTCTGTAGTAGATACCGAAACGTTTTGAGGAGAAATGGAAGGAGAGTCTTTTTTTTTTACCCCAAAATCTTGGAGCATTTGTTCAATTGGAGGCATCTCATAATGCTCTAGCATATTTTCCCTAAGCTTACCCATTTTAACAGGATCTTGCATATCTATAGCAAACTGTTCATAAGCTGGTAAATCAAAATACTTTAAAGCATTTTCATACAGTCTTTTTAATTTTTCCTCCATATTTAATATCCCTTTGGTTTTGATCCGCTTGGATTATTGTAAGCATTGTTACTAGCAATCAATATCTTATCTATAATATACTTAATACCCGCATCAGAACCTCCACTATCTAATTCCTCAACACTTACCTCCATATAGTCCTCACCAGGAATGGCATCACCACTAAAGACAATGTCGGTTTTATCAATTAATTCCATTACTTCTGGTGGTAAATAAAATCTTAATACATCATCGGTTTGAGTACTTCGTGGCGAAGGAATAACCTTTATGTTTTCTAAAAGATATTCTGTACCTTCTTCTACACCTAAACTCTTTAAAAGATCTTGATACAATGGTGTGCTATCTTCATCTATACCTGTATCAGAGTTTGCAATTTCTATTAAAGCTTCAGATATACTTACAGGCACAATCTTACCTCCTTCAGTTTTAGTTCTGTTTAAGAACCCTGTGCCAGATGATTGAACACCTACAGGAGTTCTTTGTACATTATAGTCATCTACAAAAGGCTTATCATCACCTTTATATAATTCTCTAGCTCTTTGAGCTGAAACTACATCTGCACCAGGAGTAACAGCTGCCATTAATGATACTGCTGTTTCTTTAGCATCATATATTTTCTTACCTTCCTTGTCTTTAGTATATTGTTTCTTTATTACCTTAGGTTCTCTACCATCAGTATATTGAATTACAAAAGCATCTTGAGTATCATCACTATAAATGTTTTGTATTGAATCATTATTAGCAGTTATTTTTGCCAATGCAGCGCTAGAAGGTTCACCACCTGAAGCAAAATTATAAGCTATTTCATATGATACATTTAATTTTTCATCTTCTTTACTTTGAGTTATTGAGGTAGATGACTCTTCTTGATCTGTTTTAGTCATATCATCTACTTGCCTATCAACAGCAGCTCTAGCAACTTTTTTTGCTTCTGCCTCCATATCTCCTTTAGCAAGACTGTAAACAGGTTCTCCTGAGTCATAACTTACTAAAATCATTTTATCAGTGCTTACACCTGGATATTTTTCTTTAAACTCTTCTTCACTTTGAGCTAAACGGTATCCAACACCTGCTAAAATTTGCATCTGATCATCATTTGTTGCAGTCAAAGTGTTTTCAGCATCTACTAAAAAATCTTCATATGTTTTACCATCGGCATATCTAAAACCTTCTTTAGTAAAGCCTGTTCCTTTATCAGACACATATGATTTTATAACTTGGCCTAAAGGATCAACTAGTTTTTTTGCTTCATCATTTAAAACTTTTCTGTTTGAACGCATGTTCATTCGTTGATTTATACCATGTGGATTAATAATTCTTTGAGGGTTTTTAGTTACATTTGGCATTACGGTAAAATTACCATCTCCATCTTTATCCATTTCAACTAACTGTAGTTGTCCATTAGCAGGGTTAGTCATTAAGACTTTATTTTTTAAATTACCAAAAGATTCTAGTGCTGTAGTATTATAGAGCTCACCCTCACTTGCTATTATATTTCCATTAGCATCTAACTCTTGTCTTTCTAATGATTTTTGATACCAATTATCCCAATTCTTTATAGACTCACTGTAACTAGAATAACCATTTTTTTGTTGTTGCATGTACAGTTTAAAGTCTTTAGGGCTAATTAAACCTCTTTTTAATAAATCGTATTGTATCTGTAAATTTTTTTTAGACATGTCACTAGCATTAATTATTAATCCCCCTGCGTCTTGATTCTGCACATCAGGAACTGCACTTAAGTTTTCCATTGCTTTTTGCGTCTCCTCATCTAAAGCTGCTTTTCTTGCTGCTCTATCTGATGCAATAGTAGTAATACCTTTAGTTACATCTTGTGCTACTTTACCCCAATCGACATATTCTTTCTCTAAATTTTTTTGGGCGTATATTGAATACTTTTGTGGATTAACTGCCATACTTCTAACTATTTAATGCCTAAAATCTTTTTAATTGCTTCTAATTGTTCAGGAGTTAAGTTTGAAAAGTCTTCTTTCCTTGCTTGTCTAAAAGATTTTTTATCACCAAATATACTTTCTATATTTTCTCCTATCTTCTGTCTTGCCTCATCAGGTGTATATCCTTGCTCAAAATCTACATACTCTGGTAGGTAACCCTCATCTCCTGGTTTTAAATCTACATTATAATCTGCTCCACGCGCAGTATTTTGTGTTTGTACTGGTTTACCAGTCTTAGGATCAATAACTACTTGTCCACCATATGTGGTAGTACCATCTGCACCTACAGTTCCTAAAGCTTTAAAGGTATCACTTTCTGCTAATTTACCTGCTTGTCTATCTGCGGCTCCTTTCATATAATCAGGAAGTGAACTAGCTAAAGCTGAAACTCCTGATATCCCAGATTGTATTGCCGACATCGTAGATGCGGCAGCTGCTTCTCTTTGATCAGCAGACATGTTCATTTGATCTTTTGCTGCTCCTACATCCATCCCTACAAGTTCATCTTGTATTCTATTTCTATTTTCTGCTTTTTTTAATTCTAATGCATACAAATCTTTACCCATTTGTAATCTTTGTTGTTCATTTGCAGCGGTACCTAAAGCTCCAACCTTACCAACTCCAGCCGCTAACGATCGAGCATCTGCCCCTTGTAATGAATCTAAAGCTTGTCTTTGTTGAGCTGTATTAGAACGAAATGCTCTATCATATGATTCAGTTGGTAATTTAATATTTTCAAACTCATCTTTCATCATTCGATTTCTAGCTTCTTGCATTAATCTTTCTGATTCTTTTTTTGACTGACTCGCTGCCCTACGTTGTTTTGCAGATTGACCTAAACCGATTCCCATACCTGCTAACCCTGTGGCTGCTGCTATACTTCCTATTATAATTGCTGCTGCTCCTGCCATGTGTTTTTTATTTTATTTACTATTTTTTTGGGTAAATCCCTATAATTATTTGTATAAACCTCTGCTTCTGCTTCTTCAAAAGTTTTAGCTTTTACTTTATATACACAACAGAAACTACTATCTTCATGCACATAAAACACTCGTTGAGTGCCTATCTGAGTAAATATAGTATGCGGAGCTTCAATTGTTTGAATTTCTCCAGCATCTGTTATGTATGACACCTTACCCTTTAACAAAAAAGAAGGGTGTTGTTGCTTGTGTATCATACTAATTATTATACCACCCTTTGGCATAAATAATTCTCTGGTGTACAAACCACCTTCGATGTGTTGTTTTAATGGACATAACTCTGAAAACTCTTCACTGTATTCTTCTCCTGCGATGTGGTCTAAAGATATTTCTAAAGCTTGAGCTTTTTTATGAAAGTCTTCTATTTTTTCCCACATCATTCCTCTTTTAGCCACTACAGAGTTCAACACATCATGAGCTATTTCTAATTCCATTTTCACAAAGATAACAAATTCTAAGGATAACTTTTCATGACACTGCTTCCTACAGAAAATAACTCTACCGCACTAGTATCATCATTAGTCATTGTAAATTCCATATAGTATCCCCTAGCCCCATGAGACTCGGCTATACTGTTTTTATAATATAATATCATATCTCCACCACTAGGGATAGTAGCTCCAGGAGCTGAAGCATCTACTGTAATAGACTTACTGGTTAAAGACAGTATTGGCCCTACAATCACCGGAGTGGTTGTTCCAGTGTACACTGTATCTCCCACGCTTACAATACTTCCAATTGAGTTATTAAAAGTAATTAATGTTGTTGCGGCCACACCTGATACTGTAGCACATCCGCCTAAACCATTACCTGATCTTAACTTCCAATCTACAGTAGCTGCATTACTTCTTATATAAGAATACCACTCGCCTTCTTTTTTTTCAAAATATGTTTCTAACATTGAGCCGCTGTTTAAATCGGTATTTAAATTAGTTACAGCCCAACTATGAGAACTTTCATAAGACATTGTCTTAAACAACTTAATGCTTAATGTAGGTTCAGGGTTAAAAACACTAGTCATAGTAGATATTCCTTGAACACCATAGTAATTATTTCTCAACAAATTGGTGTTATGTCTCCATAAATTCCCTTCATAAAAAGTGTATAAATACCCATTCATACCTTTTATATATTCTGGATAATATGTGTAAAAAGAGGGCCACCCTGGGCTTCTTTTGTCATCGCTAAATGTTAATGTTTCTGCTGCCATATTATTATGTAGGTATACAATTTGATTCTGTGGTTACTTCTCCAAGACTACCTGTTATTTCTATGTATGTGTTTTGAGAGCCCACTGTGTAAAGATAATAATTTCCTGCCGCTAAAGGACTAGAGCATCCAGAGTTAGTATACACAAAGTCACCTAATACAGGATAGCTTCCAGATCCATCGTGATAGTAAGTAACATTTGCTGTTGGATTAGCACCTGGTCCACAAATCTGATTAAATACTAAATCAGAACTACCTAAAAACGAAGTACATGTTCCACAATTAGTTACAGATGCAACCACTCCAGCTCCACCACTTATAGTTATATAACTACCTCCATTTGCAGTGGTTATTTTATATAAGCCATTTGATAATGTTGTTGATTTACACGCATCAGTATAACAAATATCGGTTGCAACTGGTAATGATCCCGAGCCGTTATGATAAAAATTAGTTGTTAATGATGCTGCACATGCATCAGTCCCACTTGCTTGACTAGTACTTGAGTTAAACGATGTGCCTAAAGCAAAACTAGATGGGCCTGTTACTGCCCCAGCAGTTCCTACTTCATAAAAAGAAGTAGCATCTAATTTATAGTATCCTGCACTTAAAGGTGTTGTAGCTGCCAAGTCAGAATAAGCTGTGTCCCCTGTTGTTGGTAAACTACCACTACCATCATGATAATAAGTTTGATCAACAGTATCCACACATGCTTGAACTACTGTAGCATTGGTAGTTGAACTTTGGAAGGCAGTGTTAGTTGGGCATGTTGTAATAGCTGTTACAACCCCTGAAGCGACTTGCGCTACAGTTGTTGATGTAACTTTATAAAAACCATCTGCTAAAGCAGTGGCTCCTGTACTATTTGAAAACACAAAGTTACCTACTTGAGGAACAGTATTGCTATCCACAACAGGTGCACTTGATCCTGTAGTAGATGAATTTTGTGCAAAATAATATGTTTGCCCTTGAGTAGCACTACACGCTAAAGGTGCACTTGTTTGTACTAAATTAGTAGTAAATGATGGTAATGACGCTGGGCAAATAGCTTTAAATTGAAATGCTGTACCTCCACACACACCGACTAATTGTAATCTTAATGTAGATGGTGTAGCATTTGGCTTCGGTATAACCATCGTGTAATAAATATTACCTGTAGCATTTAAATTTACTGTACCAGATGCGGGTATAGCTATGGTAGAACTGGTTCCAGCATCTACAAAAGCCGCACCATCATATGTAAAATCAGTAACCGTAAATGAATTACCTTGTAAATCCGTGGCTGCACATCCACTTACACCTGTAGCTCCAACAAAGTTAAGTTCTCCAGCTGTGGCTTCTTCTATACCATGATTATTCGTAGTAAGAGTGTTATATGTTGTTGAATCAAAAGTTGCTATTATACCATCTGGCACACTATAAGGTTGAAAATATACTACAATAGCTCCTACATCCCCTGTAGTATTACCCATATCAATATCAATAATATAACTACCCACACCTCCACTTGCAGAAACATCACTTCCACATGGTACTGGACACTCACAACTAGCAGCAGTTCCTAATGTTCCTCCTGTTTGTTGTCTATATGTCAAAGTAGTTTCAGTTGGGGCTTGGTACCATCCATCAGGCGCTTTTGTTGTTAAAAGACTATCTGTCCACACTGCGGTTGCAGAAGCAAAAGTTGATGTGTCTATATAATATGTAGTGTCTGTAGCCATATTTTTAACAAGTTAATAAATTTTCTACTCTACCCGAGCTGTTAACATATATTACTGAAGTTGCACTTAATGAATAATAACCAGCAGAAACTATTGTTGTTCCTGTATTATTAGAAAATACAAAATCATTTACAATTGGAGTTGTCCCACTTCCATTATGATAGTAAGTTTGATCTTGAGCTAGTCCACATGCTTCAGATCTTGTAGATTTCATTAATGATCCTGGGAAAGATGTATATGTACATCCAGTACAACATACATCAGTAGCACTAGTCGTACTTCCACATAAAGGTATAGCTGTTCCACATGGTGCACAATTGGTGCTAGGCAATAGAACTCCAGCAGATTGCTCTCTAACAATTCCACCTGTTTGATAAAATTGATTAGGGGCTTTAGTGTGTAAGCTAGTGTCAGTCCAAACTGCTGTAGCTGTGGCAAAACTATCTGTGTCTATATAATAACTAACTGTATTTCCTGAACAACATGCAATTACATCTGTTGAACCATCTCTTAAGTTTATATTTGTTACATTTCTATAATCCCATACCATATATAAATATTTGTCTGTAACAGGGCTACCATTAGTATATGTAAATGATGCTTGATACAAACCAGTAGATGGATTCGTTATTGGTGTTACATTAGTTGCTGCAGCGTCAATATTAGCCCATGAACCTGCATCATATTCAGTTGAACTTATAAGGTATTTAAACTTGTCCACCGTAGGATCAAAAACAAAATCATCAAAATCTTTTTTGTTTGATTGCATGGTAATCGTAGCACCACTTATAGGCATAATTCCCACAGATGTTTGTCCAGTTGTAGAAATAAAACTTTCTACTGGATATGCAAATGGCAGATTATTTGGTGCAAATTGAATTAGCTCACTAGACGATGGACTAGTTAATGTTCCTTTAGACCAAAAATATTGATTATGAATAAATTTACCATCATCTACAGGAGAGCCTAATGTCATTTGTACTACAATAATTTCATTTGTTACTGGACAATAAGGTGTTATTTCATAGGTAACAGTACCAGTTGGAGTAATTGTAACAGTTGCTGTAGAGGGGGTAGATTTGTTTTTAGTAAAACTTAGAGTTCCACTACCAGTTATAGATTGGTTTATAACAGCATTTCCATCCCACACCACAAGCAGAGTGACTGTTCCTGTGACATAATAACCAAATTCTACTGTACCTTGAGTAGAGCCAAAATTTATTGAATAAGAAGAAGCGTTAGTTACATTTTGCCTAGCAATTAAAATTCCACATGATAATGGTACTACTGCCGAAGGAATATTTGTTGTGGTATTTGATAATACATATTCATTCATATAAGGATCAAATCCTCCTAGTTTTTGTTTTCCAAAATTTCCTGTAAATAAATCTCTAAAATAAGACCTCATTCCCATCTCTGAAATAACTCTCAAAGCCTGTTGTCTTCCTGATCCTTTAAGCTGGATCACTGCATTTCTTTTAGCATCTGTGAAATACATAGAATCACCATGAGAAGTAAAGCTTTCAGGGTTATTGCTTATACCATACTCTTCTATTCGTGCTATCTGTTGCCCTAAAATTAATGGAGATGATGTAATCGCTCCACCACCTTCAGCTGTAGTTAATACATCTTTTTGTGCTAATACATAAGATATTTTATCTTCTTGCAAACACATTATATCTGTTTCTCTGCCATGTAAAACTTGTATAGGACCATACGATACTTCACAATCTTTAAAGTTTGCCAAACCTAAATTAAATTCATTAAGCCTATTAATATTGGTTTCCTCACTATATAACCCACTATAAGTCATTCCTGCAAACCTATCCGCTTCTTTGTAGTCTACATCTGATACTGATGTGACTCTTTGCCCTAAAGTAAATGATTGTCCAACCAATGAGTCTTCTACTTTAAAACTTTCTACCCCATTACCAAATGAAAAACAATCAAAGAAACCTAATGTACTTATTGCTGGTAATGTACTTGTTTGATTTTGAGTACTTCCTGTATGAAACCCTCCTGTTATATCATAACATGCATCATCTTCATAATACAAGTCATTATCCACATCTACAGGTATTGTTTCAAAGGTTATTATAGAATTAGCAATTTGTACTGATATTCTAGCTTTTAATTTTGACTTGTGCCCTCCCACACCTTGAGTTCCGCTTTTTATCCATAAGTATAAAAAATTAGTTTGAGATGTCCCTGTGGATGGAGCTCCTCCATTAGTGGTTCTATATTCATATCTATTTCTACCTTCATCAGACCCAATATTAGAGTCATCAGTTGTAGACGGGAAAGGTTGAGAGTTTAAAAATATATTTTGATTAGCGCCTGAATCATCTGTACTAGTGTCTGTTCCTCCTTGAAAATCAACCCCTTCTCCTATGGTAAAGTCATATAAATTAGCATAATCATTAGAAGCTGCAAAAGTTTTATTATAATTATAAATTCTTGAACCTACATTCGCATTTCTTTCACTTCTAAAAAATTCAATATCAAATGTTACTAAACTACCCTCTGGTATAACTAAGTTTACATCATCTGTAGTATTATCTCTAAAGCATGGCACAAGTATAGCAGGATAACGTCTTGAATTAGCAGATGAAAGCCCTGAGCTCCATGCTGTTGTTTCATCTGATATATCTACATTAAAATTAGTAGGTTTTAACTCCATGTATAATCCAGCTAATTCCGCTATATATGGAGGTGTACCTCCACTTTCAACATTAGCCGCTGGTGTTAAAAAGTTTTGCTCTCTAGCTTGTACACTTAATACTTCTTGTGTTTGATAACTAGTTAATGATCCAAAACTATCTGTCTTAACCCTTAATATATCTCCAGTTTGTACTTTAGTTTGATTTTGCCCCTCTAATTTAAAATGAACAGTGTTTGTTGTAGGGTCTTCATAATAAAAATTACTATATATTGTCTCATATGGTCCCTCGGCTCTTTTTACCACAAACTTATATTTTGTTGCCCAAT
>Ga0115011_10001626_pt1 | contig 16139 bp, 16 predicted proteins | sample TroAtlMetagenome_2_FD_88705 | JGI IMG/M metagenome (GOLD analysis project Ga0115011, IMG submission 88705) | Marine eukaryotic phytoplankton communities from Atlantic Ocean - Tropical Atlantic ANT8 Metagenome | ecosystem: Environmental > Aquatic > Marine > Oceanic | place: Tropical Atlantic...
AAAAGAGAAAACAACTGTAAACAATATAAATTCCTTAAATAGTATAATAAAATCAATATCTGTAATACCTAATGAACTTACTAGGTCTATTTATATAAAAGAGTTATCAGAAAAAGTTCAGATAGAAAAAGAAATAATTTTTAACCAAGTAAATAAAGTTTTAAAAAACACTTCAACTAAAAATATAATCAATAATAAAAAAGAAGAAAAAACTCATAAAATATCAGAACATGAATTAGATATTATTAAAATTATGATTAATTATAGTAAAGAAAAAATCAAAATAAACAATAAAGAAATTAACGTTATATCATTTATCAAAAAAGAAATAAATAATCAATATAAATTTGAAAATCAAACTATATATCATGTATTTAATGAAATTTTAAGTAAACATGAAGCTCATTCCTGTTTCGACATACAAAAATTTTTATCTAATAATAATTCTGAAATAAATTCTTTATTATCATCATTAATGATAGAAGACTTTTCATTAAGTTCAGGATGGGAAAAATACGGAATACAAATTAGAAAATATCACCATAATTTAAAGAAAATAGTAATAGGTACTATAAATACTTTAAAAATGACTGAGCTAAATAATAGAATAAAAGCAGAACAGTTGAAAATATCTACTGACCCAAATGACAATATAGCAACTAATAATTTGATAAAACTACAAAAAGCAAGAGCGAAAATGTCAAAAGAAAGTGGAAGGTTCTACTTCAATTAGAATAAATCATAATATATTTTACCTAAATCAAAATTATTAATATGTTGTTTTTTGTCAGACAAGGAAAGTTCTGGTTTTAAATGAGTTTCTATCATTAAACCATCCATTTTTTTGTTCAATAATGCTTCTTTAGATATGTCATAAATCCATTTTTTATCACCACTTATGTGACTAGGATCACATAACAACATATGCTCTGGAAACATTTTTTTAACTTTTAATGGTATTTCCCATATTGGTTCATTCCTATATTTATGTTTATTTCCCAAAAAGAAACCCCTATGCACTAATATTATATTTTTAATGTTCGCCTTTTTAATTCTTTCTATTGCCCCAATCCATGCTTTAATATCAGGATGTATAGGGTTTTTTATTATTACTGTTTTGCTTGTCCCTCTTAAAGACTCTGCTATCTCCTGAATTGAAAAAGGATTTGTTGTCGTTCTGGCTCCAATCCACAACATATCTATATTGTAGTGTAAACATTTTTCTACATGATTGGTGTTAGCTATTTCTGTACTTGTCTTTAATCCTAATTCTAGGTTTATTTTTTTTAACCAAGGCAAACCTAATTCACCTACACCGGCAAAAGAATCAGGATGAGTGCGAGCTTTCCATAATCCTGCACGAAAAACATCTATATATAAACTTATACTTTTTGCTATTTCAAAAATATGTTTTTCTGATTTTGCACTACAAGGACCTGCTATTAAAAAAGGTTTTTTCATTTTTTATTATATCCTTCTATTATGATTGTGAATTCTCCCTTAGGTTTTTTTTCTTTAAAATACAATAACAGGTCTTTTAATTCACCTCTTTTTGTTTCTTCAAAAATTTTTGATATTTCTCTTGATACAGAAGCTGCCCTATCTTCTCCAAAAAAAACACAAAACTGTTCTAATGTTTTAACTAATCTATGAGGTGATTCATAAAATATTATTGTTCTTGTTTCTTTAACAAGAAATCCTAGTCTTTTTTTTCTGCCTTTTTTAAAAGGTAAAAAACCTTCAAAAACAAATCTATCAGAAGGTAATCCTGAATTTACCAAAGCTGGGACAAAAGCTGTTGGCCCTGGCAAACACTGAACATTTATATTATTTAAAATACACTCTCTTACTATTAAAAAACCTGGGTCACTTATCGAAGGTGTTCCTGCGTCTGAAACTAAAGCTATACTTAAACCTGAAAGTAATTTATTAATATATGTTTTTACAATTTTGTGTTCATTATGTGTATGAAAAGAGATTAATTTTTTATTGATTTCATAATGTTTAAATAATTTTTTTGTTACTCTTGTATCTTCTGCTAAAACAATATCTGCTTCTTTCAATATACTTAAAGCTCTAAAAGTAATATCTTTTAAATTTCCTATTGGTGTGGGTACTATATATAATTTGCTCATACTTTTATTAAATTAAAATAATTTCTTTAACTTAATTTATAATTAAATATATAATATTTTGATATGAGACAAAACGATTATGATGATGAATGTGGCTCAATAAGTGTTATATGTGGTCCTATGTTTTCTGGGAAAACTAGCGAACTAATTAAAAGATTAAAAAAACAAAAATTAAAAAAATATTTAGTTTTTAAACCAGAAATAGATACTAGATACGAAAAAGACAAAATAGTCTCTCACGATCAAAAAAAACTAGATGCAATTAAAATATCAAAATCTAAAGAAATATTAAATTATATAAAAGATGGGGAAAGGATTATAGTTGGAATTGACGAAGCTCAATTTTTTGATAAAAATTTACCGAAAATATGCAACAAAATAGCAAATATGGGAAATACTGTAATTGTGGCAGGTTTAAATATGGATTCTAATGGAAAACCTTTTGGGCCTATGCCTTTTTTGTTAGCTATTTCAGAAAATATCACAAAACTTTTTTCTGTTTGTGTGAAAACAGGGGAAAAAGCATATTATACTAAAGCAATCAAGCCAAAAAAAGAACAAATAAAAATAGGTGAAAAAAAATCATACGTAGCTTTATGTAGAAAAGAATTTTATAAAAATGAAAAGTAAATTATACACAACTACACTAGCTATAAATAAAAAAAAATTAATCGATAATATTAATTTATTTAAAAAGAAAAAAAATAAAATCATAGCAATGATAAAAGCTAATGCTTATGGTCATGGGGATATAGAGATAGCAAAAATTTTAGAAAAAGAAAATATATATTTATTAGGAGTCGCTGATTTTGAAGAAGGAGTAAGTTTGAGACAACAAAATATAAAAAGCAGAATAATGGTTACAACTCCAACAGAGGATAATATTGAAGAAATAATTAATTATAATATGGAGCCTTGTGTTTATAATTTTAAAACATTAACAACATTAACAAAAATAAAAAAACAATCTGATATACACATAAAATTCAATACAGGGATGAATAGATTTGGTTTTGAATATAATGACATTTATAATATTTTTGAATATATAAATAAAAACAAAAAAATAAATTTACGTTCAATATTTTCTCATTTGGCAGACCCTGAAAATAATGATTTTACAAAAAAACAAATAAATGAATTTGAAAAAATAAAAAACAAAATTAAAGTTTTAGTTAACAAGGAAATAGATTATCATATACATAACACAAAAAGCTACATTAATTTTCAAAATGAAAATGAAATTATAAGAACTGGTCTAGGTCTTTATGGTTACATTAAGAATCAAAATAAAATAAAACCGATAGCTGAATTAACTTCAAAAATAATACAAGTAAAAGAGATAAAAAAAAATGAAAGCGTAGGTTATAAAAAGTCTTTTATATCAAAAAAAAATATGAAAATAGGAATTATCCCTATTGGATATGCAGATGGATTAAAAAGAAATTGGAGTAATGGTAAATTGAAGTTTTTAATTAAAGACAAACTGTATCCTGTTATTGGTTTAATATCGATGGACAGTTGTCTTGTTGATATAACAAACAGTAAAATAGAAGAAGGGGAATCTGTTATTTACTTCGGGGAAAAAAGAAATATTTGTGATTTAGCAAAAGAACTTGAAACTATTCCTTACGAAATAACCGCCTGTTTATCTAAAAGAATAAAAAGAACTTATGTTTAATTTATTTATCAAAAAGGAAAAATATAAAAATAAAATAAGTGTATTGTGACTTACCAGATAACTGTCGCCTAAACACATAAATAAAAAAGGCAATAAACAACAAAATATAGAAATAAAATCTTTTCTTTTAATATAAAAAAACAACTGATAATAAATCATAAAAATAAAGAAAACTAATCCAAAAAACCCTAATTCAAAAAGCACATATAAGTAGTAATTATGTGGTGTTTTGTGACCTAATTCTATAAGTGATTCTGAAAAATCAGAATGATTAGCAAACTCAGTTGCAAAGCTGCCTGTCCCATAACCAAAAAAAGGCTTTTTTTTAATTAAATCAATAGATGTTGTTAGAAAGTACCAACGTTGATTTTCTTGAGTTTTTAAATTTGATTTTATTAAATTAACATTATTGACAGTGCTGTTAATTCTATTTTTAAAAGTATTATTAATATTATAATTTGCGAAAATTAAAAAAATTAAGGAACAAAATGTAATTAAAAAGTGTTTTGTTTTCATCAATAAAAAAGAAATAAAACACGCCATTACAATAAAGTTGAATTGACCCATCCTCCCTCTTTCTATAAATAAGCTAAAAACAAAAACAACGACAAAAGAAAATAAAATATAATTAAATATTGTTTTACTTTTTATTTTAATATTCCTAAACAAAAGAATAAAAGATATAATAATACAAAAAGACAAAAATATATTATGATCTCTATAATTTAAAAGTAAAACTAAATCTGGGTTTTTATATATTCTAAAAAAATAATGAGGGATAATATCATATTGCTCCAATATACCGAAAACGGATGAAACAAACATAGAGGAACACAAAGCTAAAAAAGAATAAAAAACAAACTTTTTGTTTATTCCTATTGTAAATAAAATGGGAATACAAAAAAACAATAAATTAGATTTAATAACATACCAGCTATCTTTTTCTACACCACCCCAAAAACATCCTAAAACATATACTATGTTAAAAAAAAGTATACTTACAAACCATTTATTATTAATTAATTTTGTAAAAAATGACAACCTTTGTTGTAAAATCCATAAAAAAACAATAAACAAAATAATTAAATCTGTTAAAAAAACAGAAAAAGGCAATACAGCTCCTAAAGACAAGAATAAATAATTAATTAATCTTCTCAAAAATCATGTTGTATTCATTAATATCTGATAATATAAACTTTGCTTTTTGTATTTGTTTATCATTTAATAAGTTTGCCTCTATACGTCCTTTTTGATAAAAAAACCTAGAAGATATTTCAGGAATAATAAAATCTAGAAGAATTGTTTTATTATTATAAAGATCTTTTGATTTTTCATTTTTAATTATATCTTCTATTTTTTCACAAATTTCAACTACTTTATTATTATCATATTTTTCATTTTTAATTGTTGAAATAAGAGTGTCTAGGTATACCTCTGAACTTGTTTCATAAATATGTTCTTTTTGTGAAATAAAATCTTCAAATAATTTAAAAATTTTATTTGTGTCTAATTTAATTAAACTAAAATCTTTATGTTGTAATCTATATTCTGTTGCAAAGTCAAAAATATAATTATTTTTAATCACTGAAACTAAAAAAGAATTAACTTCTTGGTTATTTAATACAGTAATATCTGGATGAATACCATTCCCCGCTGAAACTTTTCTGCCTAATAATGTTGTGTAATTTTCTGCAAGACTATCTGCTTTTAAGATACTTGAATAATTAACCTCTTGTATGCATCTTCCACTTGGTAAATAATATTTAGCTGTTGTATATTTTAGTTGCGAATTGTATGGCAATGGCTTCGTTCCTTGCACTAAACCTTTCCCATATGTTTTTTCTCCTATTATTACAGCTCTATCTAAATCTTGCAATGAACCTGAAACAATTTCTGAAGCAGAAGCAGAACCTCCATTGACTAAAACAACCAATGGTATTTCTGTATCTAAAGCTTTGTGTTTTGCTTTATATATATATTCATTATGTCTACTTTTTGTAGAAACTACCTCAGTAGATTTTGAAACAAATATATTAACAATGTCTACTGACTCATTTAACAAACCTCCTGGATTGTTTCTTAAGTCTAAGATTAATTTTTTAATTGGATTCTTTTTATTTAATTCAGAATAAGCTTCTTGTATTTCTTTTGCTGCATTTTCTCTAAAATTAGATAAAACAATATAACCTACGTCATCACCTAAAACACCGTAATATGGGACATTATCTACTTTTATTTTTTCTCTCTTAAGATTAAAACTATATTCTTTGTTTTCTCTAATTATTACAACATTAACCTTTGTCCCTACTTCTCCTTTTAATTTAGAACTAATATATTCAACACTCTTCCCTTTAACATCTTCTTTGTTGATTTTTAAAAATTTATCTCCAGCCATTAAACCTGTTTTCTGAGCTGGAAAACCATAATACGGCTCTCTAACTATAACATATTCTTCCACTTTAGAAATTATTGCACCAATACCTCCGTAAACACCCGTTCTTTGAAATTTAAAATCTTCTACCTCTGACTCTGGTATATAAGTAGTGTATGGATCTAATGATTTTAACATTGAATTTATTGCCTTCTTCATCAACTTTCCTGGCTTCACTTCTTCAACATAAAACATATTAATCTCCCTATAAACTGCATTAAATATTTCTATGTTTTTAGATATTTCAAAATAATCACTTACAAAACTGAAAGACAAAAATGAAAAACCAAGAACAAGTATTATATTTTTAATTTTTTTCATTTTGTGTTTTTTTAAGAGATTGTAAAATTAAATTTATTTTATCAAAAATTTCTTGAAAAGTTACATTAGTTTTATTTGAACTATAAATTAACAGAATTGCTAGATTTTTATTGTGTGAAGTAATTTTACTTATAATATTTTTCTGCAATCTATATGATTCTCTAATTAGTCTTTTGATTCTATTCCTATCTGCTGCATTTTTTATATTTTTTTTAGGTACAGATATTAAAATTTTATTTTTATTTATTTTGTTTTTATCTATAATTAGATAAGAAATTATAAAACTACCCGACTTAAAAGAATTTTTAAATTTTAATAATTCTTGAATTAATCCATATTCTTTAATTCTTTCTGTTTTCTTGAATTTATTCACTAAAATTACTTTCTTTTTTTCAAATAATGATCAATAGCCATTGTCATAGAAGGTGCTTTTTTAGTTGGAGTTTTAATATTGACTTCTAATTTTTTTTCTTCTGCCATATTCCTTGTGTTAGAGCCATAACATCCTATTAAGGTTTTATTTTGTTTATAATCAGGGAAACTTTTAAATAAAGTTTTTATACTTAAAGGAGTAAAAAATGCCATTAAAAAATAAGAGTCTATATCTAAATGCTTGACGTTTTCGTTTACTGTTTTGTAAACAACTGCTTTTGTGAAATTAACCTCATTATGTAATAAAAATTTATTCATTTTTGGATTCATTATATTGGACCCTGGTATTAATATTTTTGAATCTTTATGCTTTTCAAAAGCTGGCAATAAATCTGAAATTGTTTTTTCACCCACAAAGATTTTTCTTTTTCTGTAAACAATATATTTTTGCAAATACACTGCTATAGTTTCTGACAAACAAAAATATCTCATGCTTTCAGAAATTCTTAATCTTAAATCTTCGCATAATCTAAAAAAATGAATTATAGCATTACGGCTAGTGAACAAAATAACTTCGTGACTTGGAATATTTACTTTTTGTTTTCTAAAAGCTTTTGCTTTTACTTCTTTTAAACTAATAAATGGCTGAAACTCTATCTGTAGTTTGTGTTTTTCAGCTAATCTAGTATAAGGTGATTTAGCTATGTTTTGTGGTTCAGTTTGAGTTATTAATAATTTCCTTCTTCTAGGCATTTTTAACAAAAATCTTTAAAAACCATAAAAATGGTATAATTTCTAAACAACAAAGATACAAAAATATAGAACTATAAAACATCTTTATTTTATGAATAAAAAATTTATATAATTTATAATACTTATAAGCATAAATCACAATAAATATTATAAGCATAATAGTATAAATAATTAAACCATTATTTACGTAATATAGTATGTATGGAAAAAGAAATAAAAAACAAGACAAAGATGCTTCATGTATAAAATAATTATAGATTATAATTTTTCTTTGAAAGTTCTTGTTAAATACATTTGTCAAAATAGAAATTAATAATAGTTTAAAAGTGAAAACAAAAATTAAAAATAAACTTAAAAATAAAAACTCCCTTAAAAACTCTGGTTCATAACGAATATTGTATAAAGTAATAAAAGAAATACATTGAATATAAATTATTAATAATGGTATTAAGTAATAAATTCCTATTTTCTTTTTATTTCCAGAATAATAAAAAAAATGATTCGAGTCAAAAACCATTCTAAACATGAATGTTATCTCGTTTTTTAAAAAAAACAAAATGACAGAAATTATTATTAAAGAAACAATGAAGGAAATGAAAACAAAATTATAGTTTATAATATTAGAAATCACATACTCATACATAATCTAATTTTCAATAGCCCCATTATTAATCCAACATTGAATAATTTGAATTTGATTTTGATTTAATTGAGAACCTACAGTAGGAGGCATTACCATATTAGGATCATTTGAATTTACTAATGAAATAATAATATCTTTAATAGCAAAAACTGTATTATAATAAACTTCATTGTTGTTTATAGAACCGAAAATTCCTGCAGATTCTGCTGTTTGACCTACACTATGACAAGAAACACACTTATTATATATTATTGGGGCAACATCATTAATAAATGATACATTATCACATACGTCATTTATTTCTGTCTCTCTATCACAAGAATTAAAAAATATTATAAATAATATTATATATAGAATTTTAAATTTCATTTTTTTAAATTTATTAAATAAATTTTTACATTTAAAGTATGAATCAAACAAATTATATAAATAACGACTATCTAAACATAGATGAATTGTTTTCAGAAGAACATAAATTAATTAGAGATTCTGTTAGACAATGGGTTAATAAAAACTTAGACCCTATAATAGAAGAGCATTATGAAAAAGCGACTTTTCCAAAACACATTTTAAAAGGATTAAGTGAAATAGGGGCTTTTGGTGCTTGTATACCTGCAAAATATGGTGGAGGTGGTCTTGATTATATATCATATGGAATTATAATGCAAGAATTAGAAAGATGTGATTCTGGTATAAGATCAACTGCTTCTGTTCAATCTTCGTTAGTAATGTTCCCAATTCACGAGTTTGGCAACGAAGATCAAAAACAAAAATTTTTACCAAAATTAGCAAAAGCTGACTTAATAGGTGCTTTTGGTTTAACTGAGCCCAATCACGGCTCTAATCCATCTGGGATGGAAAGTAATTTTGTGGAAAAAGGAGATTACGTTATTTTAAATGGTGCAAAAATGTGGATATCAAATTCTCCTATTTGTGACATAGCAATAGTTTGGGCTAAAAACGAAGACAACAGAATAAAAGGTTTAATTGTGGAAAAAGGAATGGAAGGTTTTTCTACTCCTGAAACACACGGTAAATTATCTCTTAGAGCATCATCAACAGGGGAATTAGTTTTTGATAACGTCAAAATACCAAAAACAAATATTTTAGAAAAATCTAATGGATTAAGCTCTCCTTTAGCTTGTCTTGACTCTGCAAGATTTGGAATTGCTTGGGGAACAATTGGATGTGCTTTAGATTGTTATAATACCGCTTTAAAGTACTCTCTAGAAAGAATACAATTTAAAAAACCTATAGCTTCATTTCAATTACAACAAAAAAAACTAGCTGAAATGATTACTGAAATAACAAAAGCACAATTATTAGCTTTAAGAGTTGGTCAGTTGAAAAACAAAAATAAAGCTTCTTCTGCACAAATATCTATGGCAAAAAGAAACAATGTAGAAATTGCTATCAAAATAGCTAGAGAATCAAGACAAATACTGGGAGGAATGGGTATTACTTCAGAATATCCTATTATGAGACATATGATGAACCTAGAATCAGTGATAACATATGAAGGGACTCATGATATACATTTATTAATTACAGGAAAAGATATAACCGGGATAAGTGCTTTTTAATATATTTTAAGCTTCGCAGCTTGAACAATCTTTCTTTTGTTTAAATTTCTGTGCTGCATTCATACTATGCTGATAATACAAAGATTTCAGTCCTAATTTCCAAGCATTAATATATATACTGTTTATTTCTTTAGCGCTCATATCTGGATGAATCAAAAGATTAAGAGATTGACCTTGATCTATATAATTTTGTCTACTTGCAGCTTGATAAACTATATCCATTTGATCTATTTCAGAATAAGTTTTAAAAACATCTTTTTCTGACTCTGTTAAAAAATCTAAGTGTTGCACTGATCCATCTTGATCTCTAATACTATTCCAAACCTCTTTTATGTTTTTATTTTTTGAATCAAGTAATTTTACCAAAAAAGGATTTTTTATTGTTGTTTTTATTTTTGCAATATCTTTAACATATATATTAGACCATATAGGTTCTATTCCTTGTGATACTTGTCCTAATATAAAAGCAGAAGATGTTGTTGGAGCTACAGCATTTAAAGTAGTGTTTCTTCTACCATATCCCTTTAACACCTCTGGCTCTCCTAACTTTTCTGCTAATTCTGTTGAAGCTTTATAAGATTTCTCTTTTATTAATTTGAAAATTTCATTATTCAAATTAAATGATTCTTGACTATTAAAAGCTAACATTTTTGATTGCAGTAAAGAATGCCAACCTAAAACACCCAATCCTAATGCTCTATTTTCCTTAGCAAAATTATAAGCACGCTCCATAAATAAAAAAGTTTGCTGATCATCCCTGTCATTAGAATCACGATATAATTCAAGCTTTTCAGTAAATTCAGTAATTACAGCATCTAAGAAATAAACCATTGTTTCTACGGCATCTGTATCTTTCCATTTATCATAATGCAAAACATTTAAAGAAGACAAACAACAAACAAAAGACCAGTTGTCATTAGACGGCAACATGATTTCTGTACACAAATTACTTGCATTAATTTTATAATTTTTGTCTTTATAAACTTGAGGGGCTCCACTGTTTGCTTTATCAGTAAAAAATATATAAGGATATCCTATCTCTCCTCTTCTTTGTAATACCTTTGCCCAAATATCACGCTTATCTTTATCTCCGTCTATCATTGACTGCATCCATTCATCCGTAACTGTAACTCCATGTGTTAATTCTTGAATAGGATTGCCTTCTGTACCTATGTCTAAAAACTCAGAAATATCTGCATGCTCAACTGGTAAATATGGTGAAAATCTACCTCTACGAACTGAACCCTGACTTACAACATCAACCATTGTTTCGAAAAGCTGCCTAACATGAACAGAACCTGAAGCTTGACCATTATTAGTAACCGCAGAACCTCTATGTCTAATATTGCCAAAATAGCCAGAAGTCCCTCCTCCTAATTTAGACATCATTCCTACTTCAGACTGTGTGTACAAAATGTTTCCCATATCGTCTGCAACATTTGAACCAAAACAACTAATAGGTAATCCTCTTTTTTTACCGAAATTTGACCAAACAGGAGAAGACAAAGAGAAAAAACCTTTAGACATATATTTATAAAACTTTTCAGCATAACCATCTATGCGTAAAATTTCTTCCGCTCTTTTTGCAATTTCCATAATGCGTGCCTCTGGAGTACTTCCTGAAGAAATATAACCTGCGGATAAAAAGCTTCTGCTATTTTCTGTTAACCATTCAAAAGGATATTTATATTCTCTTGATTCTGAATAAGATTTTTGAGGAGTTTTTAAAATTTGTGATTCTTCTTTCATTTGATCCTTTACTTTCAAATTTGAACTTATAATATTATTATCTTTCACTTTATTCATTATTAAAAAAGGTCATCCCCTGTTATACTTTGAGTTCTCTTACTATAATTAATAGATCTTTTAACAAAAAAATCACCATGCTTTGTGCCTATAATTTCATCATTAAACCATTCTGTTTTATTTAACAAGTTCTCATCTGTTTTAAAAACTTCTTCAACTCCTATACTTTTCAAAGATCTATTAAATCTATCCTTTATAAATTCTATTATTTCTGTTTTAGGTAAAAAATCTAATTCTCCTTCTTCAAAAATCCAATCAACAATTTTACTTTCTGCCTCGAATGCTTCTTTACACATATCTTGTATCTTTTTCTCGTATATGAAATCAAACCAATCTGGATTTTCTTTCTTAATTATTTGAATTAAATCTATCCCAAAATCACCATGTATTTGTTCTTCTTTAGAAGTTGCTTCTACAACATTTGAAACTCCTTTAAGCTGGTTTTTGTATTTATTAAAAGCCATAATTATCAAAAATTGAGAAAATAAAGAAACATGTTCAATAAACAAAGAAAACAAAAGTACAGATTCAGAATAATCTTTATCGTTTTCACTTTTAGATTTTGATAAAGCAGTTTCAAGATAACCTACTCTTTTCATTATAACAGGATTTTTCTTTATATTTTTAAACTCTTGGTTAAGTCCTAATATCTCAAGTAAATGAGAATAAGCATCTGCATGACGAACTTCACTTTCTGCAAAAGTTGCACCAACTGAACCTACTTCTGGTTTAGGTATTTTGTGATAAATATCTCCCCAAAAACTTTTTACAGCTACCTCAATTTGAGAAATAGCTAACATTGTGTTTTTTATAGCATTGCGCTCTAACTCTGATAATCCTGCTTTAAAATCTTGTATATCACTAGTAAAATTAAATTCTGAATGAATCCAATAAGAATGCCTAATAGCTGAAACATATTCGTATAATTCCGGATACTCATAAGGTTTCAAAGTAATTCTTTTTTCAAAAATATTTCTTGCTCTTTTTTGTGCTTGTGAATTTCTATATAATATGTATGATTTTGCAACATCTTTAAATTCACTATTCATTAACTCATCTTCAACCAAATCCTGTACTTCTTCTACATTAGGAATGTAGTTTTTTATATTCTTTTGGTTTTCTAAAAGTGATAAATTGACTTGAAAAGCTATTTTTTCGGCATCTTCTGCATTTCCATTATTAACAGATAACATTGCTTGCAAAATAGCACTTGTAACCTTCTCAATCTGAAATTTCTTTTTAGAATAATTTCTCTTTAAAATGTGCTCTATCTGCATATAAAATAAATTTACAATTTAATATCTTTTTTTTTTAATAAACACAAGTTGTGTTTTCCAAAATCTTTTGTTAATAAACACTAATCTTTATGTTGTTTGACATAAATTTAGCGTAAAAACCCCCGTCCAAATATTCTAACTAACTATGTTATAAAGCTAATAATGATATGTGACAAAAATACTAAGACAAATGTTTGTTTTTTTTTTGTATTTGTCAAGACAATCTTTTTAACAAAATGGAAATGTTTTTAACAATTTTAAATTTTAAGATAAATAATTATAATACTTTTGTGAAATGTCTGAATTATTTAAAAAAATTATATCACACTGTAAGGAATATGGATTCATCTTTAACTCAAGTGAAATATATGATGGTCTAAGCGCAGTATATGATTACGGTCCGTTAGGTGTAGAGCTTAAAAACAATATAAAATCTTATTGGTGGGACTCTATGGTGAAAAGAAATAAAAATATAGTAGGTATAGATTCATCTATATTTATGCATCCTAATACATGGAAAGCATCTGGTCATATAGATGCTTTTAATGACCCTTTGATTGACAACAAAGATTCTAAAAAAAGATACAGAGCAGATGTATTGATTGAAAATCATATTGAAAAAATAAAAAACAAGATTAACAAAGATATTAAAAAAGCAAAAACAAAATTTGGAGAAAATTTTAATGAAAAAGAATTCAGAAAAACTAATCAAAGAGTTTTAGAGCGTCAAAAACAAATTGATGAAATAACATCAAAAATGAATGAATATCTTGAATCTGAAAACTTAAAAGGAATCAAAAAACTCATAGAAAAAATAGAATTAAAGTGTCCTATATCTGGAACATGTAATTGGACAGAAGTCAGGCAATTTAACTTAATGTTTAAAACAAAAATAGGGTCAAATCAAGAGACATCTTCGGATATATATTTAAGACCTGAAACCGCTCAAGGTATTTTTGTTAATTTTCTAAATGTTCAAAAAACTACTAGACAAAAAATACCTTTTGGTATAGCTCAAATAGGTAAAGCTTTTAGAAATGAAATTATTGCTCGTCAATTTATATTTAGAATGAGAGAATTTGAGCAAATGGAAATGCAATTTTTTATTCGCCCTGGAGAAGAAGACAAATGGTATGAATATTGGAAAGAAAAAAGAATGGATTGGCATGTTTCTTTAGGTTTGAAAAAAGAAAATTTTAGTTTCAAAGAACATACAAAACTAGCTCATTATGCTAAAAGTGCGTGTGATATAGAATTTGAATTTCCATTTGGATTTAAAGAGCTAGAAGGCATTCATTCTCGTTCTGACTTTGATTTAAAACAACACGAAAAACTCTCTGGTAAAAAAATAAAATATTTCGATTCTGAAATAAATAAAAGTTTCACCCCTTTTGTTATAGAAACTTCTATAGGTTTAGATAGAATGTTTTTAGCTTGTTTGTGCTCTTCTTTTAAAAAAGAAGAAGAAAATAATAGAATTTTGCTAAAATTACCTTATAAATTATCACCTATTAAAATCGCTGTTTTTCCTCTTACCAAAGAAGAGTCTCTAGTAAATATTGCAAATAATATATATGAAAAAATTAATAAAAAATATAACTGTTTTTATGAAGAAAAAGATTCTATAGGGAAAAGATATAGAAGACAAGATGCAATAGGCACACCTTTATGTATAACAGTAGACAATGAAAGTGTAAAAGACCAAAAAGTAACAATCAGAAACAGGGACTCTATGAATCAAGAAAGAGTAACGTTAAATAAAATAGAAGAATATATAGAAGGTTGTTTTTAAAGTTTAACTATTATAAGTGTTCATTGTTTCGTTTATCCCACAATCAATAAATTTTTCAATTATATTGACGAAATTATCAGAATTAGAATCAAAGAAACTAAATTCTTTTTTTGAAAAATTAGATAAAACATATTCTGATTGGCCACCAAATCTAAAATCTTTACCTATCCCAAACTTTAGCCTAGATATTTTTTTATCGTTATAATAGTTAAATATGTCTAGTAAACCATTATGTCCTCCGGCAGACCCTTGTTCTCTTAGCCTAATTTTACCAAAAGGTAAAGATATATCATCTAGAATAATTAATATATTTGATTGCTTGATGTTTAATTTTTTTGCCCAAAAAGAAACTGCGCTGCCGCTAAGATTCATGAATGTATTAGGTTTAACAAATGTTACTTGAGATCCTTGAATTTCTTTTTTAGCTACAAATCCTTTTTTCCTTTCAATAAAATCAATTTTATAAAAAAAAGACAATAAGTCTAATATAATAAAACCTGCATTATGTCTAGTACGAGTGTACTGCTTCCCTGGATTCCCTAGACCTATAATTAAATGTTTCAAGACATTAATTATTAATCTTTTTGAGCTTCTTTTGATGAATCTCCTGCTTTAGCCTCTGCACCTTCTGCACCTTCTGCACCTTCTGCACCTTCTGCACCTTCTGCACCTTCTGCACCTTCTGCTTCTTCACTTTCCTCAACTACAGTTCTAGCTGTTTTAACTCCTACTATTACTGAATTAATTGGGTCTAAAATCTTACAATTAGGAATATTTACATCCTTAACGTATATAAAACTACCTACTTCCAGTTCTTCTATACTCAAATCAAAACTATCTGGGATGTCTTTAATAAATGCCTTTAATTTCAAACTCCTTCTTCTAGACAGAAGTCTCCCTCCGCTTCTGACTCCAGCTGCACGTCCTACAAAATTAATAGGCATCTTCACCATAACTTCTTTGTCATCTTTTACCTCTATGAAATCTATATGTGTAATTTCATCACTAACTGGGTCAAACTGAACAGACTGAAATATACACTTGTATTCTTCTCCTTCCAAATCTATTACTACAAGGTATAATTGGTCTGTATAAATAAGATCTCTAAAATTGTTTTTATGAGCATGAAAACAAACTTCTCGTCCTGCTCCATACATTACACAAGGAACATGTTCCTGCTTTCTTAATGCTCTTAAGTTAATTTTAGATATTTCTTGTCTTTTTAATACTTCTATTTTTAATTTTTTCATAATCTAACATATAAAACTACTACTAATTGATTCTTTTGAATGTACTTTTTGTATTACATTTCCAAATAAATTAGATACGGTTAAAACTTTTACTT
>Ga0115011_10001628_pt1 | contig 16133 bp, 13 predicted proteins | sample TroAtlMetagenome_2_FD_88705 | JGI IMG/M metagenome (GOLD analysis project Ga0115011, IMG submission 88705) | Marine eukaryotic phytoplankton communities from Atlantic Ocean - Tropical Atlantic ANT8 Metagenome | ecosystem: Environmental > Aquatic > Marine > Oceanic | place: Tropical Atlantic...
ATTGTTGGTGTTAGTAAACATGAAGCTGAAAAAAAAGGAATTATAGTTAAAGAATATACTTCTGAATTTAATCCTTTAAAAAACACTATATCTGGAAAAATAGAAAAAACTCTCATTAAATTAATAGTTAATAAAAACAATAAAGTAATCGGAGCCCATATGTTAGGCGAACATGCACCTGAAATAATTCAAGGTATTGCAATAGCTATTAAAGCTGGAGCTACTAAGGATCATTTTGATGAAACAATAGGGATTCACCCTACGGCTGCAGAAGAATTTGTGACAATGAAATAAATTTTTTTTTATTTATTGATAAAATTTTCAACTATTATAATGTGTTACATCTATTTAAAAGGATTATTAAATGAAATGGTCTACAAATTCATGGCAAGATTTTCCTATAAAACAGTTCCCTGAATATAGTGATAAAGCAAAGCTATTGGAAACTGAAAAGGAATTAGCTAAGAGGCCACCATTGGTATTTGCTGAAGAGGTAAGACGTTTAAGAAGACGTTTAGCTTCAGTAGCAGAGGGTAAATCTTTTTTGCTTCAGGGTGGAGATTGTGCTGAATCATTTTTAGAGCATAACGCTAATAATATAAGAGATAGTTTTAAGGTGATTTTGCAAATGGCGGTAGTGTTGACTTTCGGTTCATCATTGCCTGTGGTTAAAATTGGTAGGTTTGCAGGTCAGTATTCAAAACCTAGGTCTTCGCCGGTAGAGATTATCGATGGAATAGAATTGCCAAGTTATAAAGGTGACATGATAAATGATATGGCTTTTAATAAAGTTTCAAGAGAGCCTGATCCTACAAGGTTATTGAAAGCTTATGATAAGTCTGCATCAACATTGAATTTATTACGTGCTTTTGCAAGTGGAGGAATGGCTGATTTGACAAAGATACAAGAGTGGAACTTAGAATTTGTTAATGGAACCAAAGAAGCCGAAAGATATGAAAAAATAGCTGAAAAAATATCAGAATCTCTTTCATTTATGAATGCTTGCGGCATTACTCCAAGCAATACACTTCAATTAAGGGAAACTGAATTTTATACTTCCCATGAAGGTTTATTATTAAATTATGAAGAATCTTTGACTAGAAAAGATACCATAACAGAAGAGAAAGGTTGGTTTGCCACATCTGCTCACATGCTATGGATAGGTGATCGCACTAGAGATCTAGATGGAGCCCATGTAGAATATATGAAAGGTATTTCAAATCCTATCGGAATCAAGTGTGGACCAACTTTAGATCCTGATGAATTAATAAAAATTATAGAAAAATTAAACCCTTTGAATCAACCTGGTAGACTTACATTGATTGCTAGAATGGGTGCAGAAAATGTTAATAAAAATTTAAAGCCATTGGTACAAGCTGTAAAGAAAAATGGTCTTGTCGTAGGCTGGTGTTGTGACCCAATGCACGGCAATACTGTAAAAGCTTCAAATGGTTTTAAGACAAGAAAAGTTGATGATATAATGGCTGAAGTTAAAGGTTTTTTTGATGTCCATTCTGAATTAGATACAATACCAGGCGGTGTTCATTTTGAAATGACCGGACAAAATGTTACTGAATGTGTCGGAGGAATTTACACCGTAAAAGAATCTAATTTGGGGGATAGATATCATACTCATTGTGATCCAAGATTAAATGCAAAACAATCACTTGAATTAGCTTTTTTACTTGCAGAGTTATTAGTTGAAAGAAGAAAAAGAATGAGCAAGGATCTTTCAAAAGTCTCTTAAAAGTATTGAACAAAAATGTCAAATTCAAAAAAGAATTCTAAAAATAATAATAAAAAAAGTTTAGATGGTATTAGACCTAATACAAAACTTTTAAACTCTGTGACAGATAGATATTTTTTAAGAACTAAGGAAATAGTTTCAAAGTTTGGAGACACTGAAGTAACGTATGCCATTTTTATGAGAAGACCGGTTTTATCTGCAATTTGCCCAGCAATGGATTGGATGCAAGAGATTATTAAAGAAAGAAAAGGTACTGTAACAATCAACAGGCTTTTTAATGAGGGAGATTATGTTGGTGCTGGTGAGCCATTGGTCTATATTTCTGGATCAATGTCAAATCTTGTTGACCTAGAAACATCCTTGCTTCAAAAAATAGGATCTACATGTGTTGCAGCTTACAATGCTAAATCTATGGTATTGTCCTTGCCTAAAGTGTCCTTTTTGGCGATGGATGCTAGGCATTGTGCAGGTATAGATATGTCAGATTTGATGGCTTACGGAGCTTTTGTTGGTTCAGATTCGGCCAAGAAAGAAAATGGAGCAAACGGTTTTATTGGATGTGCAACAGATAGAACTGCATATTTATTTAATGACACGAAAGGCTTGGGAACAATGCCACATGCATTGGTTGGTTATGCTGGTTCAACTGTTAGAGCCGCTGAGATGTTTAACCATGCTTGGCCAAATGAGCCACTCACTGTTCTGATAGATTATTTTGGAAAAGAAATAACTGATGGTTTGGCTGTTTGTAGAAGATTTAAATCTCTAGCCTCCAACCAAAAGCTTTCCTTGAGACTTGATACTCATGGAGGCAGATATATCGAAGGTTTAGATGTTGCAGGTTCATATGCTGTTTTAGAAAGAAATATACCTGAGGCTATAAAGGGTTACAGGACAGAACAAGAGTTACGTTATCTTATTGGCACAGGTGTTTCTGCAGCATCCGTGTGGAGGCTAAGAGAAATTTTAGATGAAGCTGGGTTTGAAAAGGTTAAGATTGTTGCATCAAGTGGATTTGGACCAGAAAAATGTAAGGTTTTTGCCCTTGCTAATGTTCCAGTTGATGTCATTGGCACAGGTTCTTATCTTCCAAGCAGTTGGTCAGAGACATATGCAACAGCAGACATAATTTCTTATGGTGGTAAATCAATGGTAAAATTTGGTCGAGAATTTTTGTTTAATAAATCTAAAAACTAATTAAATCATTTTGCAATGAAACATAAACTTAAGATAGCCTTAGCCCAATTTAACCCTTTAGTGGGTGATGCTGTGACAAATGTAAAAAAACTAATTACAGTTAGATCAAGTCTTGATAATGATGTTGATTTAATAATTGCACCAGAATTATATATTTCAGGGTATCCTATTGATGATTTGGTTTTAAGGGAAGATTTTTTAATTTTAGTAGAAAGTCAGATTGAAAAATTAGCTAAAGTTACTAAAGACAATAAGTCAGCAATTATTGTTGGAGCTCCCAGAAAAGATAATAATGTTATTAAGAACTCTGTTTTTGTATTAGAAAATGGAAAAATTTTAACTTTTCGTGATAAACATGAGCTTCCGAACACTGGTGTTTTTGATGAACAAAGGATTTTTAAACCTGGTCCTTTGTCAGGCCCAGTAAATGTTAAAGGAGTAAAGATTGGTTTGCCAATATGCGAAGATATATGGGATGATACAGTTATAGAATGCCAGGCAGAGTCAGGTGCAGAAATTGTTATAGCTATTAATGCATCACCGTTTTCAATAAATAAAAAAGATGACAGGTTTTCTGTCGTAGCATCTAGAGTGCATGAAACCAAGCTACCTTTAATTTATTTAAATAGGATAGGTGGTCAGGATGAATTGATATTTGACGGTTCTTCTTTTGGTTTAAACGGCGATGGAAAATTATTTTTCAGTTCTCTGGATTTTGAAGAACATATTTCAATTGTAAATTTTAAAAATAAAAATCAAAAATGGGAAGGCTCAGGAAAAATAGAAAAATCGTCTAATAAAATTGAAAGTTTATATAAAGCATTGGTTTTAGGTCTTAGAGATTATGTAAATAATAACGGTTTTCCTGGTGTTATACTAGGCATGTCTGGTGGAATTGATTCAGCTCTTGTTGCTTCCATTGCCACAGATGCATTAGGGCCTGCATTAGTTCAAGTTGTTATGCTTCCTAGTCCATACACTAGTGATGAAAGTCTTAAAGATGCAGAGTCTGCAGCAAAACTTTTAGGTGTCAAATATTCTAATTTGGATATTAGTGAGACAATGTTGGTAGTAGAAAAAGCTTTAAAAAAATATGATGGTCCTGATTTTGTTCCGGGTATAACTGAAGAAAACATTCAATCCCGTTTAAGAGGATTATTGCTTATGGCTCTTTCAAATAGATTTGGTAATATGGTGTTGGCAACAGGTAATAAGTCTGAATATGCTGTAGGATATGCCACATTGTATGGAGATATGTGTGGCGGTTATGCACCATTAAAAGATGTATGGAAAACCGATGTATTTAAATTATGTGAATGGAGAAATAAAAATTTTTCTAATAACTTTTTAGGACCAAAAGAATATGTCATGCCTGAAAATATTATAAAAAAACCTCCGAGTGCAGAATTAAGAAAAGATCAAAAAGATACAGACAGTTTACCTGATTATGAAATTTTAGATGAAATTTTAAAAAATCTTGTTGAAGAAGAAATTTCTGTTGAAAATATCGTTGCTAAAGGATTTGATAGAAAAGTTGTAGAAAAAATAGCAAAACTTTTAACTAAATCTGAATATAAAAGGTTTCAGTCCGCTCCTGGACCAAAAGTTACTTCAAAAGCCTTTGGAAGGGATAGAAGATTTCCCTTAACAAGTGGGTTTCAAAACTGGAATTAAATTTCTTTACACTGATTCATGAAATGTTTATTAAGATTATTAAAAACTCTTACAGGTTAAATAAATGGTCAAATTAAGATTTGCACCAAGTCCGACTGGGAACTTGCATGTAGGTAATTTTAGAACAGCTCTAATAAACTTTTTATTTACACAAAAATATAATGGGCATTTTTTGTTAAGAATTGATGATACTGATATTGAAAGATCCAGAGTTGAATTTGAAAAAAGTATTAAGGAAGATTTAAGTTGGGCAGGATTGAATTGGGATAGTTTGGTAAAACAATCTGATCGTTTAAGCAGATATAAACAAGTTTTAGAAAGTTTGATTGAAAAGGAACTTGTTTATCCGTGCTTTGAAACGCCAGAAGAACTTTCATTAAAAAGAAAATCTCAATTATCTTCTGGTAAACCCCCTGTTTATGACAGGTCATCTCTTAAACTGTCACTAAAAGATATTGAAGGTTTTAAATCAGAAGGAAAAAAACCCCATTACCGCTTTTTGCTTAAGCATGAAACAGTATTTTGGAATGACATGGTTAGAGGGGATTCTAAATATAACATGGGCAATATTTCTGATCCAATTATAGTTAGGGAGGATGGAAGGTTCATTTATACTTTAGCTTCAGTAATAGATGATATTGATTTAAAAATTTCTCATATAATAAGGGGTGAAGATCATGTAACAAATTCTGCTGCTCAAATTCAAATTTTTAATTCTATGGGTGCAAATGTTCCTATAATGGGACATCTTTCTCTGATGACAGACATTAAAGGTGAAGGCTTATCTAAAAGGACAGGAGGACTTTCAATTAAAGATCTAAGAAACGAAGAAATAGAAAGTTTGTCTTTAAACTCTTATTTATCTCTTGCTGGAACATCTGAAAATATAATTTTGAAGGAAAATTTAAAAGAAATTATTTCTGATTTTGACATTACAAATTTTAATCGTGCTCCAACTAAATTTAATTATAATGATTTAAAAAATTTAAATTCAAAATATATTCAAAAATTAGATTATGAGGAGCTTAAACTAAGATTTGCTAATCATAAATTTAAATTAGAGAAAAACGTATGGGATTTGATAAGAGCAAATGTCTCTTCACTAAATGAAATACAGGAATGGGAAAATATTATCTATGGAAAATTAAAGGAAACTAAAGTAGACAAAAGTTTGAAAAAGGAATTTTTAAAGTATTTGCCGAATGGTGAATTTGACGATGAAACGTGGAGAAACTGGATAAATAATCTTAAAGAAAATTATGATATGAACAAAGGTGAGATATTTAAATTATTACGCGAGGCCTTAACAGGTTATAAAGCAGGTCCCGAGATGTCATCTTTAATAATTATTTTAGGTAAGGAAAAGGTTTTAGAAAGATTAAATAATTAAAATGATAAGAATCTTTAATACATTGCAAAAAGAAATTCAAGATTTTATCCCTTTGGAAAAAGAACATGTGAAGGTTTATGTATGTGGCCCAACAGTTTATGACAAGATCCATATTGGTAATGCTAGACCTTTGGTTGTTTTTGATGTTTTAGTTCGTGTACTTAAGTCAAACTTTAAAAAAGTAACTTATGTAAGGAATATAACTGATGTAGATGACAAAATTAATAATCAATCACATGAGACTGGTATCCCAATTAATGAATTAACAAAAGAAACTATCAAGCATTTTCATAACGATTGTTTAAGTTTACAAAATATTTTGCCGGACATACAACCCAAAGCTACAGATCATATAAATGAAATGATAGAAATGATTAAAGTGCTTATAAATAAAGGTTTTGCGTATGAATCATCTGGCAATGTAATGTTCAGAGTTAATAAATATAAAGATTATGGGTTACTTTCAAAAAGAACTTTGGAAGAAATGATAGCTGGATCAAGGATAGAAATAGCTGATTATAAAGAAGATCCAGCAGACTTTATTCTATGGAAACCTTCTGCAAATGATCTTCCAGGTTGGAAAAGTCCGTGGGGCAGGGGTCGTCCAGGCTGGCATATAGAATGTTCTGCAATGAGCAAAAAATATTTAGGTAAGACCTTTGACATTCATGGAGGTGGTATAGATTTAGTCTTTCCACATCACGAAAATGAGATTGCTCAATCGTGTTGCGCTAATGAGACTGAAATAATGGCCAAATATTGGGTTCATAATGGATATGTTAACATTGACGATAAAAAAATGTCTAAGTCTTTGAAAAATTTTATAACAATTTCTGAATTATTAAAAAAATTTAATGGTGAGATAATAAGACTTTTTTTGTTACAGACTCATTATAGAGCTCCACTGAATTATAAATATGAACATTTAAATGAATCTAAGACTTCCTTATCAAGGTTATATAGAGCAGTTGAAGGTTTAGAAGTTAACGGCAACCCAGATGAAGAAATTCTAAAATGTCTAAAAAATGATTTAAATACTCCCAAAGCTATTGCTAGATCGCATTATCTGGCTGAAAACGCGAATAAAGGAAGCAAAGAAGCTGGTCAATTGTTGAAGAACTCTTCAAATGTATTAGGTTTACTTGAAAACGATACTGAGGGTTGGTTCAAGGGAAGCTTAGATGAAAACTCATTAAAATTAGTTTCTCAACAGTTGTCTGTTAAACAAATAGAGGGTTTTATTAAGGAAAGAATAATTGCCAAGCAAAACAAAAATTATGAATTAGCTGATAAAATTAGAGATGATTTATTAAATAAAGGAATTGTGCTCGAGGACAAGCTTGAGGAAACAAATTGGAGAAGATCATAAAAAATTTACAAATTTTTTAAAAAGTTCTAAATTATTATTATTTTTTAAATAATGTCATTACAAAAATATAAATCACATTTTCCAGTAATAATTTTATCCAAACCTCAATTGGGAAGAAATATAGGTTCTATAGCTAGAGTTATGAACAATTTTTCTTTTCAAGATTTGAGGATTGTTAATCCAAGAGATGGTTGGCCAAATGAAGAAGCAAATGCAACTGCTGCAGGAGCAAAAAATATTTTAGATAATACCAAAATTTTTTCATCTATTGAGAGTGCTTCCAATGACATTAACTTATTATTTTCTGCTACTGCAAGAAGCAGAGACCTAAATATAAGAGAAATAACTATCAATGAAGCAATTAAAAAATCAATATCTCACAACCAAGATAATAAACAATCCGCTTTTTTATTCGGACCAGAAAATTCTGGTTTATCAAATGATGAGATTGTCATTTCTGATTATACTTTTTCTATCCCCGTAAATCCAGAATTTACCTCGTTAAACCTTTCTCATGCAGTAATGGTGATTTGTTGGGAATATTATAAAAATTTTTATAAGAATAAAAATTTAAATTCAAAAAATAATACAAATGAAAAATATCAATTAGCTTCAATTAAGGAAAAAGAATTCTTTTTTTCAAAGCTAAATCAAATGTTAGATAAATCAAATTTTTTTCATTCAAAAGAAATGAATGTTTCCATAATGAAAAATATGAAAGCATTGTTTAATAGATCTTCTTTAACTTCTCAGGAAATTAATACTTTAAACGGAATTATTAAATCACTTTTTGATCATAATAATCTAACTTGACTTTACGCTTCCAATCAGTATTGTAGGCAGTTGTTATTAAATAATTAGGAAAAAAATGGCAAAATCTGATCACAAAAGATTAAGCTCAAAACACAAGATTGATAGGAGATTAGGTGTCAATTTGTGGGGAAGGCCAAAATCGCCAATAAATCTAAGAGATTATGGGCCTGGACAGCACGGGCAGAGAAGAAAGAAGCCGACTGACTTTGGCGTTCAACTTATGGCAAAACAGAAGTTAAAAGGTTATTATGGCAATATAGGTGAAAAACAATTTAAAAAATATTATGTTGATGCTGTAAAAAAGAAAGGTGATACTGGAGCAAATTTGGTTGGAATTCTTGAATCAAGATTAGACGCAATTGTTTATAGGATGAAGTTAGCTCCAACTGTATTTGCTTGTAGACAATTAATTAATCATGGCCATGTCTTAGTAAATGATAAAAGGTGTAATATACCTTCTAGGATGATGACAGTTAATGACAAAATAATATTAAAGGAAAAAGCTAGAAGCATTCCAGCTGTTATGGAAGCAATTGCATCACCTGAAAGAGATGTTCCTGATTATATTGAAGCCGATCATGCAAAATTTTCAGGTGGTTTAATTAGAGTTCCTTTGCCAGATGAGATACCTTATCCAGTCCAAATGGAAACCAATTTAGTAATTGAGTATTACTCAAGGTAATTAAAAATCTTAATTTTGGATCGTTCTTTAGATAATTCCCTCTACAGAGACTGGGAGTTCATTATTCTCTATGGTATTTATAATCTCTTTTAAATGTTCTTGATTTTGTGTTTCAATTGTAATATCTAATTTTGCAACACTTGCAGATAAATCCATTGCAAACCTACTATGTTCAACCTTTAATACATTTGCACCCGATTTTGCACATATGCTTGAAATTATATTCAGTTGTCCTGGTTTATCAGGCATAGTGATTGTTAATGTTGTTATTTGTCCAGCTCTAACTAAATCTCTCATCAAAATGGAAGAAAGAATTTTTGAGTCAATATTGCCTCCACATAGAATGATACCAACATTTTTGTTTTGGAAAAGTTTTTGGTTTTCTAAAATTGCTGCTAAACCTACTGCTCCAGCACCCTCTACTACAACTTTTTCAGATAAAGCTAACATTGCAATAGCTCGTTCTATTGAGGTTTCAGAAACAGTAAGTACATCATCAACATTTTCTTTAATAATTTTTAAAGGTATTTCTCCAATTTCATTTACTGCAATTCCTTCAGCAATAGTAGAACCTTTACATAAAGCATTTTTGTTGAAAAAAATGTTTGATAATGAAGGATATAATGATGATTCAACGCCTACAATTTTAATATTATTATTCATATTTTTTGCTACAATCGAGCTTCCTGCAATTAGGCCACCACCTCCGACTGGAACTAGTAGTAAATCCAATTCATTAAAATCATGAAGCATTTCATAGCATAAAGTTCCTTGACCTTTAATAATTTCAATGTCGTTATAAGGGTGTATTTCAGTAAATTGTTTTTCTAATATTAAATTTTTAACATGATTATATGAATCATTTAATGTTTCGCCTTTTAATATAACATTACCACCAAAATTTCTTGTCCTTCTAATTTTAGTAAATGGAGTGCCTTTAGGCATAACTATGTTAGAAACTATATTCATTTTTTTTGATATGTATGCCAGTCCTTGAGCATGGTTACCTGCTGACATTGCGATGACACCATTTTTGGTCTTTTCTTTTGGCAAAGTTAAAAGCTTTGCGTATGAACCTCTTACTTTGAAAGCACCTGTATGTTGTCTGTTTTCAAACTTTACGAAAACATTTGAACCTGTTTTTTCTGATAATACTTGGGAAAAACTTGTTTCAGTCCAGCGTATTTCCGGCTTAATTTTTTTATAAACCTCTAGGATTTCGTTAAATTTTATATTCATAATTCTAATTTAAAAAAAATTAAGTATTAAAATGTCATTTACATTTAAGGAAAATAATCAATGTATGAAATAATTTTTGAAAAATAACTTTAAAAAATAATTAATATACTTTTTGATTAACAATATCAAATCAAATTTATAAAATTAAAATTTTAAATTTTTATTCTTTTTCTAATCTTTCTAAAACCTTAGGTGGAGACATTGGTAAACTATAAAACCTTTTGCCTAAAGCATCATAAATTGCATTTGCAACGGCAGAAAGACAAGGTACAAGGGGAACTTCTCCAACACCTCTAACTCCTTGTGGGTGTTTTGGGTTAGGTACTTCTACCAACACAGTATCTAACATAGGAAGATCAGAACAAACTGGTATCCGGTAATCTAAGAAACCCGGGTTGTCTAGTTGTCCTTTATTATTATAAATATATTCTTCATTTAATGCCCATCCAATTCCTTGAGCTACACCACCTTGAAGTTGACCTTCTACATATGCAGGATGCACAGCTTTACCAACATCTTGCACAGCAGTGTATCTAATTACTCTAGCAATACCTAATTCGATATCGACTTCAACATCGCATATGTGAGTTGCAAAACCTCCTTCAGCTCCTACTGTATTGACTTGATGTCCTGCACCAATTGGTCCACCCGTAGGTGTGGCTTTGTCAGCTATTTCCGCTAGTGTTAAAGGTTTAAACTTGCCAGCATTATCACCGGCTGGCCTTGCCTCTCCATTTTCCCAATTAACGGCATCTTCATCAATGTCCCAAATTTTTGCTGCTCTTTGTTTTAATATGTCTACAACTTGATTTGTAGATTCAGTAACTACCATTGCCGAAGCAAATAATACTCTACTTCCTCCAGTTAAATTACTAAATCCAATTGAAGCTGTGTCGCCAATTAAAACTGATACTCTGTTCACATCAATACCCAAAAGTTCTGCAGTAATGTTTGCTATAGCTGCTCTAGAACCTCCAATATCTGGATGTCCAGTAGTTACAACAACATTGCCATCTTCAGTTATATTAACTTGTGCACATGACTCCCCACCGGCATTAAACCAAAAGCCACTTGCTACTCCTCTTCCTTGAAGTTTATTAAGTGGGGTTTTATAATGTGAATGTTTTAGAGCAGCTTCTATAGTTTCTATGTAGCCCATTTTTGGATATGTTGGCCCATGAACAGCTTTAGTGCCTTCTTTAGCTGCATTTTTTAAACGAAGCTCTAAAGGACACATCTTAATCTTTTCTGCTAACTCATCAAGAATACACTCCACCGCATATGCTCCAATAGGTGCTCCTGGTGCCCTATAAGCTGCAACTTTTGATCTATTTGATACTACATCGTAACCAAATGTGTGAGCATTAGGTATATCATAAGGAGCTAAACAACACCCTACAGCACCTCTTATAGGAGAGCCCGGGAAAGCTCCAGCTTGAAGGTAAAAAACTCCTTTGGCAGCAGTTATTTTCCCATCTTTTGTTACGCCAATTTTAACTGTGCTTTTTGAGGCAGATGTCGGTCCTGTTGCTCTCATAACTTCTTCTCTTGTCATTGCCATCTTAACAGGGCGACCAGATTTCTGTGATAAAATTGTTGCAACTGGTTCTAAGTAAACAATGGTTTTGCCTCCAAAACCACCTCCAATCTCAGCAGGTATTGCACGTATATCACTTTGCGGTATACCTGTAATAAATGAAGTCATTGCTCTAACCATGAATTGTCCTTGGCTTGAACTCCAGATTATGGTTTTATTATCGGGAGCTACACTTACTAAACAAGCATGTGTTTCAAGATAACCTTGATGAATGGCAGCTGTATCAAAGTTTTTTTCAATCACCACATCTGCTTCATCAAACCCTTTTTCTACATCACCTTTCTTATGTTCCAGAGTACCGGCTATATTAGATGGTTTGCCATCAAAACTAATGAAATCATGAAGAATTGGAGCATCTGTTTTGATTGCATCATCAATTTCAATGGCCCAAGGAAGTACTTCATAATCTACCTCAATAAGGTTACAGGCTTTTTGAGCAATTTCTTCTGTTTTTGCAGCTACCGCTGCTATTGGATGTCCATGAAACAATACCTTTTCTTTAGCTAGAACATTTCTAGACATCCATCTTATGTCTTGGATACCAAGTATAACAGGCGTATCAACAGGGAATTCTACAAAATCTTTAGAAGTAGCAACAGCATGAACTCCTTCTAATGCTTCAGCTTTTTTGGTATTTATAGACTTTATGATTGCGTGTGGATGAGGACTTCTTAATACTTTGCCCCATATCATGCCTGGCATAGTTGTGTCAGCAGCATATTCCGCTCTTCCTGTTACTTTATCTGCACCATCAGGCCTTATAGTATTTTTACCAATCCATTTGTTACTCATCTCATTCATTATGCAGTCTCCTTGATTTCATCAGAGGCAGCTTGAACTGCTCTTACAATTTTATCATATCCAGTACACCTGCAAAGGTTTCCAGCAAGCCAAAAACGAATTTCTGTTTCTGTAGGGGAAGGATTTTTTTCTAATAAAGATTTTGCAGCTACCAACATGCCTGGTGTACATATTCCACATTGAAGTGCTGCATGTTCAAGAAACTTTTCTTGTAGTATGTGGAACTTTCCATTTTTTGTCATGCCTTCAATTGTCTTGATTTCTTTACCTTCTGCTTCCGCAGCTAACATTAAACATGAACATACCAGTCTATCATCTAAAGTTATGCTGCATGCACCACAATCGCCTGAACTGCAAACTTCTTTTGAACCTGTAAGATTAAGTTGCTTTCTTAGAACATCAAGCATTGTATCGTATGCTTCGCACAAATACTCAGTCTTATCCCCATTTATTTTTGTTGTTACATGAATTTTTCCCATAATTTATTCCTTTTTTGCTCTTTCAATTGCAATTTTTAGTGCACGTTTAAATAATACACCAGAAACTTTTTTTCTATAAGCTATTGTACCCCTTTTATCATCAATTGGATTACATGCCTCTTCACAAGCTTTAGCGGCTTTGTTTATTGTTTCTTCATCCAAATTACTATTTATTAAAATATCTGAAGCTTTAGTAATGTTTAAAGCTGTAGGTGCAACTGCACCAAGAGCTACTCTTGCATTAATACATTTATCTTGGTCAATGGTTATGTTTACAGCACAACCAACCACCGCAATATCCATTTCTGTTCTTGGTATCATTCTTAAATATGCATCACTTGAATTATTAGGCTTTTTAGGAAAACTAAAACTAGTTACAATTTCACCATCTTTTAAATTTGTTTTACCTGGACCAGAATTAATGTGTTCAACAGCCAAAGTTCTTGCTCCATTCGGCCCTTGAATGTTAACATTAGCGCCTGAGGCAATAAGAGCGGGAACGCTATCACCAGCTGGGGAGGCATTGCATAAATTACCTCCTAATGAAGCTCTTCCTTGGACTTGTTCGGATCCTATCAGTCTTAAGGCCTCTAAAACGCCAGGCCAGGATTTACCAAACTTTTCATTTTCCTCTAAGACTGCTCCTGAAACAGCAGCTCCTATTATAAAAGATCCTTCGCCATTATCAGTGATTTGTTGCAAATCAGAAATGTTTTTTACATCTATGATTTTGTCAGGGCTTGATATACCACTACGAATTTGCACTAGAAGATCAGTTCCTCCAGCTAAAATTTTAGCCTTACCATCTGATTCTTTATAAAAAGCTACTGCTTCATCAACTGTTTTTGGTGTTAGAAATTGTACTTCTGTCATTTTTTCTCCAAGTTTTTAGAATGTTAAAATAATTTACAGTAATGTCATTTATTAATTAGTTTTGATGCCTTTTTCTTCAAAAAAATTAGACAACTCTCCATTTTCATGCATTTCTCTAATTATATCGCAACCACCTACAAATTCTTTTTTAACATATAATTGTGGTATTGTAGGCCAATTTGAAAATTCTTTAATTCCTTCTCTTACTTCTTGATCTTGGAGAACATTTGTTGATTGAAAATCGATCCCCATATGATTCAGAACTCCAACTACGGCAGCAGAGAAACCACATTGAGGCATAGCGGGTGTCCCTTTCATAAAAAGCATTACTTCTGATTCATTAATTAAGGTTTCAATTTTAATTTTTGTATTATCAAGCATTATTTTACACTCCTTTTTTTGGAACAGATGTGTTTAGTGCTAGAGCATGAAGTTCATTCCCCATTCTTCCTTCTAAAGCATCATATACCATTTGATGTTGTTTAACCATTGTCTTTCCTTCAAACTCTTTGCTTTCAACATAAGCTGCATAATGATCGCCATCACCCCGAAGATCATCTATCTTAATTATAGCATCTGGAAAAGATTTTAAAATCAGATCTTCAATTTCTTTCGCTGACATTGGCATGCTAATATCCTCTAATCTGTCATCATGTTAGGTAAAGCTCTTTCATAATAATCATAACATTCTTTTATTGAAAAGCTATCATATTTTCCTAATTTAATATTGCCACTTTTGTTTGTAATACCTAGGTTAAAAATTTTAATATTATTCTTTTTTGCTTTTTTAATAATATCTTTTGGTTTGTTAGTTGCAAGCAAAACTCTTGCTTGATCTTCTCCAAAACACCAGCCATGCAATTTATAAAGTTTTTCAGAATTTAAATTAATTAGTTTTTTTGGTAGGTTAATATCTAAGCCCAATTTTTGATCAAACAACATTTCCATTAATGATGGAAGAAGACCTCCATCTGAAATATCATGCGCTCCAACAACTAGCTCACATGAATTAATATCATGCAGAAAATTTATAATATATTGTTCTTTTTCTAAATCTGCTTCCGGTACTTTTCCTTGTGAGTCATTGTAAAAAACTTCTTGATAAAAGCTTGAACTAAGCCAGCCATCATCTTTCTCATGATCTTGGCCTATAATAAAAATTGTGCTTTTATTTTCAGCATAGTTTTTTATTACTTTTTCAATATCTTCAACTATACCAATCATTCCAATTATTGGAGCTGGCATTATACTTTTTCCATTGGTTTCGTTGTATAAAGAGACATTTCCAGATACAACTGGTGTGTTTAGGTATTTACAACTTTTTTTAATACCTTTAATAGCCCCAACTATTTGTCCCATAATTTCTTTTTTTTCAGGGTTGCCAAAATTAAGATTATTTGTTACCGCAAGAGGCTTGGCTCCAGAACATGCTAAATTCCTTGCTGCTTCTATAACCGCTAACATCCCTCCCGTCAGTGGATCATTTGCAACAAACCTTGATGTACAATCAGTTGAAATAGCTATACCTTTACCAGAAAAGTTATTTTTTTCTGATTTATGAATTTTTATTACTGATGCATCACTTTTATTTGATGTAAAAATTGTATCTCCCATAACCGAACTATCATATTGTTCGTAAATCCATTTTTTTGATGCAAAGTTAATATGACTAAGAATATCAAACAAAGCTTTTTTTACAGACTTATTATTATAAAGTGTTTTTGAATCATAAAATTTTTGACAATCTAAAATTTTATAATCTCTATCATACTCGGGAGCATTTTCGACAAGTAGTTTTAATGGTAAATCACAGACGACTTGATTGTTTTTTTCTAAAATTATTTTCTTAGTACTGGTTATTTTCCCTATTATAGAAAAGTCTAAATCCCATTTTTGAAAAACTTTTTCTGCTTCTTTTTCTGAACCCTTTTTTAAAATCATTAGCATTCTTTCTTGACTTTCAGACAGCATGATTTCATAACTAGACATATTTTTTTCCCTAAGTGGGATTTTATCTAAATTAATTGCAATTCCTAAATTTCCTTTTGATGCCATTTCGACACTTGAGCTTGTAAGGCCTGCTGCACCCATGTCTTGAATTGATAAGATAGCATCAGATTCCATTAATTCTAAACAAGCTTCCAATAATAATTTGCCTGTGAATGGGTCCCCTACTTGAACTGTTGGCTTTTTTTCTTGGGTATCATCTGAAAATTCTGCAGAAGCCATGGTTGCACCATGTATTCCATCTCTACCGGTTTTTGCGCCTACA
>Ga0115011_10001630_pt1 | contig 16128 bp, 4 predicted proteins | sample TroAtlMetagenome_2_FD_88705 | JGI IMG/M metagenome (GOLD analysis project Ga0115011, IMG submission 88705) | Marine eukaryotic phytoplankton communities from Atlantic Ocean - Tropical Atlantic ANT8 Metagenome | ecosystem: Environmental > Aquatic > Marine > Oceanic | place: Tropical Atlantic...
GCATCTATAATTTTAGTTAGTTCAACTAGATCTGTTTTAGATAATCCAGGTATTTCATGACCTGCTTTATTCCATAAATAAGTTCTAACAGCTTGTTCTTTTGTAAAACCAGACTTAGTTTTTTCTCTTAAGTTTTTTGGAACATCTAGCTCAGCTTTTAAAGCTTTAAAATCACTCATCATATTTACTCTATCAGCCCTCATGCTTTGTGTAGCTCGGGAATAAGGTTTGTATAGTGTTTCATTATAAAACTCTCTTTGTTGTTCCCCTAATTTTCCTTTTCCTAAAGTGTAATCCATTAGTCCTGAGAAATCTTCTGCTGATGGTGGTAACCAGAATTTTCTTTTTTGATTCTCCCTACCTCTAATCTTAGCTTTAGCATCGGAAAATTCTTTTTGCCATTCAATACCTGTTTTATTCTCTATTATTTGATTAAACATTTTATCCATTACTTCTGAACTTCTATTTAATCTAGCTTGTTGAACTTGTGACTTAACATCAATAGGTTCTAACGCTTCTTTAACAGCTTTAACATTAGCCATATGATCATCAGCAAAGTAAAAATCATTATAACCTTCTGCTGCTTTTTCAACCAACCATTCAGCTTTAGCAGCGCCTGTAGAATTACCTAAACCTTTAATGTTCTCTAAAGGAATATCAATACCCATTTCTTTTAAGAAAGTATGAATAGCTTTAGCAGATTCTTGAGATCTAGCAGTTAATATAAACATGTCTCTTTCTCCCGGAGCTTCTTTCATTTTTTTCATTAAGTCGAATAATGGTCCTTTTTTACCTTCAACCACTTTATTAAAGTCAGAAAAATCCATTTTCCAACCTTCATTAACTAAGCGTTCTCCTTCTTTCGCAAACTCCTCTGCTGTAAGAATTTTCTTTTCTCCCCCTTTAGTAGCAAACACTTTACTATTTGTTCTAGCAACAGTATCATCAAAGTCAAACACTCTAGCTTTTTTAACAACAGGATTTATTTCTCTTCCAACATTTAAAGCTTTATCACTAGTTTTAGTTACTTCTATAAGCTCTTGTTTAGTTTTTCCTTTAGATATTTCTTTATATCCTTCAATAATGTTATCAACAACTTTTCTGTCTGCTGCTTTTACCTTTTCGTTTCTAGCTATTTTAGCAGCTGTTTCATGTGCTTTACCATACTTAGCTGCATCTATATCTCCTCCACTTTCTATAAACTTTTTAGCATCAACCATCGCTCTAGCTCTTGGATCTCCAAATGTAGCATAAGTATAACCTCTATCATATCTTTCTCCACCTGGTACTACTTCAAAAGCATTAGGGTTGTCTACTTTATTATAGTCTTCTAGCATTTTATCAAAAGAGTTTTTATCTCCTTTAGTTCTACTCGTTTCAACTATAGCAGTTTCATAACTTTCTAAAGCTTTCATTATTTCAGCTCTACCAGTTTCACTTAATTTATTTCCTTCCCAATAAGTATCATTCTTCATTAAAGTGGCTAATTCCCTTAACATGCTATCCGCAGCTCTCTTGTGCTCAATAGTCATGTCTTTTAATTTATCACCTTTAAAAGGAATCATTATATCTCCTAATCCAGCAGCTGCTCTTATACCTCCGCTCATTGTGCTATTAAGTTGATTGATCAACAAGAATCCTACTTCTGAATCTAACTTTCCTCTACGCATTTCTCTAAATACATATTCCATTTCATCTACTACAGATTCCTTGAATTCGTCAGCAACTCTTTTTCTATTAGTAAGGTCTTCTACAAGTTCTTTAAATTTTTCTGGATTAGCTTCAGCCCATTTTTTACCACCCATCTCAGCAGCTTCCCTCATCCATATATTATACTTCTTAACTGATTTAGGATCTTGAGAAGCTTTATCTCCCTTTACTTTCTCACCATTAATTTTTAAATTTCCAAAGTCTCCTTTTTTATTTATAGTCCACTCAACTTTTACTCCTTCACTATTTTTAGTCTTACCAATAATTCCAGACTTAGTTGTTACTCCATCTTTTCCTACTTTAGTTTTTACGTTTTTAGCTAACGACTCAAACACTTGACCCTTTGCTCCCCACACTTGTAATCTATGTCCTTCTCTATGACCAGCTGAAGTTAAATGATCTAGTTTTCTATTGTAAATTTTTTCTATTATTTGTGCTTTTTCTTCTACAGTTTTTCCTTTATTAATTTCTTCTATTAAATGTTTCTTACCGGCAGCTTGACCATCTTTATATCTAGTTTTTAATAATTCAGTAGCATTGGTCTTAGTACCCATTATTGTTTCTTGTAGTTTACCAAGCGCTTGTTCAGCATAAGCTGTTTTATCTAATGTTCTTTCTAATTCAAAGTCTTTTATTTTTTGTTCAATAGACTTAATAGCTTCAACCTCTTTATCTACAACTTTAGCTTCTTTTACAATTCTACTTTTTTCTGCTTGATGACCTTTTCCTACTTTCTTAGCTGTGCTAGCAGTTTCTCTAGCCATAGCCTCAATAAGTTTAGAATCAAACTTAAAACCTTCAAATTCAAAATCACTTAAAGCTTCTTGAAAAGCTTTCTTCCAAACATTAGCTTTACCCATAGTGTAAGCATCCCAACCACTATATTCTTCTTTGTTTATTTTAGCTTTGGTTTCTTCTATAATTAAAGGCATTCTTTCTTTAAGTGCAGCTGAAATAGCGTCTCTAAGTTCAAGCTCTCTAGTTGGATCTTCGAAGTTTTTAGCACTAAATTCTCTAACATCTTTGGCTAATGTAGAAGATTTTCTAAAATTACTTATTTCAATTTCTTGTTGTATCTTTTGAGTTACATCAGTAGGATCTAAGTCTTTTGTTTTAAAAGCTTTACCAAACTCTTCTATGATACCACCTTGAGCTAATAACTCTTTCATATGAGACATGTAATCATCTCGTCTTAAATCAAACTCTTTTTTAGTTATTTCATTTCTATCATACTCTAATCTAGTTTGTTCAAAATCTTTTTCTACTTTATCTAACTCATATTCTATTTCATTTTTTTGTTCTACAGCTTCAATTAATTTTTTCGTACCATAACTATCTCCTAGTTGGTAAGCTAACGCATTCTTTTTTGTAGACAATCTTCCAACTTCAGTTAATTGATCAACGAATTTATTAACATCTGCTTCAGTTATATTCTCTTTTACTTTAATAGCTTCAGGTCCTGATGTCCATCTTTTATCTCGACCTGTAGTACCTGCATGTTTATTAGTCTCTACTAACCAAGGGAAATTTTTAGATAAATAACCTATAGGTACATTTTTAACGATGCCAGGAAAGTTTTTACTAAGCCAAGCTCTATATTCCGCCTTATTCTTACCCATGCTTTTCTTAATAGCTTTCTCTGCTTTAGGACCAAATTGTTGTTTAAATTCCCTTAAGAAAGGAGAGATAGTTTGATTAGGACCTTTAGGTGCATTCATTTTTTCTACTAATGTAGGAAAGTCTAAAGACTTTATTTCTCTATTAAGATCCGCGATAGATGTTTCATTAAGACTTAGCTGCCTAGCTGTTTGACCAGAAGTTTGTCTTTTATAAACCTCACTACTAGCTTCTGGAGCTTTTAGATCAAACCCTTTAGATTCTTTCATTTGATCTAAAGACTTAGTTGTTTCAAATATTCCCATATCTCCAGAAATATTTAAAGCTTTGTAATGCAAGAAACTATTTATATAAGCAAAAAATCCTTTAGCTCCACTTTTAGTTTGTTTAGCTTCGCTAAAGCCTTTAACCAATTGAGACATCTCACTATAAACACTTTGTACGTAGTTAGCATCCATTTTCTTCGTCCAACCTTTCTCAAATCTATCATAAGGTAAATGCGCAGCAATTAAGTTATCTAACAATCCATCTCGCTCCATTTCTGTTAAAGCTTTTTTCCATCCACCTTCTGCCCAATCAGCTGCATTCTCTTTGTAAAGTTGAATCATTCCTGGTTCAGCATCTTTTATACTAGCCTTGTTTACTACCGCGTCTACTTCACCACCTTTGTTAACTTCCCATTTTTGATACTCTTCAATAGCTTTGTTAGCAACTTTACTTAATTTTTTTAATTGTCTTCCTTCAGCTTTTGCAAAGTTTAATAAAAAGTTTTTAGTTCCTTCAGCTGTGGTTAAATCAAAATCTTTAAACTTTGTATCTTTATTTATAACTTCGTTTAACTTACTTTTAATATTATTCCAAGGTCTTTTACCGTCTTTGGTAATGAACTCATCTAACTTACCTTCTTTAACCATTTCAGCCCAAATAGTTATCCACTCACTTCCTACATACTTACTATTACCTTTAACATCTCCATGTTTCATTACGGCTTCTTTTACCAAGTCGTATTCTCCAGTATCTTTTAATAAGTCTATAAAGTCTTTAACAAAACTTTTGTTTTCACCAACTTGTCTTTCTACTAATGGGTGAACAAGTTCATGAAACAAAGTAGCTTTTTTAGTATTAGTTAATTTAAAACTTTGTCCTTCAGCGAGCATTGGTTTACTTCTTTCAAATCCTTTTCCAAAGTCCGCTTGTGCAGTTCTAGCTTTAACAGGTTCTGTAACGATATAGGTTTTAGCACTTTTACCATCTTTGCTTTTAACGGTTACTTCGGCTCCATATACAGTTTCATTTATGTCAACATTAGATTTATCAGCTTTAATGTCAACTTTTTCTCCTTCCATCTTCTCTTTACCTGCTAGCAACTCGTTGATGGTTTGATCTACTGTTTTTCCTTCTTTAACTTCTATATATTCAGGCTTGGTTATATTCTTCTTAAGAGCTCTTTCTCCTTCTACTATAGCAGCTTCGTTTTCTTTTAAAGCTAGTTTTTCTTTTTCATATAATTCTAATTGCTCTGCTTTAATATTTTCACTTTCTATATCTAAAGTAGTTTTGTTTATTTGACCTTTTTTGTAAGCTTCTTTTAAACCTTCTAATCTAGAATTTAGTTCATATCCTTCTGATTGTAATTTAAAAAACTTCCTTTGTTCTTTACTTCCAGGTTTAAACTTATATCTTTCATTTACTTTAGCTAGATTCTCACACCATTCTAAATACTCCTTAGCTTTAAACTGATCCATACCTGTGGATTCCATTATGTCTAAAACCATTCTATCTCTTCCGCCTTGAGTAACCTCCATACGAGCTATATTACCTAGATTAACTTGCCCCATTAAACCGCTGTCTTGACCAGCTCTTAATTGGTTTATAATCTCGTTGTATGTTCCTGCTAAAGTTCCTTTGCCAAAAATTCTATTCTCTGTATCTATTTTTTCTCTTTGAATATTATCTACTTGTTCTTTTATTTTTAAGAAATCGCTTAATTGATTTAAGTTAGTGATCGCGGCAAGTTTCTGATTCTTATCTAAAGTTTTATCTGCTTTTATTTCTTGAATTCTTTTTTCTCTAGCTAAGTTAATTTCTCCTTCAGTCCAAGAACTTTGCCATGGGTTTTTATCACTATAGTTTTTAATCTTTCTTAAATGTCCATTAAACATTTCCGCTACTTGATTAAATTTTTTAGTTCCCGCGCTTTGACCTAAGCTCTTAACATTAGAAGATAAAGCATCGTAGCCCATTTTAATATCTTTCAATCCAGTACGTGTACCCATGACAAGCATAGCTCCATAAGTTTCAATTAAAGAATCTGCATCTAAAGCATGATCCCACCATTCTTTCCACGTTAACTCCTCGTTAAACACATCTGCTAAGCTACTTGTTAATTCCCCAGCTTTTATAGTAGCTGTACCAATACCAGCTTGTAACATTTTTTTAGGCACATAACCAGCCAAAGCTAGTGGTTGACCTAGAAGTAAAGGATTGTTTTTAATTATGCGTTGAGTACCAGTCCACTTTTGAGCTAATGGAGAACCTTGAGCTGCTTTAGTTATCATTCGCTGATTAAAACCTCTATTAACTTTTGCTAATCGCCCTATCCCCAATCTAGCTGCAGTTGCACCAAAAGCAAAACTCCATACAGGCATTCTTTCTCTACCCCATAAATGACTTCCTAATTGGTTAGAACCTTCTAATATCATAGCCTCATGCAACATAGCTTTACTCCACCCACCCATTACTGTGGCAGTTTTTCTACCAACTCCTAAACCTCTATAGATCTGAGTCATTTTTCTACCAATATTAGCCAAAGCAATTTCACTACCTAAACCAACAGTTGCGACTTCTATAAGAGCTGTTTCTATTGCCATAATAGCAAAAGTAGGAACCTGTCTACCGATGTTATAAAAATTTGAAACGTTATCAAGTTTTCTATCTAGTTCTTGTTGTAAGGTGTTTGTCTCATACCTTTCACCAGTCTCTTCGTCTACCTCTGTTGTCCACTCAACTTTTACACCTAAATCTGCTATAGCTGAGCTAACGAATTCTTGCTGTAGCATATCATTACTTAAATCATAATCAGTTTTACCTACAGCTTCTTCCCATCCATCTTTAACACCTTCTACTATTCTATCTGCGGCTTGTTCTCTATAACTTTGCCCTTTTTCATTTACTCCAAAAAACCCAGTTGTAATTCTAGCTTTTTTGTTTTCTAAAGAAAGAATAGGATCATAATTAAGTAAGTATACTTCAGATAAAGCTTTAACAGTGTTTAAAGTTTTATTATATTTCTTTGCAAAATCAGTACCGTTATGTATAGGAACTAACGTAGGTAGTTCTATTAAACCGGTCTCTTCATATTTTGCTAGGATTCTGTCAAATTCTTCAACTTGTTCTTTAGTACTTTTACCGAATAATTCTCCCACACTGTCTAAGTATCCTATGCTACCAGTACCATAAGTTATACCAAACAAGCTCATACCAGCTTTGGAAGGATCTACTCCCATAGCTATATTTTTCATGTCTAATACAATTTGCAGTTGATATTTTTCTAACGCTGCTTGTATTTTAGAACTAGCAAAAACACCTGAAGTTAAATCTTGTTTAAGAGTTTGAATCCTCTCCATTTCTGCGTTTTGCTCTGGAGTTAAATCTTCTTGAGAAGGCCTAAGCATTTGTCCGGTAGAAACATCAATTATTGGCGTGGCTTTGTTAGGGTCTAATCTTCTAGATATAATATCTTTCCAAAGCTCTGGTAAGCTATCTAATTGTTTTTGAATTTCCCCTCCTACAACTTCTTGTTCAGCTTGATCAATAGCCTCTTGTTGAGTAACACCACCTGCTTCAAATATTTCTTGAGCTCTAGATTTCCATGCTTCAGTTTTTTCATCTAACAAACTATTCATTTTCATGTTAACCTGCGCCATGTCTAAAGCATCTTGTTCAGTCCATTCTTGATCTGAACTACCTATTTGTTTAAGCGAGCTGTTAAAAGTAGATTTTTCTTTTAAAACTTCTACTTGCTCCATTATTCTAATATCTATATCTACAGCATCTTCAGGTAAAGCAGCGGTTACATTCTCTACTAATTTTTCGTTAGCAGAAACTTGATACATATTTAAAGTTTCTCCTTGTAACATTTCCCAAGCAGCGGCACCATCTGCTGTTTTATTAAAATAAAAATCCATTAATGGTTGCATGTTTCTTATAGACGCCCATAGATTGTCATTATAGTTTACTCCATCACCGTTTTTATAGTAATCATAAGCTTTAACCCATTGCTCTTTCCCATCATTATACATCTCTACTGCTTCTTGCCATTCTTCTAATGTACCTCCATTTATAAACTTTTTCTTACCCCATGCTTGTTGAGCATATCGTAAGTTTTCTTTAGCTTCACCAAGATTGTTCATAAATTTTGAAGGTGCCCAAGCTCCTCCATTTTCGTTAACTAATTCTTGAGCTGCTTGTACACTAGAGCTACGATACTGTATATGACCCTGCTCCCAAAATAATTCCTCATGAAAAAACCATGGACTTACGTTTTCCCATAGGTTTGTTGATGTAGGGTTCCAATATTGAGTAAGAGAACTTTCACTATAGGGATTTGACATAAATATAGTAAAATCTTCACCATGAGGTCCAGCCCATCCTGCTACATTATCCCAGGCTTTTGTTTGCGGATTAAGTTCTTCAATTGCATTTACATTTATTGAAGGAATAGTTTTAAAAGCTCGTGAACCATTAGGGTTAAATTGTTTATTGCTTTCAAAAGCATTTACAAATTTCTCCTGCATTTCTAAAGTCATGCCATTCCACGCTGCTAATAATTGTTCTTGACTCACTGCTAATCCTTGGTTTTGACTCTGCATAAACTTTAAAAAGTTAGGATTAAATTTAATTGTGTCGTAACCTGTATGTTTAGCAAGTTGATTGTACATGTAAGATTTACGTAGACCACTTTCTTTCTCTTCTTTCTTTAAGAAGTTTGCAGCATTAATGTCATATTCAATCTTCTTCTGGTGATTTACATAGTTTGTAGCAGATATTTCTGCTTCTACTAATGCAGCACTGCCTTCAAGTCTTTCGTTGGAAGGTAGTTCTACTAATTCCCCTGTTCTAGTGTTTAAACCATATTGACCTGATTTTAATTTATCTAAAGCATCTTCACTGGCATCATCATCCATATAAGACCCTCCATACTTAGTCCAATTCTCAAAACCAAAAGCTCCATTACTAGTAAATGCGTTTCCACTTAATCCATCAATAAGACCCTTGTGTCTTTTGTATGATATAAATGGAGCTACTTCTTGTAATTTCTTTCTTTTATAGATACTAGTAGCTGCCCATTCTCCTAGGTCTTTAGCACTAGAACCCCATATTGAAGATCCATCAGGAAAAGTTCCTTTACTAACCAACTGATCATTTGTTTTACCTCCATGTTTAGATGGGACATATTTACTTTGTTCCACATATTCCATTCCTCTCTTTTCTGCAAATGATTTGCCTTGTAGATACCTTTGTTCATAAGCCATGTCTTTCATCAAAGGATTATCACTCTCCATCGCAGCATAAAGATCTTCACGCGATTTAAATTTCATCCAAGAAGGTTGATCAGGTACTGGCTTTTCGATTGACGTACCTTCAGGGTTATCATCACTCTTTACATTAGTTTTATTACCATGTACGGTGTTCCAATAACTCTCTACAGTTTTATAATCATTTAAACTTTTTAACTTCCTAAATTTAGACTGCTTAAATGTTTGACTAAAAAATTTATCATCTTCCAGCATGTCTTTAGTCCATGATTCTTGATCGTAATTATTTACATATGATGGATCATAAGCAATAATCTCACTCCAAAGAGAGGATAAAATATCTGGTGAAACTGTTTCTGGCATTTAATATTTTTTAATTATTTGTAAGGAACATTTGTAGCTGATGACGCTGGGGCTGATGCAGTTGGGTTAGTGCTTTCTTGGTATGGATTTGGGTTCAAGGTTAATGCTCTATTCTTTAAAATAGTTTTTAATTCAGCTTTTAACTCTTTTGCTGTCTTTTGACCAAAGTCATAATCTTTTTGCATCCAACCAGATAGATCACTTTCTAAAGTTTCTGATGCTAAAAACGCATCGAATAATTCATCTCCTGCTTCACTATCTAATAAAGCTGCTAATTGTTGTTCATTGTTCCATGATTGAGCTCCTGGTTTAGCGCTAGCTCCTACTACCGTTGACGATCCATCTGCACCAACAAAAGGAGCAACTTTCATTTCACTACCGTCAGCTGTTGGTTGTACTCTTTGCAACCCTTTACCATGTGTAGTGAACCATTGATTATATGCTGCATCAAAATCCTTTTGAAGTGTTTTTAAATCTCCCACTGTTTGAAAAAATGTAGAGCTCTGACCATTTTTAAATTTTTTACCAATGTCACTAGCATTAATCACACCTAGATCCTCAACATGATTGTAACTTACTGAACCATCTGGATTTTCTGTATACATATTATTGTTAGGATCTGCCATCCACTCGGTTACATACTGCAAACGTTCTTCAGGGCTTATTCTATGATCGCCATCTATATCATATGTGTCTGGAACTTTTCCTGGCACATACTGTTTATCCATTGGAATAAAATTCCAGTCTCCATTAGGATCTTCCGTAACAATGAGATTTATTTCGTCATCTTGTAATTTATCAAAAAGTAATTGCATTTGAGGGTTTGAGCTACTTAATATAGAATTACTTCTACCATCTTTCGGAGCATTATAGTATTCTTCAGCAGCAGCTGTAAAATAAGTTATAGTATCATGTAATGATTGTACTCTACCCATACTGCTTCCTATTAAATCTTGTATTTGTTGTTCAGTCATGTCATCAGCTCCAGGTCCACTTAGTTTCTGTGCTAACTCTTCTCCAATCTTACTTAACTGTGCTGTAATTTGATTGTTAAAAGCTAATAGTTCTGTTTCTTGAGCAGTAGCTCCTCCACCAACCGTCTTGCCTCCTTTCTGACCAGACTTAGTCTTACCCAAAGCGCTGTTCATTTTTTCTAAGTCTGATTTAGTTTTTTGATATTCAGACCAGAAATTACTAGATTTAACATCTCTTTTTTCTTGCCTTCCTTTTTTCAACGCAGCAATTTGATTCTTTCTTTGTGCTGCGTACTCTAAAAAACTAGTCGGAGTACTTCTTTGTCTACTGCCTTGTGCAGCGCGTGCATCAGCTGCGGTGAAATATGCAGCAGGATTTTCATAGCTCATAATTTATTATTTTTCTTTAAACGTACCATAATTTTTAAAAGCATCAGCCATGTTCCAATCTTCATTACCTGCTGTTCCAAGTTTGAAAGCTTGTGTGCCAGCATCAGCAAAATCACCAATAGCTTGAGCGGTTTGTTGTTGAGCCATTTGTTCATAAGCTACACCTGCTTGCATTGCTCTTTCTTCCAATCCACTTAATCTATTTAGTTTTGTTACATCTCTAACTTCTTGTCTATCCCATGCAGAAACTTCTTCTGCTAAAGCTGTAGTTTCTAAATCTCTTATAGTTTGCTGTCTTTTAGCTTCTCCAGCAGCTCTAAGCTTTTGATTTTCTACTTCTTGCACTTCTATACTTGCAGATACTTCCGCTTTACTAGAAGCCGCCATTTGAGCAAGAGCAGTAGCGTTACCAGCTCCTTCACCCATTGCTGCTATAGTGTCTAAAGTATTTGCTAAAGCTTTGTCTGTTTCAGCTACTTGCATGTCATAAGATTGCATGGCTACTCCTAAATTAGCTGCTTCATTAAACACTTGTCCTTTTAACGCTCTAATATTATCAGCTTGGTTAATAACGGGTTGGCGTTGTTGTTCGAACCTTTCCATTTGCTGTCTTAACCTTCTTGCTTTCGCTTTTTCTAATCTACCAGCTTTGTTGTTCTTGCTTCCTTGTACTGCCGCAGTTGTTCCACCTGCAACAGCCCCAACAATTCCAACAATCGCTCCTGTTATTGCTATAGTGCTCATAGTAATTTTTTAAGTTTTTGAATTAATTTAACATCTTCTAAAGCTACTCTAGGATCGTTAAAATCTTCTGCTGTAATTAAATCTTCCATTTCTTCTATACTTCTTCCACGAGTTGCATGAATAGTTACAAACACACAAGGTTCGTGAGTATAAATAAATCTTTTTGTTCCGGGTTTAGTAGTTCCATAGTGAGGTGCAGTAATATTCTCTATTCCATCATGAGTAAGAATAGACATTTCTCCTTCCATTAAGAAATAAAAATGCTCTTCAGCATGTATTTTAGTTACTATCAACTCATTAGGAGGGTTATATATTTCTCTTAAATATAATCCATCAGCTGTTAATTCTTTTAATGGGTTATCTTTTCTTATTTCTTTAGTTTCATCAGTGAAATTATCTTGCTTTAATAACTGCTCTTGAACTTCTTTAGCTTTTTTTCTAAACGCGTTTCTTCTTCTTATTTCACAACCAATTTCCCAAGCTTCCTCTACGTCAAAGGTATGTTTAATACCCATTAACTCAGTTTTTTCATAAAACTGTTTTATAAAATCTTCTTTTGATAATGGGTTAGTTTTTATTTGATTTTGTATTTTTTCTACTATATTCATTTAATTTAATTTGAAGATAACACAAAGTTTGATGCTGTGCTAAATATTTCTTTTCTTCCACCTGGATCTGTAGTTTCATCTACGCTTAATGTTACTGTAGCTACATACCCTTTTATTCCAGTCATTAGAGTTCCTAAGCTACTTCCATCAGCTGCTGTAGGATAATTTATAGCTGAACCAAATAATACTTCGTTATATCTTGGTTTAACATTACCACTAACAATATCTGCTACATATTGATTTTCTTTTCTAACAAAACCTGCATTATTAGGCATTCCACTTTCATCTATATAAAAACCTTCATCATAACTTAATACAGGTTGAGAGATGTCTCTAAAATGAACAGAGTTGGTATATGTAGGTGGTTGTATATTCCAAGTTCCATCAGGATCAAACTCAGTCCAATCTGATACTATAGTCACAGCTTCCCATCCATTACTACCCTCATATTCTATAGTTTTAAAATTTTTAACCACAGTGGGAGAAGGGTTAAATATAAAAGTTATATTAGAATCAGCAGGTGTAGTGTTTCCATAAAACTTCCCATAATTTTTATTATATGGAGCTGTTGAAGATTCGTAGTAATGTTGATACACTCCACAGTTGTAAAAACTGTAGTAATTATTTTTTAAACTATCTAAAAATAAAGGTCTATAACTATAAAAACTTACCCAACCTTGTACTGTTTCATCAAAGTTTAAAGTATAATAGCTTCCTTCTTCTTCTAATGAATTTGGAACTTGCTGTAATGATATTACATAATTTTGATTATGTATATCCCATCCACCAACTATTCTTGGTTTTTTGTATATACTAAAAAAGACACTTGCCTCATCATCAGTAAAATCATAAGGAGTGTTAATAGTTACAACACCTCCTACCACATTTGTTACTGATACATTAGTGGTTCTTATTTCACCACTCTCTAAAATAAAAGTAACTAAACTTCCAGGTGGTATATTACAAGGTTTTGCTCCTTCTGTTTCAATTTCAAATGTTAAATTAGTTTCATCGTCATAATCTAAAAAAGTATAAGAAGATGTCCCGACTAAAGAAAAGTTGTCACCAATAAAATTTAAGTTATCTCTAAACCAGTCAGTCATTCCATATGCAGAAATTTCTGTAATTCCATCCATTGATAACCTACATACTACTCCTCTATCTCTATCTGTGAAATATTTTCTATATCCAAATTGAGCAAACGATTGTCCGTTTTTACTAATACCATATTCTCCTGCAAAAGGATTCAATTGCCCGAAAAACTTAATTGATCCAGTATCTTGTGAACCTTGATTTCCAGAATATAAAGCGTTTTTATTTATTAATATCTTGCTAACTTTAGCTTCTTGAAAAACATGTAATAGAGTATTTTCTATATACAAGTGTTGTATACTACCGTTTCTTTGTTCTAAATCTTTTTCAATATCATTAGCTACAGAGAACACGTTAGTTTCATTATAACCACTTCTAGTGTTTAATATACCAGAATGTATTAAGCTCCAATTTCTATCTTGTCCTATTGGATTGTCATCTACTGTATAAGCTCTTACTCCTAATGATAATCTTGAATTATTAAAACCTCCTTTATATACACTTTCTTCAACAAACCAATGTTGAGCGTTATAAAATAGGTTTGCTAATCCAGGAGGTGTTGAACCACCAGATCCTTGCATTGTACCAGGAGTTCTAGTTGTTTGTGAAAAAGCATTGTACCATGGAAAATCTGGATATTGAATAGACAGTCCAGTTTGAGGATTGATATAACGTGGTTCCCACGGTAAACCAGGCCATTGACCAATTCCAGCCGCAATTTGTGTTAGAGTTAAATCTCCTTTCCACTCATCTTCTCCTGTAGCATCGCTGATTACAGGACAAACCTTTTTTAACCAGAAGCTGTTAAAGTATTTTATTTGTACATTAATTGCCATAATATATAATCACTTAGTTTTTTATGATGTTACAGTTATTTCCGTAGTACAGGTATCAGTAAGTCCACCATCATCTAATACTTCTACTTCTAAAGTGTATGTTCCTAACGGTATATCTTGTTGGAATAAAACTTGTATTAAGTAAGGTTGTACTAAAGAGTATGTCCAAGTATTAGGTCCAGAAGGAATTACACCACCTACAGAATCTGTTACTCTCGCTCTCTCTCCAGTACCATAATCTTTCCATGTTATACCACAATATAAGTTTGGATTCGTCATTATAGTTCCATTACTAGCAGAACTATTATAAACACCCCATGGTCCCGGACCTGATCCTGATTTACTAAAACTATATGGAGCTGGGCAACTAGCTATTTTAGGAGATTTATTTAATAATGTATAAGGACCTAATACTACTTCGGTATAAATAAAACTACCATCTACAGGATAAGTAGGAGAAGGTGATTTAACAGTTATGAAAAATTCAAAAGTTAAAGGTTCACCATTGCAGTAAGCAAACAATGCATTTGTGTTTAATCTATAGTGACCACTAGTTCCATCAGGTACAAGGCTAAATTTAGAAGAAACATCAACAGTACCGGAAAGAACTTGAGTTAGTGTCATGGTAACAGGTCCTGCCATAGTGCTACTATCTATTATAGTACCCGCTGCTGAAAAAGCACCTATAAGTGGATCACTAAACTCTCCAAATATATTAGTTCCTATATCAAACTCTTCGGTTTGTTGATAAGCTAAACCTCCAGATGGCACCCTACCTAATCTTACTGGTGTAAACTCATCTCCATTTGTAATTTGAAAATTTAATTCACTTAATAATCCACTAGAACTAGTCTCCCAATATATATCTAATTTAGATTCTAAAGCTTTAGTTTCTAAAATAGCAAGTTCAGGTTCCATTAAACCTGGCCATTCTTCTTTATCTATTGTTAGTTTAACTTCTCCTTCACCATCACCAGCACCTGTTATTTTAACATCAACTTGGTATGGATAAAAATTTTGTGGAGAAACAAATCCTTTGACTCCATTTTGCCCTTCAGTGTTTGAAACATTTATACCACCATCAATTAATTCTCCAAATGAAGAGTCATCAGAGCTGAAATTGCCAGATACATTGTCTCGAACTCCTTCAATGTTAAACAAAATACCTTGCCCAGCTTCTCCTGTTTTATCATAAGGTGTTGGATGAGTACTACTACCTGTTTGTACTTTACCACCTACATTTCTACTTTTGGGAACGTATTCGTCTCCTGTAGATCCTGCAATAACACATGTACTACATACAGAATAAGTGATTAAACCTGCATCAGGTGAAGGTCCATATCTACCAAAATATCTTAATTCATTATCAACACAACCAGAGTTTAAAGCTATTAAAGTAGGAGCAATATTAATTTTAGCTATTAAAGGATTATTTTCCCAGCTATAGAATACAGGAGCAGTATTATATGGTGCTACAGCAGCTGGATCCCATAAACCTAATTCTTGTCCTGTACCTATTGTAACCGCTGTGGAATACTGCTGATCAGGATACCACTGAGTTTGAATCATATCTGTATAAGTAGTAGTAGCATCCATAAGAACAGAAGAATTTATAACTCTTGGAGATAAAGAAACCAATGCATTATTTATTTGACTTCCAGAATCGAGCTGAAGTTCTCTATCTCTTTGTTTTAGTAAAGTCTCAGCCTCTTGTTCATAAGGGTTGACTGTGAATGCTTCTCCCGTTGTATCTACAAATTCATAATAACTCGGATCATCTTTTACAGATGGTCTACCACTTCTAAATAAATTTTGAGTAGGTCCTACTAAACTTAAATCTCTAGGTATTTTATTAATGTTATCTCCAATTAAAGCAAAATGAGCAGTTGGTAAAGAAGGTGTTGCACCTATAAAGTGCCTATTATCACTCCACCCAGCATTAGGACCTTCACCATCTATAAAACCATTTAAAATACCAGGCGTATAAACATTGTAATAATCATTTTCTGTTTGTTTTACAACAGCTGTCCAAGAGTACCATCCTAAAGGATTAGGTTTTTGTAAATTAAGTAATTTAAAGCTAGCGTCATTATTTCCACCAGGAATATTAATTATATCTCCTTGTTCGTAATTATACCCAACATTTGTAATTGCTATTTGATCAATTGGACCAGGTACTCCTGAAGTACTTTGAATTGCTAAGTTTAAACCAGTTCCTGATCCTTGAAACTCAAAAGTACCAGGTATAAAAACTGTA
>Ga0115011_10001632_pt1 | contig 16117 bp, 20 predicted proteins | sample TroAtlMetagenome_2_FD_88705 | JGI IMG/M metagenome (GOLD analysis project Ga0115011, IMG submission 88705) | Marine eukaryotic phytoplankton communities from Atlantic Ocean - Tropical Atlantic ANT8 Metagenome | ecosystem: Environmental > Aquatic > Marine > Oceanic | place: Tropical Atlantic...
AGAATGCGATACCATGTCTTTAAAACCATACTCATAATTAGTGAACTCAGCACCATCTAAAGACTTCTTACCTCTTCTTTTCCTTTTCTTAGGCTTCTTAAGATGACGCCTTGCTCGCCCAACTATAGGGCCAAGCTTTCCGCCTTCATGATGGTTGCCCTCATTGGGCCACAAACCAGTTGTCTCATGATGAAGCCAAGCACATATTCTTTCCAAAGGATACAACTCTGGATGATCAGCTAATATGACCAAACAACGCCTAAATCCACCTGGCTTTCTCATAATTGGACGCCAGTATTTAATCAACCTTTCAAGGTTGCCTCGTCTTGGGCCACGACCACGAAGAATGTCCCCAGTAATTCGTTCTTGGGGTAAGTCAAATATAGCCTCTTGTGGAGCTTTTATTTCAGAGTCCCAGTCAATACTCATACTAGGCCTCGTTTGTTTCTTCGCTTACGGAAATAAATTCGTATACTTTTCGTTCGCTGCCGCTTTCGTCAACCAAAAGATCGTAAGAGATGTCTCCTAAGATAGTCTTTGAACCGATATTATACAGAGCTTGGTTAGCCAAGCGTATTCTTTCCCATGCCGTGTTAGGCGTCATTTAACCCTCCTAAAGGTTATCAGGAAAGTCCGTCAAATTCTTCTTTTAGACTTTCAAACTCTTTCAAAGCTGCATCAATATCAATGGTTTCTAGATTCTCTAATAAGGTTTTCTCTTCTTCTCTCATCATTCTCTCAGCTTGTGGAGCTTCACCTTCTGGCGCTTCACCTTCTGGAGCTTCAGGCGCTGCATTAGCTTCGCCAGATCCAACCATAAATTCTTCAGGAATCATGTCTTCTAGACCTAATTCTTCAGCTCGTTTCATAATATGGGCTTTAGCAGCTTCTTTGTCCGCTGCCCGACCATAAGCTTGTATAGCATTTCGCAGATCAGCTTCATCAGCTATTGGGAAAGAACCGTCTGGTAAAGCATCCCCATTTTCAGCCATTTCTTCTCGCTGCTCTCTACTGTACATTCTCTTTAGTTCTAATTCTGCTTCAAGAGCTTTAATTTCATCTTCTTCAGAAAGAGGCATTTCTACTTGGTACTCATCGTACCCTAGAACCTTACCATCCATTCCTACGAAAACATCAAAACTTTTTTCATCAGCAGTATCTATTTGAACTACATAAACATCTTCGTTGTTAAAGATATCAGGAGATACGCTATAAACTTCGCCACCAATAGATTTGACAGCTATGCTTTCAGCATCTACCTGAGATATGATGTCCATAGGAGCTACTGATTTTTCTTCAAGTAGTGACTCATCTATCTTCAACCAGCCTAGTTCTTCACCTTCACCTGAAACAAACATTTCCATAGCAGATCCATCAGCACGCTTAACATCAAGAACAAATATATCATCAGCACTTGAGTATCCAGATCCTACAATTTCAGACCCTTCATACGCTGACTTAACCATTGCTTCAACATCAGCTAGACCCGGAAGATCACCTTCGGGGGCGCATCCGCCTCTACAGAAATCACATGGCTGCATCACAGATTTTCTTTGGAACCCGCACAAGAAATCTTCGCCCTTGCCCATTCTTTCCATTGCTTCTGCTTCACCTTGACCTGTAAGTTTTGCGTATTCTTCAGGATCTCCGCATGGCATAAACTTTCCGTCCACTTCATGTGTGCCTTCGCAACCCAAAGATGCAGCAGCTTCTGCAGCTTCTTCAACTGAATCAAAGAATTTTTCTTTGTATTCAAGATTTCGTTTCATAGGATTACGTCTACGATATCGCATTCCGTATCCTTTTTCAGAGTCTTCATCATAAATTTGCACTAACTCAAAAGCATCTTTAGCATCATCATCTAGCTCACCGTACGCTTTAAGGTCTAAGTACTCTCCAGTATGACATTTTTCGTCAAAGTCAACTTTAGATAAGAAAACAGAAGGAACGTCTGGGTTCTCGTCTTCGTCTTCATCGGCCTCACGTGTAAGATTTTCAAGGATTCTAGAAGCTTTTTCTGAAATTTCAGAATCGTCTTCTTGCTTTGGTTCTTCCATTGGGGCTCTTTCCGTAGCTTCAGCTTCGCCAGCTTCTGACAGCTTTGAGTATTCTTCCATAGTTGCACAAGGCATGAACATTCCATTTTCATGTTCATGAGAGCCTTCGCATCCCAATTCGGAAGCACGCTCAACAGCTTCTTCAGCAGTTTCAAACATATCTTTTGCAGCATCTGCTTTAACTTCTACGTCTTCGTCTGATTTTTCTTCAGCTTCTTCGTCGGTAGCTTCTTCTTCAGTTTCTGCATCTTCTTCTGATGCGTCTTCTTCTGATTTTTGTTCAGTAGTTTCTAGTTGAGCTTGAAGCTTTTCTAACTCCGCTAATTGCTCTTCTAGTTCATTGTTTTCCATTATTTTCTCCTAAAAGTTCCTTAACTTAGTCTAGTTAATATTAGCTTCCGTGTCAAGATGCTCTTCTTCAAATCTGCTAGAAACCTTAGGCTCAAAAGACAGACCAGCTATAGAAAAGGCAACCTTTTCCAAGAGATCATCATGTTCGTAATCTTTCGCAAACAGAAGATCAATTCCATCTTCTGTCCTTACTGGAAGAACTGGCAATGTTTTAACATTGTCCAAAACTTCAAACGCTTCAGCTTCATCACACTTGAGATTAACTACAAAGCCTGAAGTGGCTTTCTTTGAAGCCATAATTACTTCAACTTGTTCTTCTCTCATTTTAACCATGAAATCTTCAACCATGGATATTAAAGCTAATGTAGCTTCACGTTCTTTACCTGCGCCCTTTAGAGGAATCATTGCATTATATGCCATAAGTAGCAATGCCATTGGATCTCTTTGGACGCTATCTGAAGGACCTCTTCGGTGTCCTCCTCCACCTTTTGTTTCTGTCTCACAGGAACAAGGCTCTGCATCTTTCTTTTCAACACTCTCATCTTCTGAAACATCAGCTTCATAGCTATCTTGAGGGTTCAAGTTTGCATTATTATCAAATTTTTCTAAAGCTAGAAGATAGGTTGACCTGTCTTCACAAGGGTAAAATCTTCCTTCATGCGAATGCACGCCATCACACAAGAGCGTTTTTGACCATGCTCTAGCCATTGCCATGCTGGTAAAACCTTGTGGGTCTTCCGCTTCTCCAACTTCAACTTCTCCGTCACGCATTAGCATACCGTGCATACCTTCCTCTTTTAATCCCATGGGCATCATGGGTTCTTCTGGGTCTTCATCTGGGTTATAACCACTTCCTTTTGGAAGACTTTCAGGGACAGAACCGTCCATAGGCATGTACGTTGTCATTGGTTTAACTCTTGTAGGAGCTCCTACCATAAACTGATTGCCTTCTCGGTGGTAACCTGCCTGCCAAGTCATATTAGGACCAGACTGAAAAACTACTGTATTATCATCTAAATCTATTATTTCTATAGGTTTGTTAAGAGCTCTTGATAAAGCTGACCTAAGAATAGACCGTGCATCTGAAGGATCTGCCATTTGTGTATTGCGTAATCCGCCTTTTTCTTCAGCATCTTTAACAGATATCGTTCCTGTTAGCTGATTTGCACCGTGCAATACAGGAGAAACTTCATAAAGCTCTACTTCTTTTAACATATTAGCTTGGATTTCATTGTTGAAATCTGCTACTAAAGTTTTATAACCTATAGACCATTCTTGATCGTTGCCATAAAAGGCAACATTAGCAAACGCTTCACGTCCTCTTTCGGTGTTCAAATTAAATTGAACTTTTGCAAAAAGTCCGCCTACTTTAGCGCTTTTCATTTTTTCGGGCAACCTTGGATCGTTTTTAGACACTTCATAAATGTCAATAACTTTTCCTATTGGCTGATTCCAGTCGTGGCCCCATACAACTCTTGGTTTTCTTCGCTTTAGGGACGAATTGAATGCGCCGGGCATTACTACGTCTCCTACTGAGTCTTTGTTTCCTATTGCAGAAACAAAACATTCTACAATACCTTGCGCTTTATCTACCCCGATTTGACCTGAAATAGCCTTAAAAGCGACATCAGCGTCACTTACAAGCTCAGGGGTAACCACTGAATCTATTGTTAAAGTTGTCATAGCACCTCAAATTTTATGTTCCGAACACTTATATAGTACAGTAATCTAGGGACTAATGCAAGCACACTTTATATAAAATGTTTATAAGTACTTTATATAAATTATCTACTAAAACTAAGGAAACATCTGCAATTTATTGTCAAAGATGGAGGAGCTATAGGATCTCTAGGAAACCTTATTGGAATGCCATTTACTACAAAAGGCTCACTTATTAGCACATTATCACCTCTTAAGATCTTATGAGTCTCCCTAACCTTATTATCACCCATAGTAACCCAAGTTTTCTTTATAGAATTGTCATTTAGAGCAGAATCATACAATCCCATGTTGTAAGAGCCCAAAATACCAGTGTCAACTACAAGCTTCTTTCGGTTTCCTCTTAAAGCTCTAAAGACTCCTTTTATCAAATAGTAAGCTAAAACTGCTTTAAAAACAACATCTATGTCGCCGTCTTCACCTTCAGCATTTGCAGCGGTAGACATGGCCTGAATAACATATGCTTGTGTTGTCTTATTGAAGTTATTGACAGTTGATACTTGCTGAGACATAGCCGCATTAGCTAAATCCTCTTGAACAGCGGTACCATAACCTTCAACTATATTATCAGTAACGCCTTTTTCATAAGCTTTTTTCATTTCAGCTACCATTGGGTCAGAAGCTGTCGTTAACTCTGCTATAGAAGCCACAGAACTAAAGTCTGCATCAGGACCTAAGCCTAGCAAAGCTTTCGTAGAGTCTTGCTCAAGAGCTTTCAAAACAAGTTCTTCTTGCCTATCAACAACTGAGTCTACAGTTTTTCTGAAGTCAGATTCTAAAGAGTTTACAGTTTGCTCTACTTTATGTTCCCAAGTCTGGCCTAAAAGAGCGGCTTTCCTTGAAAAGGGAGGCTCTTCTCACCCTCCTCTTCTTCATCCTCTTCTTCTAGCCCATCTTGTATAGAAGGTACCTGAGAGGCAGGAAGCTCAATATCTCTTGTGCCTTCTACAGTTCCTAACGGTACAAACCCGCCTTCTTCAGGGCTAAATTCAGTAGCTACTGTCTGAGTGGCTTCAGCGCCTTGACCTGCTATTGGAACACCAGCTTGTATCCCACCTGCCGGAATTGGCTCAGTTCCTTCTGGTATAGGTCCTTGAGCTCCAGCGGGGGCACCTTCAGGGCCAGCAGGGCCAGCAGGGCCAGCAGGGCCAGCAGGGCCAGCAGCACCAGCCATTGGGTTAGCGCCAGCAGCCGCATTTGGATCTTCCATCGGCTTCTCTGTGTTCGCAATTGGTGTAAGATTAGGATTAGCAAGTATTGAATCAGCTAAATCAGCTTCAACTTTCTTCCTACCTGTTAAAGTTCTATACTCGTTAACGCTTATAAGGCCTTGCTGATACTCTTGTAAATGAAAAGAGCTTTGCTCTTGCTTGGATAGAATAATGATCGGCACACCAGTTGTATCAAAATCAACAAAGTATTCGTCACTAATAGGGTCAAATGATCTAGCAATAAGATCAAGATGTGGCTCCATAGTCTCCATCCAAAAAACCTTACCTTCTTCCATGGCGTTAGAGAATGTTCTATTTGCAGAGTTGCCAATAATAGACTCTGGTACACCAAAAGCAGCTAAGATTTCTTCTTTGTTCAAAGTTCTCATTTGAATGTATGCTGCATCTCTAGGGCTTGCCGCAGTGTCTACAAAGTCTGCGCCATCGTCAGATGCTATAACGCCTACAGCGCCTGCTCTTGATAGGTTGCCTTGAAATCGTGACCTAAGCTCATCTTTATCTTCATCGCTTATCTCACTTCTAACAACCAAAAGTCCACCTGGTCTTCCATCGTTTACTAAGAAGTTTCTATTGTAAACCTTTGCTAAGTTTTCTACCTCTATCGCTACACCAGCAGCTTGCATGGGTGTCATAGAAAGATATGGATCAAGTGGGTGCGGGCGCCTTATCCAAATAACGTTTTGTGGCTTTATAATTCTCTTATCCCCTTGCGGTAGTTTTACCTCGTAACCTGAAACAAATTTAGAGACATGTGGTATTGGTGCAGTATCTTGAGGCGGAAGTAGATGAAGTGCTATTGGATCTCCGAGCCTGTCCCTAACTACCTCTATGAACACTCCACGGGAGCTCATCAAAAGTTGAGCAGATAACCTATATCTAAAAGCAAATGCATTCTCGCCGATGTTTGACGTGTTATTGAAAACCTCTAAAACGCTATCGTTAGCTATTACCTCACCAAAAGGATTATTGTCTTTTCTAAAGATCATAGGCAGCTTAGCTTGGTTTGACGAAATAACGTCTATACACCTAAAAACCCAAGTTATCTTAGCAACACCATCTTGATAAGCTTTAGTTATATCCCAACCGTCATGATAACCTGTTTTGGGTTGAAGGCTTGGACTATATGATATTGGTGCACCAACAGATATAGCTGCTTTCTGCTGCACGCCAGCAATGTTCTCAAAAGATTTATTAGTTGTTGGGTTCCACGCCATTATTCAGCCCCTAAAATGTATCCGTACCAGACAGCTAGTAAGCCACCACTTGCAATTCCTACCCCTAAATGTACTATACTAATACCAAGGGCTAATGTTATTATACCCCCACATATTAGTAAATGAGCGGCGTTAGTGCGATTTAAGTATTTTGATAAAAATTTCATTATAATAATAGTTTAGCAATAATTTGTCAAGGAGACAACTAAAAAATGGCGTTACAAGAAGCAGACTGGGAATCCATACATAAATGGCTTCAACCTAAAGGATCTGAGTACTGGGTAGAAGAACCTTCTCTTACTCAAAAAGTTTTTTTAAAAACAACTGCGCAAGAAGTACTATTTGGAGGGGCAGCAGGTGGAGGTAAAAGCTCTGCGTTGCTGATGGCAGCTTTGCAGTATGTGGATGTTCCTAACTACTCAGCTATTCTTTTTCGTAGAACTTACGCTGACTTGTCACTACCAGGCGCTCTTATGGATAGATTTAGGGAATGGATAGCTAACTACGATGACATCCACTGGAACGCTAACCAATACACAGCTACTTTCCCTAGTGGGGCTAGAATAACATTTGGTTACTTGAACAACAGTCAAGATTATTTAAGGTACAAAGGTTCTGAGTTCCAATTCATAGGCATGGACGAAGTTACCGAAATACGAGAAGCTGATTACAGATACCTATTCTCTCGTTTACGTCGCCCATCTACTGGACCATTATCTCAAGTGCCTCTAAGGATGCGTGCTGCAACAAACCCTGCCCCAAACTGGGTACGTCAAAGGTTTTTAGTTGAAGGCAATGACAAAGGTAGAATTTTTGTACCTTCAAAACTAACAGATAACCCAGGCATTGATCCTGAATCATATCGGGCAGTTCTACAAGAACTAGACCCTGTAGAAAGAAAACGACTTGAATTTGGTGACTGGTGGGCAACTACTCTTGGTTCTATGTTTGATAGAACTCAGTTTGAGGTGCTTGAGCCTGCTGAGCTGCCAGACTTCAGCAAAGATACAACGATAATCAGATTTTGGGATTTAGCTGGAAGTGAGCCAAGCCCATCATATCCTGATCCTGACTGGACAGTAGGATGTTTAGGTGCAATGCATGAGGGCATATTTTATATTTTAGATGTTAGGCGTATACGAGCAAAAGGTGATAAAGTAGAAAAGTTTATACGAGAAACTGCTGAAGAAGATGGTCCAGACATATCTATACAAATGGAACAAGAGCCAGGCTCTGCAGGTAAAAACTTAATTGACCAATACGCCAGATATGTACTAGCAGGTTATGCTTTTACAGGGCAACGAGCAACAGGAGATAAAGAAACTAGGGCTAAGCCTATGTCAGCTGCCGTAGCTAATGGAAACGTGCGACTGCTTCGTGGAAATTGGAATACGGATTACATTGACGAGATGTCCGCTTTCCCTGAAGCAAATGTTCATGATGACCAAGTTGATGCTTCGGTACATGCTTTTAATCTATGTGCCGGACTAGGCATGGGCATAAAGAAGAAACTTGAGATTATAGTCTAAAGAACGTCAAGGGCTATCATGAATATCTTTTGTGCGTCATATAGCTTCTGACGATACTCTACTCTTTCAGGGTCAACCCGATCTTTTGCCGCTTCTATTGAAGATAAAGTCGCAACAGCAACGTCATATGGTAGTGTGATTGTAATCTCTTCTTTATTATCCATGCCATTCTCTATCTAAAATATATATCTGATTAACACCATCGTCTAAATGCTCTGCCAAATCAAGAATTTCTTCTGGCAGTAGCCTAATGCAGCCCCAAGAATCTGGGTACTGCTCATAAACTGAGTCATAATGATTAGTGCCGTGAATCAAGATGCCCCTAACAACTGAATTAGAGTTTCTTTGTTCTTGAGAGTACATGCGCAAAATAACTGTGGTTAACTCTCTAGTAAGTTGCCACCTTTGGTCCTTAGGTAAGGTTTGATCAACAGTAGCGTAACGACCAAAACAGCTTGTCGTCGTCCACTGTGCCCCTATCTCGTCCATATCGCATACAGTTGCTTCTGCCCCTATAGTTGTCATATACCCTACAGGTGTTCGGTGTGAACCAACCACATTACCTAAGCGCACTATCTCTCCTGTACCGTTAGGCGAGCCATGTCCTGTAGAGACACGATATTGCCTCCTTATTGATCCATCTAAAACATGCCACATAAATTGTGTCTCAGGATCAACTATAAGTACAGAACTTGACAGTTCTCCAGAAATTTCTAAAAGTTCAGACATACCTGTTTCAACTGGCTCTGGAAGGCTAGTGCTTGCTTGAGGAGTAAAAAATAATGAAGTAGACCCCACAGCTAAAGAAAGTAGTATATTAAAAACATACCATGTAATATAGTGCATTAGAACAACGTTTCTTCTTGAGGGAATCTACCACTTTTAATCTGTTTTTGACGATCTATACATGCAGAATGTGCCCAAGCTTCAGGAGGTGTCATAAAAGCTAATGAGTTTATACCGCCCTGCGGTCTAACTTGTGACCAACCTGAAACCTTCCTATATGTTCCTACTTCTCCAACTTTAACGCCTTCTCCGCAGAAAAAGCACTTTGCAATTGTACTCATTCATCCCTCCGTCAATATCTTATAAGCTACTACCTTATCTCTATGCACTAAGTTATCTATTTCAAAAGACTGCTGAACCGCATCAAACTCATCTACATTTCTATGAAAATCATAAAACTCACAAATAGCATTATACAGTGCCCACTTAGTCTGACCAAAAAGTCCTGAGTTAATTTTAGAATCATACAACTGTTTAACTCTTTCATGAACAAACTCAGTGTACTCACGTTTCTTTTTTGTATTAGCATCTAAAAAACTCCATAGTTTTTTAAGATAATCATTAACTTGATAATCTTTTAGCTCTACCGACATTATCTGTATAACATTCGCTAAATCTTTAGTCCACACATCTCTCATCATTAAAACCTCAGAAGCCTCTTCTAGTCGGTCTGTAGCATTTGGAGTGTGTCGTTTTCTTAGGGAAAAAGATGCATGCTCGCTTATGGGTGAGAATCTATAAATGGTAGAATTGATTCGTCTTGAATCAAGGTTGTAGTAGCAGATAGGTATTGAGCCGTCGTGTGATGTCATAATAACGATGTAGTTATCTATAACGTCGTCGTTAGTTTTATTTGGGGATAAAGTTAGTTGTGTGGTTCTTACACATGCAAAAAACTTTCGGCCTCCGTCTAGCGTGCCCACACTTTCTAAAACTGCATCGCCAGATGATTTGTTTACAATGGCTATAGCTTTGTCAATTATTACTTCATTGGATACAACTTGATATCTGCCTTTTACAACTTCCCAATTTTGTAATTCTAAAGTTGTAGGATCTAATCTGCCTGTGACATACCTGTCTTCTACCGTCACAAATTTACCAGTTCTTAAATCTTCAACTTGGACAGGACTTAGTATAACTTCGTAATCAGCGTCAGCTTTCTTTAGCATTTCTTCTTTAGATAAAGTCTGGTTCACAGCTTCACCTATTTTATGCCAACTAGGTGCTTTATACACAATCATTCCTTGTATTATTTATACTCTTAATAGCAACTTCATCAAGAGTTGCTCCTAATTCCCAAGCAGCTAAAGACACACAGCTAAGAACTTCTCCAAGCTTTTTAAGCATCTCTTTCTTTTCTTCCCCCTCAGAAATACTTTTACCGTCCTCAATGGCAGCAGTTGCAAAAATTTCAATATCATCTGCTACGTCAAAAAGTTTAGTTAAGGTATCTAGCATCTCTGAGTCAAAGTCAGAATTTACTCTACTTATCATGCCTCTGATTGCTGCTTGATAAGCGTTTATCTCAATTCCCATTTTACACCTTCTCTGAGTGACCTGTAGGGCGCTCTATGTGTATGTCCTCTCCGCTTGCGGATTCAATAGGGACCCACGCAGGAGAGTATGTATGTTGCTTTATTTTCCTCATCTTTACCAAAGAACCTTCTAGCAAAACTTCAAACTCATTCTGAGTCATGCCTAGTTTCTTTCTTAGCTTATTGTCAGAATATTTTCCCGACTGATAGATTCTTCTTATTAATCTAGATAAGAATTTAGCAACAACTACACCTCTATATCTGTTTAAGTCTATGTGTAGTAACATAGCTTCAACTTTATTGGCCTTCACTACAGTGACTGGAACCGTCTTAACGCCTAACTCGTTAGCGATAACCCAACGATGATACCCATCTATAATCGTTCCATCTTTAAGTATAACAAGTGGGCTTAAGATTCCATAATTTTCTATACAAGCTACTAGCTGCTTGTAGTCTGGCTTAACGACATAACACACGCTTCTCCAATCAGCAGGCTTAAGGTCATTTGTTTTGGCAGTATCCATTCTATCTCCTATCATCATATTTGTCTAATGAGTCAGCATCTGCAAGCATCTGCTCCTCTTCTTTCGCTAAAGCAGCCATTCGCACAGAATGTGCTCTTGTTCTTGGACCAACAGGAGATGGCGCATCTCCATGAAAGTTATTTAATAACAATGTTCTTAGCAAATGGTCTATGGGGTAACTGAATGCATCAGTAGCATGCTTTTTCTTATAATCATGACAATAAGATAAGGCATCACGCTTCATGCCTGGCGTAAGCATAGAATCTTCTACACACATTTTAACTCCATCCCAGCCCGTCTGCGCATAAATATCAATAAGTCTTTCTATGTCAAACTCTGCCCACAACCTTTTTTGAGCATCTATTTCTGGAAAAACTTTATATAACTCATCATAAAACTCTGGTTCTGTTCGTATGACATCTTCAAGGCGCCTTGCTGCAACAGAATGTAAAGGAATACCTACTCTTTGGTTTGCTCCGCTCATAGCCGCAAAATCATAGTACTCACAATATGATGCATTATGCTCTTCAGTTATAAACTTAAGTGCATCGTCTGCTGTCCAGTCGTATATTATTTTAGCAAACTTTAAAGGCATTTTTTTAGGAAGACCATAAGGGTGATTAATGTAGTTTTCGTGTAGTTTTTGAACTACAGTGCGGTATCTTATCATTGATTCATTAGCACGAACTCCAGTTATGAACGCCACTTTACCCTGCTTACCTTGCATTGTATAGTGGTCAATGCCCTTAGGTATTTCTTCTTTACTAGATAAACCAAAGTGCTCTGCACGTATGCAGTTGTCAGGATAGGGCCTAAACAGTCTGCCTTCCGCCTCTCTGTTTCCTGACCATAAGAGTATGTATGCTCGTTGACCTAATACCCACTTTTCTTGGCCTTGTGGTAAGCAATACCATTCCATGTCAACCCAATCATAGTTACTGACTTCAGTTACATACTGATCAACCGCAGGAGATAGAAACTCTTCATCTCTAAATATAACCTTAACAGGACCTAAGCCTCTTTCTTCATGAATCTCTTTAGCTAAAAATAAACAAGCAGTAGAGTCTTTACCTCCTGAGAACTGAACACATACAGTATCAAAGGTGTCATACACGTGGCGTATTCGCTGTCTTGCAGCATCAACACAGTTTATGTCAAGAAACATTCTACGTCGTGTCATGCTAGTCCTCCATGTACGCTTCTATAAAACTCACTAACCTTTCAGTGGTTGTTTCTCCTGAGTAATCAGAGCTAGTTTTCAACCATCGTAAAAAAGAATACCATGTAGATTGTTCTTCAGCGCTTGAAAATACAAGCGTGAATTGTATCGCCGCAGAATTACCTCCATCTACTTTAGTTGAAGTACTCCCTTGCGTCACTATAGTCTCTGTAGGTACAACTGGGTTTATAGTGGTTGGTGCCGCAATAGAAGGACTACCATCGTCATCCCCAGAATTTACAGTCGGCGGAATACTACTTACAACTATCTGCGGAGCTGCCCACGCACCAGAGTCATCTACACTTGGTACTTCTGAAAGAATAATTTTGTTTTCCATTGAAGCAACAGCAAATTCATCCCAACCAATAGCATCAAACAAATCGTCTTGTATGAAGTCAGAACTAGAAACTTCCGAAATAAGATCAAACAAAAGCTCGCCATCATTACTACCAAGTTCAGATATTTTATTATCTGCTAAAGCAAAAGCTAAAGCTTCCTGTTCAGATAAGCTAACAACTGCTACAGCTATTTCTTGCCACCCTAATTCTTTAGCAGCTCGCAACTGATGGTTACCTGCAATGACTGTATATTTTCCGTCTTCATCCTCTACAGCAACTATTGGTTTAAGTTGCCCAAACTGACTATACGAAGCTTTTATAGCAGCTACATCTCCTTGCCGTGGATTTTTCTCCAGTGGCTTAAGAGTCTCTATACGAGTAGCTAACTCTATAATTGAATCATCAATATTATGTATCATTAAAATTGCACCTGTGCCCTAACGTTTGCTGCGAGAGTTCTTAAAGCATCGCAAGCTGTTCTCAACGAATTTAACTTTTCTCGTTTTGATTTAACTAAGGCCTCAGCAACTAAAGCTTCGTAATGAAGCTCACTAGTTTTATAACCAGCCCAACTTTCTTTCTGTTTAACTGCGCCTTCAGCAGCTAAAAACTCCTTAAACCATTCCTTCTTATACTGCGCCTCTTTCTTAGCGTGGTCTGTTGCCAAAAGCTCAAAAGCCTCCGTCTCTTTTTCCATGTCTTGTGTTATTCGCACAATTTCTGACTCTACATGAGCAGCACTTATCGGCTGGCTCCTTGTATATTGTCTGTTAAATCCATCTTCTTCCATATTACTATTCTATAAAAACCCTAGGTAAAAAGCAAATTTTACTAGTCACAGTTGGGCAGTCTACTCCAGTCAATTTTATCTAAAGCTGACATGTTGTCAGCATTCCAATTATATTCTGAAAGCCCAAACTTGGCTAACATCATTTCACGTAAAACCCAAGCGTCACATTCATCATCAGCGCCAGAGCCAGACCACACAATTCCAGTTTTTGCAGAAATGCTTGAAACCACCTCTGCTTTGTTTGCATTGCCTTTACCAGTAGCAAACTTAGCTCTGTTCGTTGGGGGTATTTCTATATAGGGTATATTAGCTTGATAAAGTTGTAGCCTTATGACTCCGCCAAGTTCACCTTGTGCATGGGCGTGGCTAGACCTTTTAGCAAAAGCATATCCTTCTAAAGCAACTATAGGGCTTTGTACTGCAAGAAGAAGCTTTAAAACGTTAACACAAATATCTTCTAACCTTCCCATGTCTTTTAACTTAGACTGAATAGTACCTGTACCTTCATGCGTCGCCCATCCAGTGGATGTTAGGCTCAAATCAAAGGCAATAAAGGATTCCTTATTCAACATTATACTTCTCCTTCAGCTCATCACCTTGTATCATGTAAAAAGGAACGGCAGGAATGCCTTTAGACCAAGATTCTCGCACACGACCAGCGTCTTCTATATAAATATCTCTGTACATAGAACCACTTAAATGAAGCCCTAGCAAAGAGCTATTAAAAGGATTTTCAGTTATAAAAATATGACAATCTCTGCAAACATTAAGAAGTATCCGCTCGTCTAAAATATCGCCCCCTTGTGACCTATTTATTATTTCATGAACATCCACAGCCTGCTTCGTGGTTATGATCCCTGACTTATTGCTTGGCCTATCATTCCAAGATCTTGATTTCATTTCAATCCTATGAAAAACATTTATTGCCATACACGCTTCGCATTCAACGCCTTCCCCTAACCTATCTTTAACTAGCTTTCTTCGTTTGACGTAAGTCTTTTTCATTTTATCAGACCGCTTACTCAAAGGCTTATTTGAATTTAACTTAGAGCTAGATTTCAACTGGCTACTTCCTCTATTCAGAGGGGTTTTTTTCAGTTGCTTATCTCCCCTTTTTAACGGAGTGCGCTTAATCGGCTTTCCTCGCTTCATTAGAATGTCCATTTACCGTCAATAGCATCCCATAAACCAATGTCTGCAGGATCTACCGGACACTTATACTGTAGCTTTAATTTTTTATGCATTAATATAGCGTCTTTTAGGAAACTAGATAACTTAGAATCAGGATCATCATTCTCTAAAAATAACATCCTATCAACCTCAGCTAGTTTCTTTTCAGCATGAAACTTAAACCTCTCAGACTTTTCAATAACCTGAGCTATTGATGCCGCAGGATCTGTCTCAAAATCTGGATAAGTATTCCGCAGTGATATAGCTTCTTTGTTAAGACCATCTAAACGTATTTCCACATTCTTAATAATCTTAATTAATGTCTGCTTCCATCGTTCCCTATTGTCAGGAGAACGCAAAAGATCTTTAGTCATCTGATCTGCCCTGTTCTTAATATCTTCCGAAACCATCAGAGCAAACTCTTGCTCACCTATCATTACTTCCTCCAAGCAGGACATCTACTTTTAAAACTACACCAGTTGCACAAAGGACCTGTTCTAGTTTCAAAAACACCAGTAGAGCAACTCGTAGTAAGCTCATCCCAAGTCTGAACAATGTTAGATTTGACATTGCTTATAACTTCTGGTTTAGGCTCATACACAGCTTTACTTGGGGACTTAAGGTAAATTAGCTCAGCTCTCCCAACTTCAAAAGTAGTCATCTGCTCTAACAGAATAGAATAAATCATAATCTGCATTTGCTTTTCCCACTCATATCTGGGCCTAGGCTTTTTGCCAGTTTTGTAGTCAGAAATAACAAGCTTATTGTCTTCTATAGACCAACGGTCAATGATTCCAAAAATTGGAACACCATCAATGTCTCCGCTTACTTTTTCTTCAATGCCCTTAGCTTCAAAAGATGTAGGGTCTTCAAGTTTGAAATAATTCTCAACGCACCACCAAGCTTTCCAACGAAACTGATTTTCAGTTGAGTCATGCTTTGGTAAATTTGCCCATTCTTCACCCCAAGATTTGTCCCACAGTTGCTTGCCTATTCTCCTAGCGCTACTTTCATTTCTATCCTTAGCGTCAAGTTTAAATAGGTCTTCTAATATCTCATGCACAAATGAACCTAGTACTTGCGCTTCTGTAGAAGGCTCTGGCAGTCTATCAAGCTTTGCGTACTTATAACGCATTGGGCATTGATTGAAAGTTCCTATAGAGCTTGGAGACATGTACTCAGGCTCAGCATATATTTTTAGCTCACTCACCTGTTTTATTCTCCTTAACCCAAGCAAGCATCTTATCTAAAAGCTCGCCAGTAACATTATCGTTATTAAAGTCGGCATTGTTAGATATCGTTGCCCAATATTTCTTGGCCCCTTCAATCACGTCTTGGGTCTGACTGTTTAAGACTTTCCTAAGCCTGTCAAAATGTTCAGAAGTAATTGGTGAAGCAGCTTGTTCTTCAACATGTTCTAAATGTTTTGATTCTTCTGACCTTGCCAAATAAAGACCAACACCAAAGTGTTGAGCGGCTTTTTTAAGAGCATCGGAGACAGCGCCTTTCATTTCATCTCCTAAATCAAGAATATCTCCATTTCGTGTTCTCTTGATTTTTTGACCGCCTATACCGTCTTTTGTTACAATGATATTAGGAGCTTTTTCAGTAGGAACAAATGTAGCAGACAGCCTAACATGGGCTACAATATAA
>Ga0115011_10001634_pt1 | contig 16105 bp, 9 predicted proteins | sample TroAtlMetagenome_2_FD_88705 | JGI IMG/M metagenome (GOLD analysis project Ga0115011, IMG submission 88705) | Marine eukaryotic phytoplankton communities from Atlantic Ocean - Tropical Atlantic ANT8 Metagenome | ecosystem: Environmental > Aquatic > Marine > Oceanic | place: Tropical Atlantic...
AGGCAGTATTCGGGTTGGATCCGTTCTTTTTGGAAGCAGTGAGCATTCCATTCTTGATGAGGCTGACTGCCTCGTGCTGGGCAAGGTGGTTCCGGGAGCAGCCCGTTTCCGGGTTGAAACGCACTCCGGGTCGATTCTCCTGGCCGAGAAGGCGGCCTTTGATGCCGGGAAACTCGCATTGACCATTGGAGGGTTGGGAGAGGCGCGATTCGGGGTTGAGGAGCTAAGGGCGCTTCAGGCCATTAAATAATACTAGCTCATTTGGAGGGCTCAAGCTGTGCGGCCCATTGGATTGCACGGGCGACCAGCAGGCCGAGGTCCTGGGAGGACTCGGGGTGCGGACTGATTGAGAGAACCCGACCTTTGCCAAATTTTCCACCGATGATGGCCGGGGTGTTGACCATTGTCCCCTTCTGAGTCTCGTAGCGGGAGACCTCACTACGAAACCAGGCGAGAACCTGATAGTCCGGGAGTTCATCCATCCCGGCGGGAGACACGATAGGACCATTTTGGTAACGCACTTTAAAGGGCTCACCAGCGTGGCCAAGAATCTCCTGGCCATCTGGAGTGAGCTCTATCGTTACTGTCGCGGAAGGCCCCCGATACCACATGCTCTTACGGCCGGCCCCGGGAATGTTCCGGACTTCGCAGAAGGTTTTATAATCGCAGATTCTGAGAGACCAGCTGTAGTTGGCTGCTGCAAGGTAGGCGCCTGCGCAAATTCCAACGAAGCCCCCACCATTTTCGACAAATCTCCGGACCTGCTTACGTCCCTCAATTCCGAGCGCGGCGGCCTGTTTGCTTCCACTACCTCCGGGGAAGATCACGACGTCAAAATGGGAGAGCGCTCCCTCGATGATATCAGAGGGACCAATGCGCCAGCTGAGACTTCGAGGGATTGTCTTCATGACCTCCTGTAAGTTGCGGGGCCCGCTTGCTCCGGCTCCTCCGCCGTCGTAGAGGGCAACCCGGAGGCTCGCCTCCCCCCGGGTCCGGGTCATGGTGGGAGCGTCCTCTCCGAGCATTCCGATGTCTTGGAAGATGGACCGTAGCATCAACCGGTGCTGCCGGGTGCGAAGTGAAAGTGGTTGCTCCCGAGTGGTGGTCTCTAGGATCAGAGAGCTGGCTCCGAGACGTTCCGCAGCAGCCCGGGTGAGGCTGCCATTGGCGGTTCCCCTGAGGGAGACAAAGTGTTTGTCAGGATCTTCAACGGTTGAGTTTACAGAGGCCAGCATTCCGTCCACCACAGAACGGGTGCCCGGGCCTTCAGGCTGGGAGACGAGAATGGTAGATCCCACGGACTTGGATTGAATCTTGTGAAAGTGATAACCCTCGTGGAGATCGATCAGCCAGTCGGGTTTGAATTTCTGCGCAAGTTCCCAGATTTCCTTTCCGATGAGGGAAGAAGCTTCGTTCTTGCCATCGCTCCGGGGGAAGTTCCGGTTGAGATCGGCTTCTTGCCGAGCGACTTCCGGAAGATGGCGGGTTCCCTTCCGCAGCCCCGGCTGGTTTGCTCGAGGTAGCACCACGAGGCGGCCGCGAAGAATAGGCCAGTGGAGAATCTGCTCTGCGGCGAGGGAACCAGCTGGCTCATTGCCATGCAGGCCTCCGGTCACCAGGACCGTAGGCCCGGGTCGGGACCCCTCGATGAGATGGTAGGGGGTTTCCCATTTTGTCCCCGGGGCCAGAGAGCCAGTCGCGATCTCTCCTCCGGCAGGGCCGGAGAGCAGAAGAATCAGAAGAAGGCCGAAGAATGAGGGAGCCTTACAAGGAAACCCTCTCGAGCCTGCAGAGCGCAATTGAATGGGAACTCCCATTACTTCTTCTGGTTCTAGAACTGGGTCCTGTTGGGATCTTTCTCGGCGTCCGCAAAGAAGTAATGTTCGCAAGGCATGAACTCGAGTGCTTCGAAGGGTTCGCCAGCAACATACTTGAGGAAGTTTTCCACAGTCTTTGTCGCCATCTGACGAGGAAACTGCATCGGAGTGTCGTAAAGCTGCTTCTCGAATACCCCGACCTTCCCGTCAGGCGAGCCATCGAACCCGATGATCGTCACCTGGTCGAGCTTTCCCGCTTCCTTGACTGAGGCCCACGCTCCAAGGGCGCAGGGGTCATTGATGCCGAAGATGCCAACGAGGTCACCGTGTGCGGTGAGCATGTCTGCGGTAACTTCCGCGCCTTTCACCCGGTCTCCTTTTCCATTCAACTCAATTACAATTTCGAGCTTACTGTTGTTCTCCTTGAGATAGTCCTTGAACCCGTCAACGCGCTTCTTACAGGAGTTTGCCTCGGGCAGGGTGATGATGCCGACTTTTCCGTTGTCCCCCGTAACTTTCATCATGGATTCTCCCGCGAGGCGTCCGCCCTGGTAGTTGTCACTTCCCACGTGATAGGTCACAAGCTTCTGGACTTCCGGGTCTTCCATCTGGATGTCAAATGTGAAGACGGGGATGCCCGCGGCATCGGCAGCCCGGACTCCTGATCCTGTGGCCTTGGAATCCGCAGGATTAAGGAAGATGGCATCGCATTTCTGAGTAATAAATTCATCAATCTGGGTATTCTGCAGTGCAGCGTCTCCCTTTCCGTCCATAGCCTTAAGGGTATAACCTGCTGCACTGGCGGCCTTTTCCATTTCCTGGGCAATAAGCTGAAAGAAGGGATTGTTCAGGTTCTGGCAGGTCATTCCAATAATGCCCTTACTGCTCGTTCCAGAATTGGTGTCCTTGTTCCCAGCATCCGGACCTCCAGAGCCCTTGTCTCCACAGGAAGTCAGTCCAAGAAGTAGAGAGGCGAAGGAGAGAGAGAGAAAGAGGGTCCTTTTCATAAACTAAAGAATTTCGTTCGGAGAGAGTGGGGTGAGGATCCCTCTCTGTGAATCTCAAATCGTCTCTCGGTTAAGCGGAATTAATGATAATCGATTCTTCCGAAGAATAAGGGAAGCCTGAGAGCTTCAAGAGCGAATGGACACATTCGTTGCAGAACGCGTGTTTTTAAGCAGTGGACGCAACCCCCCGACGCCTTAGAACTCGATCCCAGAATCCAGCCTGGCGAGCGCGATCAAGGAGAACCGCTATAATAATTATGGCTCCCAAGACCATGTCCTGAACCGGATCCTTGAAGTTAAGCTGGTTCATACCGGTTCGCATGATGGCAATGATGAAGGCACCGATCAGAGTTCCAAAGATACGACCACTCCCTCCGAACAGGCTGGTGCCGCCAACCACGACGGCGGCGATTACCTCCAGTTCGAGTCCTGTTCCCATCACCGTGGTCGCGGCATTGACGCGGGAAGCTTCCATGCAGCCGCCGAGGCCGGCAAGGAGTCCGCACAGGGTATAGACGAGGATGATCACCCCGGTGACTGGAACTCCACTGAGGCGGGCTGCTTCCATGTTGCCGCCGACAGCATAGATGTAGCGCCCATATTTAGTCCTCGTCATGAAAATATGAGCGACGACGTAAAGTAGAATGAGAAGTGCCATGGTATTTGGAATTCCGATCAAGGCGCCATGGTTGAGCTCCCGGAATGCTGCCGGTAATTGTGTGTCAGAGACCGTGAAACCTCCATTGGCCTGCTCGGCAATCCCCCGTGCAATCATCATCACCCCGAGGGTGACAATAAAGGGGGCCACCTTGCAGCAGGCGACCAATGCTCCCGAGAAAAGCCCAAAAGCTCCGGCGCATAGGATCGCAAACAGGAACCCGGAGAGAACCGTCAGGTTTGTCGTGTCTTGCGGATCTCCACCGGAGGCCATGACCCTCTCCTTGATGAACCATGCACCAGTCATGGCGGCGAGACCTACAAGGCTACCCACCGAAAGGTCGATTCCCGCGGTGATAATGACCATGGTCATTCCAATCGCGACGATAGCGATAACAACGACGCGCTGGGTAACATTCTTAAAGTTGTCGAGGGTGAAAAAGGTGGACTTTCCGCGTGACTCCGGGATGAGGACGGCGAAGCCCTGAAACTCGGGGTAATTCTCTGGGACACCCCTGATGACCTGCATTCCGGCTGGTCCAGCAGTAGCGATGGCCCCAAGACTCATGCCCTCGTCGCGCACCTCGTTAAGTTTACGACGCAATTCACCGGGGCCTCCTATCGCCAATACGATCTTTCCGCGGCCCTTCGTGCCCAGATGATCCACTAGGTTTTTCGCGAAATCCTCGAACTCGGTCTTGTCCTTGCCATAGACCACCACGGTCAGGTCGGATGGGACCTCGTTCAGGATACGCTCGGCTACTGCTTGAGAACTACGTTGATCGGAGGGAGAAGCCTCCTTGATGGTCAGCAGGCTGAAGAGGATGATAAGAACTAACAGGACAAGAATCATCCCGTAGTCGCCGAACTTGATCTTGAGGGTCATGACTCTGGCCCGGGATGGCACCACAGATGCAAGGCGTTGGCACGCAGGATTTTCAAGGGCGCCCAACCAGGGTCTTATGCCACTATGGAAGGACGTAAAAAGCGGGGCAAATTCTGGAACTTCAAGTCATTCTGAGCGCCCCGGTGGAGTCCCCGATACTAGAGGCCTCTACACCCATGATTTGGGCCATAGAAAGCCAGAGATTGGCAATAGGAGTGCCTTGCGCCGACTTGATATGGCGATTCGCAGCAATTGCCCCGCCCCCGTGCCCTGCGACGATGGTAGGAAGGTCGGTGTAGACGTGGAGAGATCCATCACTGATGCCGGAGCCGAGGAGGAACATGGAGTTGTCGAGGAGAGTGCCCTCTCCCTCCTTCACCTGAGCCATCTTGGCCACAAGAGTAGAGAACTGTTGCACATGGAAATGGTCGAGAGCTTCGAGCTTGGTCCGAACATGATCGTGACCCTGGCCGTGAGTCATCCCATGGTGGTCGACCGGCTTATCGAAGAGCCCATGCACCGTAAGAGGTGAGCCCCATCGTTCCGGGCTGCTCATGATTGAGCAGACACGGGTGAGATCGGTGCGAAAGGCAAGAATCATAAGGTCGCCCATGACCTGGATGAACTCGTCCCGGGACATTGCCTGCCACGGCTTGGAGGGAGGCGCAATCCTGAGCTTGTCGATCTCTGATTGACGCTTGGTTACGCGTTCGATCTGTCGCTCTACGGTCCTGATGGACTCCATATACTCGTCGAGCTTTCCCCGGTCGGTCATTCCAAGGCCGCGGTCGAGGGACTTGGCATCACCCATCACGAGGTCGAGTACGCTTCCATGTTCCTGATGCTCCTTAACGGCAAACAGTCGATTGAATACAGTCTGCGGATCGCGCAGGGACCTTGCGACATGTCCATGGCCATACCATGAAATGTTGTCGAAATACACGGACTCACGATTGTCCTCGTAAGGATTACAACTCAGTTCAAGCGAGCGGAAGGCGGTATGCTTTCCAGCCTCTTCGGCCATGATTTGATCGATTGTCTTCTTGAGCGGATAACCGGCGGGGGAGAGTTGATCGGGAGCTGCGCTGCTGAGCCAGCAGGCTCCAGCCTGAGCGTGACCATCTGTGCCTGCTACCTTCACACGGTCCAGCTTGGTAAACAGAGAGATGTGCTCCTGAACAGGAGCGAGAGGCTGCAAGCTTGGCGAGAGGGTGAAGTTTTCTCCTTCGTCCACTGGATGCCAGGCTCTCTGCACGACGCCATTAGGGATGTAGAAGAAACCTGCACGGACTGGAGGTCGAACCGGCGAGGTCCCTTTTGCCAGGCTGCGGGTCTCCATGATCTCCAGCAAGGGCAGGGCTAGGGTAGCCCCGGCGCCACGGAGGACGGCCCGGCGAGAGAGGGAGGGGCGCTTCAGGATCATGGCTTTTTAGGAGATGGGGCTAACTGGTTGGTCTTGTGCATGAAAGGATAACTGGTGGCGATCTCAGAGACAACGGTGGAAAACTGACCCTTTTTCGCCATGGCGTTCCGAACAATTTTATCCAGTGCTGGGTTATCGGTGATATCGATCTCCCGACCCAGCGAGTAGGCTAGGAGGTGCTCGCTAAAGGCCCTGATGAACCACTCAGGGTTTCCGAGAAGGATGTCCTTGAGGCCGATTACGTCCTGGAACCGGGCTTTCCCGTAGAGGGTTCCGCTGGCATCAATGGGGAGCCCGGATCGGTAGGTATCGCGCCAGCGCCCAATGGCGTCGTAGTTCTCCAGTGCAAATCCCAGAGGATCGATCTTCTGGTGGCAGGAGACGCAGCTCTCATTTTCCTGATGAGCTACAAGACGCTGCCGCAGAGTCAGACCTTTAGCTTCAATAACGGCGTCGTCCTGTTCGATTTCCGGAATGATATCCGGAGGGGGCGGCGGAGGTTTGTTGAGAATAACGGTGGCGACCCATGCCCCGCGCCGAATGGGACTGGTTCGAAGAGGCTCCGAGGTCATGGTCAGGGCGGCGGCAGAAGTGATTACCCCCCCTTCCCTGCGGCTTTCCAGGCTACGGCGGCTGAAGCGTTGCGAGCCGGTATTGAATCGGTTGCGATTACCCTTGTTGCGGAAAGGGATGGTGTCTTTGTACCACGATGCCATTTCATCTGACCGATAGGAGTAGTTTGAGTCTACCAGCAGCATGATGGAGCGGTCCTCCACCATGATGCTTTCGAAAAGAAGGAGTGGCTCGGCCATGGTTTGTAGCCCGAATTTCCACTGTTCGCACCCAATGCGGGAGTAATAGATCTGGAAGCGGTCAAAATCTGGAACTGCTGTGATCAGCTGGTCGAGACGGAGCCACTGGCGGGCAAAGTTCTCGGCGAGAGCCTTGCTCTTGGGGCTTTCAAGCATTCTGGTTACATGGGCCGCGTAAACTTTAGGCTGGCTGAGATCCCCGCTCCGCGCACTTGCGATAAGTTCTTCATCGGGAAGCGTGCTCCAGAGAAAAAAGGAAAGACGAGTCGCGAGCTCATAGGGGCTCAGGGGTTCCTCCGCGGCGGCATTTCGCTTGCGTTCGGTTAGGTAAAGGAACCGAGGGGAGGCGAGGACCGCAGCAGTCGCGCTTTTCATCGCTTGCGGGTAGTCGCCGTGCCGGGAGACTTCCTGCATCACAAAGTTCACGTAACGTTGCAGGGTAGGGTCGTCGATTGCGGAGCGGAAGGCCCGTTCGAGGAAGGGCCGCAGGCGCTGTTCCGTAATGAGGCGCCAAGCCGTATGTTCCTTTTCTCCGGGCGCGCGGTAGAGGGTGTCAGTCAGGGCGGAATAGCTGTCGAATTCGCGAGCATTCACGATGGAGCGCCCAAGTTTGAGAAAGCTTTCGAGTAGAATAGGGGAAACACTGAGCTGATCCCCCTGGTTGTTGAATCCGTGCTCAGCCTGCAGGTCGATGGCGAAGGGGTTTACCCCGGTGAGAATATGCTGTTCGATCTGGTTCTTGCCGAGGGCCCGGTTCGAAACCTGGATGGTGTCAGGGAAGCGTCCGGAGCCAGGGTTGAAGTAGCCCCGGCTGCGAATGACCTTTTCGGGCAGGGGATAAAGGTCCCCCTTTAGCTCCAGCAGATCTTTTACCGCATTGTTATATTCATAGCGGTTGAGGCGGCGCATAACCACGGGTTTGAGGCGGCCTGAATCCCGGAGGTGTTGCTCAAGGTAGCCATTGAAGAGTGCCGCGAGCTTGCGGCGCTCCTCCCCCGTTGGCTGCTTGGCATCCTTGGGTGGCATTTCCTGGAAGGTGGTGGTTTCCGCGGCCTTTCCAACAAGATCGATGCGGGAGAGAAAGTCCTGACTGGAGGCTAGTTCCTTCAGATTGACTTTGCCCTTCACCTTTCCTTTTTCGCCATGGCAACCGTAACAGTAGGTCGCCAGGATAGGCCTCATTTCCTCGAGGGTGACGGTGAGCTTTGGAGCGAGGACTTCTGGAAATTCCTTGGTCTCAGCTCCTGGGGGCTCGGGAGGGGCGAGGTTGATTACCTTCAGGAAGTCAAGCCCGAGGAGGTATCGGGATTTTTGGAAGGTAGAAGCCTTGGGATTTGCGCCGATTAGTTTGAAGGTCAGTTTGTGTTCTCCGCGAGTGAGTGGGAGCTTTCCCAGGTCTAGGGGCGGAGCGATAGAGACCTTTGGGTTGTAGAGGTCAATCCCGCGGCTGACGATCTTGCCGTCGAGGGCCACGGAGAAAATGCCGTAGTCGGGAGCGAGGGTCATCTGGGCCGAGACCTCATAGATCCCGGCTTCCTCGATGCGAAATTCGGTGGCCATTTCCTGTCCGGGCTCTCCATCCCACAGGAGGTGGGCACCTCCGCGCCATCCCTCGCCAAAATTTCTCATTCCCTGTGCGCGGGATGTGCCGTGCTTGGGCAGGAGTTCACCCTCAAGGATTCCGTCAACGGGACCCCTTGCTTCACGGCCACGCACACTGTGGTAATCAAATGGGGCGCAGAATGCCGGACCAATGGTGCCCAGCAGGAACGCTAAGGAGATGGGTAACCTCATGATGGAGCAGCTTTAGATACTCCTCTTCTGGCCAGACTTGTCGAGTCGGTAATAGGGTGATGCAGTCGCAGCTTGGAATGACTGGCAGGGTTAGGAGGAGGCTACTGGGCCGTCCAGCCCCCGTCTACGCTGAGCATGCTTCCGGTGGTATAGCTAGCTGCCTCACTGGCGAGATAGAGTGCTGCTCCCTGGATCTCGGGGAGGTTGCCCCATCTCCGAAGAGCGGTTCGATCGACGATAAACCGCTTTGCTTCTTCAGAGTCCGCGAGAGGGGCGTTCATTTCGGTGAGAAAGGGCCCTGGGCAGATGGCGTTGACCAAGATTCCGGTGTCAGCCAGTTCAAGAGCAAGGCTGCGGGTGAGCTGGCTAACGGCGCCTTTGCTCGAGGCGTAGGGAGTTCGCTGGGGAACTCCTACCAGTCCAATGGCACTCGAAAGGTTGATAATTCGCCCCCAGCCGGTGGCCCTCATCAGTGGAATGGCCGCCTTACAGCAGAGCCAGGTCCCGGTCACATTGATTTTCATGAGCTCCTCGAACTGTTCGAGGGTGATGTCATCGATCGCCCCTCTGGTGTTGATCCCCGCGCTATTGACTAGAATGTCGAGGCTGCCAAACGACCTTGTGGTCGAGGCGATCATTGACTCGATCTGCTCCGGAGCAGTGATGTCAGCTTCTAGTCCGAGGGCCTTGCCCCCGTGGTCAGCTGCAATTTCGGCGGCAGCACTCTTCGCCTCGTCTCCATGCCGACTGGCTAGCACGACTGAGGCCCCAGCGGAAGCTAAGCCGTCCGCGATGGCTTTGCCGAGTCCCTTTGAGCCCCCAGTGACGAGAGCTGTGCGCCCGCGGAGATCGAAGAGCTGGATGCCCGGATAGGCCATGATGGACTTGCTCAGGATTGTAACACTCCGGCTATCCGGACTGCCTTGTTTTCAAGAGCTTAGTCAGGAACTGGTTTTGGCGAGAGCTTGGTCGAGGTCGGCCAAGATATCTTCGATGTTCTCGATGCCAACCGACAGACGAATCAATTCGGGAGTGATTCCGCCCGCGGCCTGTTGCTCTTCGTTGAGCTGTGAATGAGTGGTGGTTGCCGGGTGGATGGCAAGAGACTTTGCGTCTCCAACATTGGCAAGGTGTGAATGCAGCTGGAGGGCCTCAATAAAGGCTTTCCCTGCGTCGGCGCCACCCTTGATGCCAAAGACCACCATGGCACCTCCTTTACCCCGGATATATTTTTGATTTTTCTCGTGCTCTGGGCTGTCTTCCAAGCCGGGATACCTGACCCATTCCACTGCGCTATGGCTCTGCAGGTGTCTCGCTACTGCAATGGAGTTTTCACAGTGGCGCTCCATGCGGAGTGGCAGGGTTTCGATGCCCTGAAGGAAGATCCAAGCATTATCAGGTGAAATGCATGCGCCGAGATTGCGCAGTGGAACTGTGCGCATGCGCAGAATGAAAGCGAGGGGGGACAGTTCCGGGGGAAGGTCATGCCCCCAGCGCAGCCCGTGATAGGAAGAGTCCGGAGTGTCATAGAGCGGGTGCTTTCCTGCGCCCCAGTTGAACTGTCCAGCATCAACCACAACGCCTCCGATTCCTGTGCCGTGGCCACCGAACCATTTGGTAAGAGAGTGCACGACGATATCGGCACCGTGCTCGATGGGCCTGGTGAGGTAGGGAGTTGAAAATGTCGAGTCTACGATTAAGGGAACTCCACAAGCTTTGGCGTGCTGCGAGATAGCCTCTAGATCAGCGACTTCAAGCGCGGGATTAGAAACGGTCTCCGTGAAGAAGGCCCGGGTATTTTCATCCGCGGCCCGAGCAAACTCGTCGGGGTCCTGCGAGTCAACGAACCGCACTTCGATACCAAGAGCAGGGAGGATGTCGTTGAACTGGGTGTAGGACCCACCGTAGAGATTACGGGCGGAGACGATGTTGTCGCCTGCTTGGGCGAGGTTGATGATCGAGTAGAATACCCCGCTCGTGCCGGAGCTGAGGGCAAGGGCTCCGAGCTCATGTGCCCCCTCCAGAAGTGCGACCCTCGATTCAAGGACCGCTTGAGTGGGGTTCATAATCCGGCTGTAGATATTGCCGAGTTCCTTCAGTGCGAAAAGATTCGCGGCATGCTCGGTGCTGTTGAAGACAAAGGATGTCGTCCGGTGAAGGGGAACGGCACGGGCATTCGTGGAGGGGTCCGGTTCCTGACCACCGTGGAGGCAGAGTGTTTCTATGTTCATGAGGGAGTGTCGTTTGCCTCGGCAGATCCTTTGCCGGGCTTGTTTGGGGCGCGGATCCTCAGACCCTGAGGGCTTTGCGTCAACCCTGCTCTTGACTGGAGATGGGGTTTTGAAGCTGAAAATTGCTGGATTTCGCTCGGAAAACGGGGGAGTCGGCCAAGCATTCTACCTGAGTCGACTCAATCAGAGATCGTTGCCAGCTATTTGCTCCAGACGCTCGCTGAGCTCCTGGACCAACTCCGGGTGCTTGCCCCAAAGGTTTGTTTTCTCCGAGGGATCGGCGGAAAGGTCGTAGAGTTGGCCCTTCGGCCCTCCCTTCTCCGGGCGGATTCGCTTGGGGTTTGAGAACCCGCCGGAGCCTAGCTGATTGATCAGTTTCCATTTTCCATCCCTGATCAGCATGGCGCCACTACCAGCTTTCATGACGATGGGCATTCTCGGCGGGTGCGCCGCGGAGGGATTGGTGAGAGCTGGGAGGAAGCTCTGACTGTCGAGAGCTTTGCTAGCTTGCAACTCGGTGTTGGTCAGATCTGCAAAAGTAGCCATCAGGTCGGTAAAGCAAATGAGACGGGAGGAGACGGAGCCCGCCTTGACCACCTTAGGCCATCGCAAGAGGAAGGGCATCCGGTGACCGGCCTCCCACGCATCCGCTTTCATTCCCCGGAGCCCTCCTGCCGCGTCATGTCCGAATCGTTGGACGTCCGCATCGTACCAGACGGGACCATTGTCAGAGGTAAAGATGACCATGGTGTCGGAAGCGAGCTTCCGCTTCTCCAATGCTTGCAGGACTTTGCCGACCTCAGCATCCACCATACTGCAGAACTCCCCATACATTCCTGCCCCCCCTCTGCCCTTGAATTCCGGGGAGGGAAGCCAGGGGGTATGAGGAGCAGGGTAGGCAAGATAGAGAAACAGGGGCGCGGAGTCTGAGGGCTGATGGTTGTTAATCACGGAAATTGCCTCTTCAGTGAAACGGGGGAGAACCTCAGCGAGCTTGAGGTCCGGGGCAATGCCCCCGGCCCGCCAAAATGCGCCCTGGATTCGGGACCATCCCTCGCTTCCGTTGGCCCTGATGGAGCTTGTCGGCGGCTGAACTGCCCGTTTGCCGCGGATATAGAAATATGGAGGAATGTCTGTTGAGGCCCTGATCCCAAAGAACGAGTTGAACCCAACGTCAACTGGTCCGCCAGAAAGGGGCTTTTCGTATCCCTCCTCTTTGAATCCCAGGTGCCACTTTCCTACCATGGCGGTGTTGTAGCCCTTGTTCTTGAGGAGTGAGGCAATGGTAAGCTGCCCGGATTTTATGGAGGGCTGCCTGCGCCATGCGGTGGTGTTGGCCCGAAAGGGATATCGACCAGTCATAAGGCCGTACCGGGAAAGGTGACACAAGGGCCCCGGGGCATGGGCATCGGTGAAATGCATTCCCTCCTCGCTAAGCTTATCGAGGTGGGGAGTGGGAATCTTGGAATCAGAATTGTAGGAGCCCAAGTCGCCGTATCCCATGTCGTCCACAAGGATTATCAGGATATTGGGTAGCGTGGTTCTGGAAACCACGGAGTCCACGCTAGCGGAGAGGAAGACTAAAATAGTGATGAGGTAGCGCATGGCGAAAGCTGGAATCAACGGGGAAGCCAGATGAGGTCGGCCCACGGAGGGGTGTCATTTTTCGTAGTCGTCCCATTCCGAGTCGACCCACTCGTGACAATAGTAATGAGCTGGTCGAATAGCTCCTTTTCAACATTACGGTTTTGGAGGAGAACATTGCGCTTCTCTCCCGGATCAGTATCGAGATTATAGAGTTCCCGCTGCTCGGCCTTTTTCCCGCTTTCCATGATCAGCTTCCAGGATCCCTGACGAATGGCAAAGCGACCATTGGCGGCATGATGAATGACGGGAGGCCGGGTCGAAGGTTGTGCTTTCCCGCCATGCCAGGCTGCGCGAAAGCTAATACTGTCCTCCGCTGCGTCTCCGGGGAGCGGTTGGTTAAGAATGTCGGCGAAGGTAGCGAGGAGGTCAGTCTGGCAAATCGGTCCAGTCCAGTGAGTTCCGGGTTTCACTCTGGCAGGCCAGCGGAGAAAGAAAGGCACCCGGTGGCCGCCTTCGTAGATAGAGCGCTTGCCCCCGCGATACGGGCCGGCGCTGTGATGGTTGAATTTCTTGATGCGCTCTTTCCAAGTGTTCTCCGGCCCATTATCGGAGGTGTATATTACGATCGTGTTTCTGGTGAGTTTTTCCCGGTCGAGGGTGGCGAGGATCCGCCCCAGATGCCAATCTGTTTCGATCATGAATTCGCCGTAGGCACCTGCGCTTCCCCGACCCCGGAACTGCTTCAGCGGGATCACCGGCTTGTGCGGTGAAGTGAGGGGAAGATAAAGAAAGAGGGGACGAGTGCCCCGGGCTTCTTCCGCGACGGACTCAATCCATTTGATTGCGCGGTCGGTGAAACGGGTAAGGCATAAGGAATCGACGAAATCCGGGGCCACTTCCATGAGCCCCTCGGCCTGCTCCGCGTGATAGGGGGGTGCGATGCGATAGTCCGAGAGCGCAAGATGATTCGCTTTCTTCCTGGTCCATCGTGAAGGGGGCACTTTGGCGAAACGGCCCTCAAACCATGCCAATACGCCGTAATTCATGGAGGCAGGGATTCCCCAGAAATAGTCGAATCCCTTGTCTAAAGGCATATCTTGAACTGGAAGAGACCAGTCTCGATTCTCAGGGGTGCCCGGGAAATCCATGCCCAGATGCCATTTGCCAACCATCGCTGTTTGGTAGCCGTTACGGCGCAGGAAGGAGGCCAGGGTTGCGCGCCCTTTTGGGATCAAGCAAGGGTGCTCTGCCCCGAAAACGCCTCTCTTCAAGGTCGTTCGCCAGCTGTATCGCCCTGTAAGCAATCCATAACGGGAGGGCGTGCAGACGGTATCTGAGCAATGAGCGTCGGTGAAAGTCATGCCCTCCCGGGCTAGGCGATCCTGATGAGGAGTCTTGAACTTTGCCTGCGCGTTCAGGCAACTGGAATCTCCGTATCCCTGGTCGTCAGTGTATATGATGACGATGTTAGGTTGGGGCGCAGACTTCGCTAGAGAGATGGCTCCAAGACCAAGTAAAACAATCAGAGCGGTGAGTTTCATATCTCCTCGAATGTCCCGCAGGCAATCTTCAGGGCAGCAGCTCTCCTAGTTTTCCTGTTCCACGATCCCATGCGCCTTGAGAAGGGGAATAAGATTAAGATCGCTCCATCGTGTTCCGGATAGGTGAAAGAGCCAGCGTCGGGCTTCCTTCCCGACAGGATCCTTGGTCTTGGCAATTTCAATGAGAGTCCGGACGACCTCTACGTCCCGACTAAATGCGAGCGTCTCTACCGCCGTGATTCGCGCATCATCGGAAAGACTTTTGGAAAGGGCGCGTTTGCGGAGATCGAGAATGGCCGTACTAGGCCGGAGACGCCAAGTGATTTTGGCGAAAGCCTCAGGCCACTCGAGCGCGGCAGAAACACCTGCCAAGGTCTTTAACCTCGACCAGATGAGGTCCTCCGCGCCTTCGGAGGCAAGGCCACACGCCTCAAGATAAGTGGGGTCGCTCGCGCTGCATCGGCGAAGAAAATAACTTACAGAGGTCGCTTTTTGCTGGGGGTTGGCATCGCGCAAGGAGAGGACAACCTCCCGCCGGACCGCGGGGCTTGGTTCGTCAGCGTAAAACTTACTGAGTAATCCTCCAGGGAGTAGCATCGCCCCTCCTCCCAGAAAGTCTTCGCCCGCGCTCCGCAGGGAACGAAACGCGAGAAGGCGAGTTGAGGCATCCGAGCTTTCAAGCAGCCCGCGCGCAAGACGCTTGCCCTCGGCCCCAAGGTAGGGGAGCGCCCAGACGGCCCGTGCCTGAATGTATCCATCGTAGTGTCCGAGCATTCCCCGGACAGCTGGGAGAGCTTTTTCTCCGGCGGCACGCAAGATTTCGAGGCCCGAGAGCCTCACATTCTGGGCGGGACTGGAGAGAAGTGTAACGGCGCGCTTGATTGCCCCTGCAGGCAATGGTTGCGGTGTGGAACGGAAGCCCTTTGGCGCAACCCGGTATATTGTGCCTGCGAGTGGTAAGCGCTTCTCTCCGGAGAGAGGGTTTTTCAGGGTATTGGTAGTGGCCAGATATAATGCGCCATCGGTACCGACCAGAATATCGATTGGATGAAATCCCTCAGGGGGTCTCGATTTCAGCAGGGAGAAACGCTCAAGCCTGAAATTAGACTTTTCCGTGACGGGGAAATATCCAAATACCTCCCCTCGCTCAGCATCACAACTTGCCAGAAGCCCGGCATACCTTTTAGGGAGAGAACCGTTTTCATAAAAACACATCCCGCGGGGTGAACCCCTGTCGTAGGTGTCCCCGGCCGGAAGAGTTCCCGGGTCCCACTGCCGCCATTCAGCGTCAGAGTCTGGCTGATCTGGACGCTGATCTATTTGCCAAGGTCGGCGACCGTTCGGAGAGCAGAACCCCAGGAAGCCTCCTTCCATGAGCCAGGTGATTCGGCATGATCCCGTATCACTTTGATCATTTTGGAACATATCTCCGAAAGAGGTAATCGCCTGCCCCACGCTATGATTGAAGCCATGTCCCACGATACGAACTCTGGATCCGTCCGGATTGACGCTGGCGGCGAAACCTCCGACCCAGACCTTCCCGTCCCCGCTGGTCTGGTTGGCAAGGTCGCGGGGGTTCTCGGCCTTCTCCAGCCCGCCATCCGCGGACAGTCCTTTTATTACGAAATTCACTCCGTTCCTGTCCTTAAACTCCGCCCCGCTGCGACCATGCCCAAAGTGCCATCTGCCATCCGGACCTCCGACGATCTCCTGTAGGCTTCCAGAATTCTCGCCGCGCTCGAATCCACTGAGGATGTTCTCTCGCTTATCTATTTCCGGTTCGAAGATGAGATTCTCATTAGTATCGGTATAAACCGTTAAATGGGGAGGGTTGAAGGCGAGCACCCTGTTTCCAAAGACACTGATTGAGAGAGGTCCCTTCAGTGCTTGGTCTTCGATGAACACGTGCGACTTGTCGGCGCGACCATCGCGGTTCTCATCCTCGAGGACAATGATTCGGGAGGCGCTCGGGTGCTCTGCGGTAGGGCGGCTTTCTGCAACCCAGAGCCTCCCCGCACTGTCGGTGTCCATGCTCAAAGGCGGCCCCACCATTGGGCCTTCTGCCCAGACCGAAATCTGGAGGTCGTTGGGCAGAAGAATATTGGCAGCAGGATCTGCCTCTGGTCGCTCCACTTGCTCAGGCTGCCGTTCTTTATCAGCGGCATCCGTGGTAGCGGTTCTGGTTATGGGAGAGCCGCTCTTATCGGGTGCCGGGGCTGGTCGAACCTTCGCTCCGGCACCCTTATTAAAACCCGCCTCTCTTTCTGTCTGAATTTTGGCGGAGGGAAGATTTTTCCAAGCTACGGGATCGGGTATCTTTATTCGTTTAACCCTGCCTTTCTTGTCGAGG
>Ga0115011_10001635_pt1 | contig 16102 bp, 29 predicted proteins | sample TroAtlMetagenome_2_FD_88705 | JGI IMG/M metagenome (GOLD analysis project Ga0115011, IMG submission 88705) | Marine eukaryotic phytoplankton communities from Atlantic Ocean - Tropical Atlantic ANT8 Metagenome | ecosystem: Environmental > Aquatic > Marine > Oceanic | place: Tropical Atlantic...
CCAGTTTTTGAGAGAATACCAAATCTCGCATCACTTGAGATTGTTGCTTGATTAACAAGTTCTGATGATGACATAAAGGAGAAACCAGACCGTCTGTTCTTAAGATAACACATTCCATAGCATCTGTCATCGGCTTTACACGCCTCCCAGAATATAAAGAATAATCTATTTGCTTCTCTATAATCGGCTGAGCCAACATCGATCTTTGACCACTGTAAGTACATGTAATGAGTACCAGTAATATAAGTAGGATGGCCATTATTGTAGAACCAATAACCTTCGTCTCGTTTTTTAAATTCATCATCTATATAATCAAACCATTTTTCTTTAAACTCTACAGGATAATCATCCCAATCGAATCTACTTTTTATCCTAGCTAGTTCTTTAGGGTATTCTTGTTTTTCCCAGTATTGCTCCTTCTTAACTTCGCTTCGTTTAAAAGGTTTGTCTGCTTTTGGTAAAGCAATACGGAGGTTTTGTATTTCAATGACTTCTCCAATTTCACCAGTTTTACTAATTACTATAAAGTCATAATCAGAATTATAACCATATTCCCATTTCTTTAATTTATTTTGTTTTTTTAAAATAGTGGGATTAACTACATCTTTTATGCTATGAGATAATGCTAAATCGTTTTTCATTTACTTCTCCCTTCAGCAAATCCTTTAAAAACTCTTTCTTCCTTTAGTTCTTCTTTAGGTTTCTCTAATAATAAGTCTTCTTCTTCTTGGATTCTATTTAATATTTCAAACGCATCAAATATAGCAAGTTTCTTAGTGGCAGCTGCGTTCTTTAGTCGGTCCGCAGTCACATCCTCCCCTGTATCTACAATCGGTTCCTTCGCTACTTTTATTAACTCTTTCACTGCTAACTGCCCAGCTTGGATTATACTCTTTTTCGTGTCCTTGACGTTCATGTTTAATTAGGATATCTTTTGATTTCATACAATATAATAGTTCATTATTTATTACAAATTCCCATTGTCTTAAATCTGGGAAACTCACAACATCTTCTTCACTTATTCCTAAGTGTTCCAATTGTTTATTTCCGTATTTTAATACTCCCTTGTTAGGAATTACTTTTTCGCCTAACGTGTCTGAAGCCAAAGGTTTAACAAAGCATCTATCTAAAAAGGCAGATGCTTTATTATTTTGTATATATAAATAAATCTGATCTGGAGCACAGAAATATAAATCTTCTTTAAAATAAGATCTACTATTCTGTTGTTTACCTTTCATGTTATAATGTCTTCTAAATACATTATGGTGAACATAAACTAAATCTCCCGGTTTAATTGGTAGGTTATAAGCTTTAGGAGTACTAATTACTTTAGCTAATTTATTAACAGCTTTAAAAGTCTCAATTTGAGTATTTAAAATTAAATCTTTATCTTTTACTTTTATAGTGTTATTATATCTTTCTCCTACTGGACTTATTATATAATCATATAAGCTATTCACTGTATTGTAAATCAAATTCTACAGCTATAGCCATTTGACTATTAAATTTTTTCCAAGGAAGAACCTCTTGTCCTTTTTTTATAAAAATTGAATACTCTCCAGCTTTATCATTGTTTAAGATGTCACATATAACATGACCTCCATATACCTCTTGACCTACCGCATAGTGCATTGCATCATTTTTATAATCAGAACCTATACTAATTTTTCTTATTTTATTCGACATTAGCTGGTTCCTCTTTTACTACCTTCATTTCCTCTTTAGTCTCGATAGGAGTATATTCCCCTGTCTCTACATTTATGTTTACTTCTCCATACTCTGCTTCCAATACTGATTTAAACTCTTCAGTTTGTTTATTCACCTCACCGAACTCATGTAGTAATCCATGTTTACGTGCAGAGACATATCCTATTTGATTTAATAAATTATTTAATCTTTTTTGTTGATCTTGAATTTTTGTTAAATGTTCTTCTTTAATTTTGTTCATTTTATTTTATTTAATTTATAATTGTATTAAGTATGCGTTTACATTAGCTCCCGCTGCACTCTGTGTTTGAATTCCTGGAGCAGCAGATCCTAATGTCTGTGCATATACATTAGTATTAAGCGGATTTCCACCTGGTATGCTTAATACTAAATCAGGTCCAGCTCCTACTGTTCCTGCGGGTATAATAGTAGTGTTAGTCATTTCCAAAAGTAATGCTTCTACATTTCCAGCGCTAGGAACCGTAAAAGTAGCGGTTCCAAAATCAAAGCCAACTACAGCTGTTCCAGATGATGACACTACCCAACTAACTGGGACAATAGCTCCTTTTGTAGCAGTTACAATATTATTAGTACCAGCTGTGCCCGTAAGACTGAAAGTAAAACCTGCTATTACGTGCGCTGCGCCATCGGCAGACTCTAACATCATTTTCCAATTTACAGTAGGTCCCGATGGTGTGGAAGCATTCGGGAGTAATCCCCGAAACATTGCTTGTTTACTGCCTGGCATTATGAAAAATCTTGACCGTAAGTCCAATAATAGTTAGTTCCATCATATACGAAACTAAACACATCCACTCCGTTAGTTAACGTAGGTTCTGTTCCACCATCAGCCCATAATGAACCTGCGGGCCAAGTAATTTCTCCAGTTGTAGTTGTTACTATCAGTGTTCCACTATCTCCATCTGAACAAGTTATAGTTAAAGTAACACTACCACTACCTACGTTCCAACTTGCATTATATCCATTTTTTATAATCCAAGTAGCACTAACTCCAGCGGCTAACGTTTGAAATGCTTTTGGGTCTGTTAACCATTGTGTTTTACCAGTAACTCCGTCTGCTACTAGATAATCTCCTGATACTGGGGTTCCTAATCCGGTGTTTGTAAGTATAAGATCTTGTCCACCTGTGATAACTACATCTCCACTACTAGAACTAATAGTTACATCACCTCCTAAAGTAGTTCCATCTATTGTTGATAAACTAGCAGTGTTACCTCTAGCAAAAATAGATAAAGGTCCACCAGGTGTTGTTGTTGTTAAATTACCTGTATGTATTGTAAGTGATTCTCTAGAATTAATTCTGATAACTCCACCATTACTGCCCGTATTATTATATCCATCTAATAAGTAATTGGAATTTATCATACTCCAAGTAGTTGTATTACCTGCGCCTGGTTCTAGATGGTTACTTTGCCCTTGAAGTTCAAGTCGTCCATCTAAAATTATAAACTTACCAGTTCCTTGTGCTTGGATAGAAATGTCTCCATCAGTGGTTGACATTCTTGCAATATTATTGGTTCCAGATACGTTAATGCTAAAATTATAATCTGAGCTAATATTTTCATTTCCATATGTAGCTGTTCTATTTTGAGCACTGTTTGTTAATACGATAGTTCCTGTATTTCCGTTACTATCCGCTGTATTACCCGTGTTTAAAACTTGTTGAAGAGTTGAACTCGATGGAAGCCCAGCTGCTAACTCAGCTAACGTCCATCTTCTGTTTTGCCCTGATTCATAGCCCGCAAAAACCGAGTTGCTGTTTGCATTTTGTCCAGACGCAAAACCTACGCCTGAAAATTTTGAATTTGCCATTTATATATTTTTAAGGTGCTGACTCTTGCAGCATTAAATCTGTTGAAGGTTCTAATTCCATAAAACCACTACCATTTTCAAGTTCAATATACCATGTCACAGCCGGAGGAGGTGGTGTAGTTGGCCCTTTCGGTCTACGAAGATCTATTAATTTAGTTCCTATCCCTAATATCATTAGAATAAAGCTAAGATAACATCTTTTGGTTCTACACCTTCTTCCGCTTCTGGAACAGCCGCACAAACTGTTAATGCACTAACTGGCATAAACGATCCAGCTGGCACGTTAGTAAAAGTAGTAACACTTCCACTTTCCATTACTAAAGTTATACTCGTCATAGCAGCTCCAATGTATAAAGCAGCTCCAGGTCCTGGAGTTTCATATGTACAAGCGCATGAACCTTCTTCACAACCACAAGTATAAGTGTAAATAGTTTTCTTTAAAAAACCAGCTAATTGATCTATTTGTCCTAATTCTCCATTTACATTTTCTTCTCCTAAGTTAATAGTAGGACCAGGATCGTAACTAGAATCTCCATAAAGAGGTTTTCCTATATCTGGATCAGATGCGTCTTCTATTATAATTCCTTGAGAACCCATATAAGCACTAGTAAAAGGACATCCATAATCCCATTCTTCCCATAACATGTCGGTTATTTCAAAAACAGCATCTGAACCTCCAGCGGTAGGAGAATTAACACTTACTATATCTCCTATGTTATAAGCATTACCTGTTGTACACGCTGGAATTAGTATTTCTTCATCTATTATTGTACCACTTCCATCTACATTTACAACTTCTATACCTAAACCATTACCTGCATTGCTAGTAGTAATTGGTGTAGATAACCATGTTAGGTAATTACCAGCTACAAAGCCAGTTCCACCATCTAATAGTTTTAATCCTTTAACCCCTCGCCATACACATCCTGGTAAATCTTTTAAAGCTACAGCATCATGTGCAAATACTCTTGGTTGTTTTAGTGTTGTTCCTATTACACTCATAATTTATTATTTTCTTATTTTTTGAATTTTTTCAGCACCTCTACTACCAAAGTATGCTACATATACTGTTATTAATAAAGCTTCCAATAATGAAACCCATCCATTGTTTATTTCTAATACTACTGTTGAATCTAGTACTATAAAAATAGTCATAGCTAAAGTTAGATAAATAAGTGTTAAAGGTCTAGTGTTTTTACTTAGCCAAGAGTCACTTGTCATATCACTTTGCCATCTATTTGAGATGTTGTTCATCTCGGCAATATCTTGATCTAATAGCTTTAGAGCCATTTCTTTATCCTTGGGTTCTATATTAGAATCACCTGATATAAGATTTTTTACAATACCAAGTCCTCCTTGATCAGGAAGAAACTCTCCTACGGTATCTAAAATAGTAGGAGCCTTCTCTTTCAAGAAGATTCCTACTTTAGTTTCTTTAAACTTTTTCTTTTTTTTATTTTTTTCCATAAGGAAAAATTTCATTTAATTTTTGCTTACGCTTGCCACATCCACAACCACCAGGTATTTTATCTGCAATTTTCTTTATACCAGTTGCAGTAGTGAATTTCTCGATTGTATCTCCCAATCCTTTTGATTTATTTGATTCCATTTAATTTTAATTTTAATTTGATTTTAAAGCTAGTAAAAATTCTCTCAATCCCATTCCAAAAGCTATACCTGCATACATAGGATGATTATGTAGAATTAACATTGCTCCTATTGCTCCACAAGCTACTGATTTAGATAGTGGATGATTAACTATTTCTTTAATTGTTTCCATAATTACTTTTTATTTCTACGTTTAGTTATTTTATTTTTTCCTGGTCTTAAACCTGGGTATTTTTCATAAACGCAGTTTTTAATGCCTTCTGGATTAGGTGCGTTATGTGCTAATTTAATAGCGGATTTAGCTCTTTTTCTAGTATTAACTGGATAAGTACCTTTAGCAGCTCCTCCTGCTGGACCGCAAAAAGCTTTAACTCCTTTATATCTACCCGCGTTAGAACTGCCTGGTTTTTCCCTGATTTCTGAGATTGTTTCTTTTGCCATGATTATCTTTTTGCTAGGTTTTTATTTCTTTTTATATTTTTTAGTTGCTTTCCAAGCCGCTCTATTTCTATAACAATTACCATCTTTATAAAACCCATTACAAGACTTAAAAGAGGTTGATTTGCTTCTCATTGCTTTTCTTTTTAACCACCAGTCTTTTATAGGGCCTGCTTCTTCTTGTCTTGATAGTACACTAGCACCACCCATTATTGATTCTACTTGCTTACTCATTTATTTGTTTTTTTTATTGTTTAATTCTGTATCTATTTCTCTACACCAGAAAAGTATTTCATCTACTTTTTCGTCTAGATCATTAATATGTTCTGTTTGCCACTGCTGTTTTAGATCATATTCTATTCTGTCTATTACAGCTGGTGGAAGGGTTTTTGCTTCTTGTATATCTGACTGTAAAGAATAATACATACCTACAAACATAGAGGTTATGACTATTAAACTTACTACGGTTTTAATATCTATTTTAAATTCCGTACCTTCTCCTATCTTCATAAATTTTTATACTCTTCTGTAGCATCAAAACTTGGACATGCTTTATTAGAAAAATCTCTATGTCCGTGTACAACTGCTTCTGGATACATTGCTTTTAGTGTTCTTATCACTGCAGTTAATGCGTCTTTTTGACAATCGTATCTAGTATCTTTCGGGGTCTTACCATCTGCTTCCACGCCTCCGCAATAGCAAATACCGATTGAATTTCTATTATGCCCTTTTACATGAGCCCCGATTTTGGCTATATCTCTACCTTTGTGTATTTCTCCATATAAGTCAATATAGAAATGATAACCAATATCACTCCATCCTCTACCATCCACGTGCCATTTCCTGATAGTTTCAACAGGAATGTTTTCACCTTCTCTAGTAGCTGAGCAGTGTATAATTATTTTATTTATTTGTCTCATCTTTTTCCTTTTTCATTATCCACCACTTATTTACAGTGTATCCAATAGTGACTAATAATAAAGTAATTTTTAATACAGGTTCTAACCAGTCCATCATTGTAACGCCAAATGCTCCTGCATTTAAAACGTACAGTTTAATGTCTTCCACTACCCACGATTGGCTCTGAGTACAACGTTACCTTTATATGGTATATTATCTATTTCAAGATCTGATATTATATTTTTATCTCTAGATCTCATTACTCTATGACCTGGCACAGCTTTTGCAGAGCAGGCACATTTTTTTCCTGCTGGTACTTGATTTTTTCCTAAACTTGGCATAATTTTTATTTTAACTTATTTGTGAATTTGTTTGTAAATGTAATGGAATATTTGTATTAACTTGCATCGGAGATTTAGTAGCAGAACCTTGAGATATAGGGGTTAAACTTTTATTATTTACACTCGCTAATGCAGGAGAATTTACAGCTGCGCTAGGTCCTACGTATTGACCAGTTGATGGATCAACTTGTCCTCCAGCTGTTCCTGCTGCTGCTTCGTCTTGACCTGCAATTCCTAGTTTACTGTTTTCTACAACATCATTATTTATAATATCCTCATCTCCAGCCAAACCTAATGTTCTTGAAACACTTCCCTTTTGTCCTCTAATAACTTCTCCTCCTAATTTAGTATGAACTTTATCACCTACTTCGGTAATAGCGTCCCCTAATTCGCCCATTCCTATAGCGTCAAAAAATGCTCCACCAGTGCTACTGGCTTGATCATACCATTGATTTAAAAAGCCGTGTTTTGTGCTTGGTGATTTTGCCATAACTATCTTGTTTTATCTTTATTAACATTTAATATTGACTGAGACAATACTTTCTCAGTATACGTTTTTTTATCAAACACTTTGTTAGCGCTTGTTGTGGGGATATCTTCTTCCCCTAATATAATACGGTACATCCGGCTTATTAGCTGTTTACACTTTACGGATACTTTATATATGTGATACTTCTGAGTGGTGCGGTTTCTTTGGCGCCATACCACTATCCATCCCTCCTTCAGTAATCTGTTCCAGCGTCTGTTGTCCCAACTATACGCGTACGTACCGATTTTAAAATCTTGTTTAGTGAACATATCTAAAGCATCTAAGTACATTAGAAGTTCTAGATCTGCATCGTTTAAATTATTGTTTTTACAAGCCCACTTCCTTATAATTCTATAATGCTTGAATATATTTAATTCCTTGAGATCTCCAGCTGTAAGTTTTCTCAATCTTCTACTTTATATTTGTTTTGAGGAGTATAGTATTCTATTTCTTTCCCTCTGGTTTTCTTTTTATAAATTGGTACCTTAGTGGTGGGTCCACCTTGAGAACTTATATATTCATTGGGGCCTGATTTTACTCCAATATGATAAGGTCTTGCGGTTTCACCGTCCCAATCTTGTTCATCTTTTTTATTAGGATCACTAAATATAACTATATCACCTTTTTTAGCTTTCAATCTTCCGTGAGGTTTTATACCTTGTTCTCTAAATTCTTTTACTAAGTTTCTATTATCTTCTATACCTTCAGGGAAATCTACATTAGCTTTTTCAGCTGTATTATTTATAAATTTTACACAAGTATCAGTACTACACTGCCCTTTGGTATTGTAACTCTCGAATATATTTATATCTTTGCCAACCGCTTCACCCGCGACTTTTACGGCAGTACCTATAGCTCCAAGCGCAGCATTTTTACCTTTGCCCAAAATTCCGCCTCTACTCTCTCTCCATGTCTTTTTATTACTTTTAAAAGCTTCATTTGCGGCCTTATGTAATCTTTTATTAGCGCTAGGTCCTTTTGTTTCTGCATCAGCCGGAGCAAGATTAAAGAACTGAGTAATCTTGTCTGACATACCCATAACATTTTTAGTTCTGTCTATGTCTGGTCGGGCTTTTCCTTCTTTGTTAAAAATATTTTTTCCTATTCCCATGATTATAAATATTATGGTTTTTTCTTTTTGGCCTCCATTGTCTCTTTAAATCCGTAGGTTGGGGTGGTTGGTACTATCTCATGGAATTTTCTACCTAAATTACCTATATTGTCTTTATGAATATCATTATAAGAGTCGTAGTTTTTATAAGCATCATTTATAACATTTTCATCATGCTCTATGTTTACATTAACATCAGTTTTTTTCTTTAGTTTTCTATGCTTTCCTTTTTCAGCTTCTACGTTTAGCTCATGTAAGTTAGCTTGCTTCACTTCATCCGCAGTACTATCATATCCTTTTATTTGAGATTTAATATTATCTATTTTAGTATTACGTAGTTTAGATTGATGAATTTTACTTTGTAGATTTTTATATATCTTACCAATCCTATTAATTTTATCATGAGAAGTTTGTGAATAGGTTTGACGTATATCTTCGTTGGCCGCTTTATGAACTTGTTTAGTTATTAATGAATCTTCTTTATTTTCATTACCTAAACTTTTACCATAATTTTTAAGATCTTTTTTCGCGTCCTTCATTTGAATCTTGTCTAGTTTATTACCTATCCTGATTTGTTGTCCACGTTTAAGACCACTAATATCTTGATTAGTAGAAGATTTAACTTCTTCTACAGCTGCCTTTGCTTTAGCGTCTCTTTTAGCATTCCAATTTTTTCCTAATCCCATTTTTATAGTATTATAACAATATCTTGTTCTTTTATTACTTTGAACATTTTTTTATCTATTTCAATATTAAAACCAGCGTGTCTATCATAGTATATTTTATCACCTATCTTTAATATTGTTACCTCAGAACCTGGGTTTAAAACCTCAGCTTCTTGGTATCTTATATCTTCTCTTTGTTTATCAGACAAGAGTAAACCACCTTTTGTTTCGGTGGTTTTTTCTTGTAATTCTTTTATCACTATATATTTACCTACCGCTTTCATTTGCTCTCAAGTTATTGATTACACAATCAGTGGATAAAATAGTAGTAGCTACAGAAGCCGCGTTTTTTAACGCGCTTTTTGTCACAAGTAAAGGATCTACTATTCCGGACTTAACCATATTTACCGTTTTTCCTGTAACCACATTTAATCCTTTACCTTTTACATTTGGCATTTCATAATCTGTAATACCTGCGTTGTTTAAGATAGTTTCATATGGAGCTGTAATTGCTTTTAACAAAGCGGTTTCTCCAACTGTCTTTGCTTTCACGTTAGTTGCTGCGTTTAATAGTGCAACCCCTCCTCCTGGTACTATACCTTCTTTTATTGCGGCTTTTGTAGCACAAATAGCATCTTCAACCCTATCTTTCTTTTCTTTTAGTTCTACTTCAGAACTTGCTCCTACTTTAACAATAGCAACCTTTCCAGATAGTCTTGCTAATCTTTTTTCTAATCTATCTATAAGGATTGGATCATTTGTTTTAGTTAACTTAACTTTAATATCTTTTATTAAATCTTCTACTTCATCAGAAAAGTAATCTTTTTGAATTATAGTTTCACTAAAACTAGTTACTGACTTAGCGCATGTACCTAAATGGTCTTCTGTGATAAGATCCATGTCATCTCCTAAATCTTCATTTATAATAGTAGCCCCAGTTATTAAAGATAAATCTTCTAATGTGTTATGTTTATTAACCCCATATACAGGTGCGTCTATAACATTAACTTTAATTACTCCTTTTAATTTATTCATTGCAAGAGCTGAAAGAACACTTGGTTCTAAATCTGCTATTACTAGTAAAGCTCTATTTTTTTTAATAACATATTCTAATACTCCTTGGATTTGCCTTATGTTATCAATTTGATTTTCCACTAATAAAACTAAAGGATTCTCTAGTTCTGCTATGTTTTTATCTTTATCAGTTATAAAGTGAGTATTTTTTATTCCTCTATTATATTGAGCTCCATCTACTATTTCTACAAAAGTATTTCCTCCGTCTGTAGTTTCCATTATAACTACTCCAGTTTCTTCCACCGCTTTAAAAGCGTCTGCTATAATATCTCCAACGACTGAATCGTTGTTAGCAGAGATAGATGCAACTTGATTAATCATTTCCCCTGTAACAGGTTTGGATACTGATTCTAAGTACTCTAAAGTCTTATCTAAAGCTTTATTAATACCTTCTTTAATATTTCTACGCGATTCCGATTTTATCGCTTTATACGCTTCTGTTAGAATGGAATGCGCTAAAACCGTGGCAGTTGTCGTTCCGTCACCTGCTTCTCTTACAGTTTTTCTTGCTGCTTCTTTTAAAAGTCTGGCACCCATATTTTCAACAGGATCTAATAATGTAATGGTATCTGCAACAGTTACCCCATCTTTTGTTATTATAGGTTGCCCTGTATTGTCTTCCATTATAACACATCGGCCGCTAGCTCCTAAAGTGGAACTAACAGCTTTTGTGAGTTTGTCTATTCCTAAGAATATCTTCTTTTGAGCATCTTCACCGAAATTTAGATGCTTTACAATTGTTTCACTCATTTGATTAAATTAAATTAAATTGGTTTTACTCGAATGTTTTAACTACTTTTGGTCCTTTTAAAAATTCTAGCTTTTTAGAGTAGTGTTCGATAGATCCATCAATAGCGGCTTCTGCGCCGTCCATAGTTTCTCTCCTCGTTACATCAATCCATTCATCTTCTTCAGGATGTAAATACTCTGTTTGAAAAAATCCATTTGGTAACTGAACAATTCTCCAATTGCTCTTTGTGGTTATATGTTTCCAAAGGTTGATCATTCTTTGATCTGGTCGTGTAGTAGAGGTAAAGTCTCTACTGGTGTATAAAAACGTCATGTTGTTTGGTTTTATATTAAACGTTGGTTATTTATACTATCACATGATAGTTCGGTTATTTAGTATTAAAAATGTTTTATCGTAGGTTTTAATTTTCCTCTATACCAAGTTTTTACATAATTATCTCCTGTGCCAAATACATCATTAACGGCTTTTGTTTTACGTATAGCTGGACCTACTCCTTCTAATCCTTCTTCCTTAGCCCATTTATTATGTGCTTTTAATTCTTTTCTTGTTGGAAAATCTGTTCTTATTTTTTTATCCCCAACTTCTCTTACAAGACCTGAATAACCAGCGGAACTTCTTTTGTATTTTGTAACACTCTCGTGTTTTCTGTTCATTTCACCTTTTTCTCCTTCTGGGTCTTGGTAATTGGTATGAGTGCTACGAATTTTCTTTACACCAGGATAAGCTTTTGGATCAGATTGTTTTCCTCTACCTCTAATTTTCCATTTTTCTACCATCGGTCCTTGCTCGTCCCATGAAAGTGACTCATCAACTTTTGGTCCTTTTCTTTTTCCTCTTGGTTTACCGTCTGTGTTGTAAGCTTTTTCCCACTTATACCTAGTCTTATCTTTAGGTTCTTTTTCCTTTTTTACTTTTGGTGTTTTTGGTGTAGTTTCTATGCCTAACTCTTGCTCTACTGTAGTAGGAGGTACACTTATCATAACTGGATCTTCCTTTTTCTTTTTAATCAGTGGTCGATCCTTGTCAAAAACATTAGCAATAAAGTGTTTTAACCTTTGTTTATGCTTTGGTACTCTAGGAATCTTATAATTTCCAGGATTATTTTTCTTCTTCGCTTTAAGCGGATTGTCTGGTGGCCATCCCATAATTAAGCTGGTACAAGGTTAACTCCATATGCGCTGTCGTTTATTTCGTATACATCTACGGTCATTGGACCAGCTGGAAAAATATTACTAGCTATAGTAGTAGATGGATTTTGCGGCCATCTTCTTCCAAATGCTATAACTGGATTAGCGGTTGAGTTACTAGAATCAAATATAGCTTTAACGTAGAAGTAACAGTTTTCTCCCGCAGTTGCTGGCTCCCCTTCTATATTTAATAATTCTCCTGCAGTTGTATCAAAGGTAAACTGTGCTTGTTGAAGATTGTCACCACTTGCTACGTCATCAGTATCGTAATCTCCAAGACCTTGCCAGTTATATGTTAAATTAACACCTTGTTGATCCGTGTTATCATGATGAAGACCTATCATTAAAGTTTCATCATTTTTATCGGCTAAAGTAACTATAAACATTTTTATAACTACTCTTACTATAGCATCAGCATCAGTCGGTCTTTCACATACTCCATAAGGCTCTGTTCCAGAACCAGCAGTTCCATCAACTGTTGGATTAAAATCTAATTGTTGAAATGGTGTTGTTGTAGCTGCAAGATGAGGTACTTGAAATGCAGGTGGTTGTTGATCATTTGTATTAGTAGTTTTCCAAACTGTACTATATAATAGTCTTTCATTAGGTTGATTATTTGGTACCCTAACAAAAGCTTCACAAGTAGTATTTACTTCTAAAGCATATGCCGTACCACCTTCATCTACTACAGGGTCAGTGCCTGTGTCGTCTGTAGCTACTATAACACCTCCACGCGCTGCTGTTGTAGCACACGGGACCGATGTTACTTCAAGATTAACGGTTCCTTGAACTGCACTAGTTATACCTACTGTTCCTCCACTAGATTGTAATGTTAAAGTATCATCACACCCACTAGCATCAAAACTAACAGCTGGAAGAGCAATTGTTTTCCAAACATCTTCACAGCCCTCTCCACTACCAGTTGGTACTTTTACTATTGCACGACATTCGTCTTGACTAGCAGCACCCGGAGCTTTAACTACTTCTATCGGATAATAGGTACCTTCTTCAGGTACTCCTGGCATTACTGTTTCAGTTGTATTTTCTAATGCTTTAACTCCTCCAAGGGTAATAGCGTCTGCACATGTAATAGAACTATCTGGAATTGGAACGTATGCTTGGCATTGACTATTTACTTCTACTAAGATATTAGTATCGCTGGTTCCTAATGTAGGGTCTATACCTGTCTCAGATGCACCTACTTTAATTATACCTGCCGTAAGAGGCGTTGCACATTCTGGTAATTCCACATCTGGTACTCTAACCGTTGCGCTACAGTTTGAGTCTATTATTTGTACCGGATAATAAGTTCCTGAAGCAGCTGCGCCTGGGGGATCGGTTCCTGGTAACACTTCTGCAGTAATTCCGCCTTTTGTTTCTAATGTTGGACAAGGTAATTCATATGGAGGTACAGTAAAAGTAACAGTTGCTGTAGCTTGGTCTGCGGATATATCTATACCCGAACCAACGAATGTTACATCATTACATAAAGGAGCTATATAATCTCCAGCTCCTGTTAGGATTCCATTTATTGCTGTTCCACAACCACCACCACTAGGTACTAACGCAGCTATCGATGCTATTGTAATTAATCGTGTAGCGTTTCTATTGTTTACGTCAGATACAACTATTAACTCGTTTCCTTGGGGATCGGTGAGTTTGGGATATGTATATATTATTGCCATTATCTATGTTATTTGGTCATTATTATCATAATGATTCATTTGCCAACTTTCAAATTGATTTTGTAACCCTCTAAATTTATATGGAGTATTTCCTCCTTGGGTTGTTTGATTTCTTCTACCTGTGGTTTTCTTGAATGTTCCTTTGGCTTGAGGAAGTCTTCCTAATAGTTTATCTATAGGACTTCCACCACCATCAGCTAAAGGATTACCTGCACCGCCACCGCCGCCACCACTTCCGCCACCGGAATTAGTTATATTAATAGTAGGGCCAGTCATGCTTTGTGTTTGGCTTTGGGATTGTTGTGGCCCACCACCGGCACCTCCACCACCACCTTGTGATTGAGAACTAGTTTTACTTGTATTTTGAACCACTTTATTAGCTTTTTGTGTATGAGTTAATTTTGACTGTCTCCCTGCAGCATATTTCGCTGGAGTAACACCTTTCTTCACCCACCACGCATCAATTTCTTTACTATAGTCCTCCAAAGACATGCCACCATACTTACTAGGCCATTTCTTTTTAGCTATTTCCCAAGCCTCCTGTCTACTTCTAAGTTTTTTACCTGCAACATTCCCACTAACAGAGTAACTTCCATCAGGATTTTGTACTTCAGCGTCATATTCATTAACACTCCATCCAGCTGGTATCGAGCTTGTGTAGTCATGTCCACTTATCGCTCCTATTAACTTGTCATCATTTCCATCTCCGTTGTTGCCCTTACTCATATTATTAATTTTTAGTGTTTTGGTGAGTGGTTATGCTTCAATATAGGATGTCTGTAGTGTCTATCTCTTCTATTTTCCGCATCAAAGTGCGCATCTTCTTTTAAAGCATGTGCATGGTCGATATCATCGCCAGCCCAGTCTCCATGACCGTGCTCCATATCCCATCGTGCATCCGCACCTAATTTTTTTTCGTGAGAATAGTCGTCTTTTGACGCCTCTTTATCCTCATATTTGTCCATTTTGCTCATATCTCTTAAATATAACGTCCTTCTGCGTCCGGATTACCTAATCCTTCGATTCCTTTGTCCGTAACGCTCATTCCTACGCCTCTTCCACCCATGTGTTTCAATATTTTAAAGGTAGCATGCATTCTATTTGCTGCTCCATCGTGTCTATAAGACATTTCTGCATCCGATCCGTACTTATGTCCGTGATCTTTCTTCTCCATTGCCTCTGATTCGTGGCGTCTGTCTTTCATAGACTGTTTTTTTGTAGATTCTGCTCCGTCTTTTGATCCTAGAGTCTCATCTAACCTGTCATTGTATCCTTGTGCCATAATTATAATTATTGTAATATTTTTATTTATACGTATATTATTAGTTATTCACATATAAATTTAATTATTTACATAAATTATATAATAGGTACCTGTGACATAAGCCCACTACTCTATACCTAAGTACCTAGTGTCACATATTTACCCGGGGCCATTAGATATATATAAATATAGCGCTGCCCCCTCCCCCCTAGGTTTCGCGCTCAAACCCTTTTTGATTTTGATTTGGCCCGGGGCCCCGATCCTACCCCTCTTCATTCCCCATATATCCATATGATTGAATCCAGGCCTCCCCCTCCCTCCCCCACCTTTGACGTTTTCCCTAGACTATCCATCATGTCTGACTTAGTATGATCATATCATATCCACTTGTCTTTGTCTTTATCACATCACTTCTGTTTGTCTTCATCCCATCCCTAACCTCATCGCCCCACCCCCCCTCCCCCTCCCCACCCTATCCCACATTCCATACTGCTTTGTCTTTGTTAATTCTATTTATTACAGAGTTTATACAACTATTAAAAGATAATATAATATATCTAATAAAAACTAATAACAATGATAAATTTAACTAAATTACCAATATTAAATAATAACTCAGAATATTTAATCGACAATGAAGATTACTCAGAATTATTTGAAAGACTGAATTACAATACAGAAGATTACCTCATCGTCTATTCTTATAACTCAGATTTTCTAGAAACTATAGTAGAATTAATATCTTTAAATATAGAATTCTCTCATCACTCTTGTCACTTATCTGACGAATCTTACTTACTAATTAATATTCAACAATAAATTAATTACAAACTAAATACAATACTAATAAGATAATATAATAACTAAACTAAATTAATAATAAATAAATAAAATCTAATAACTATGAAAAATTTAACAACTAAAAGATTTGTAATAAGAAAATCTCTAATTGGTGAAAATGTAATAATAACTTTTACTAATTCTAAAAAACAAACTTATACTTATGATC
>Ga0115011_10001640_pt1 | contig 16069 bp, 17 predicted proteins | sample TroAtlMetagenome_2_FD_88705 | JGI IMG/M metagenome (GOLD analysis project Ga0115011, IMG submission 88705) | Marine eukaryotic phytoplankton communities from Atlantic Ocean - Tropical Atlantic ANT8 Metagenome | ecosystem: Environmental > Aquatic > Marine > Oceanic | place: Tropical Atlantic...
ATGCTATAAATAGTATATCGGGTTCGCTACCTGATACGGGAGTGACTGAATAAGCTTGCTGGCATAAGGCTAGTTAAGGTGATGAGACACAGGTGGTGCTGCTGCTCGCAAGAGTAGAACCGACCTACCAGTCGGGTCTCAGATAGTACAGTAAAAATCTACTAATGTAGCAATGCCCTGTACTTGTTGGTACACATTAATCCAACCTCCCACCAAAAACACAATCCAATTAAATCTAAAACAATCTATGACGTTCGCAGATCTAAAACGAAAATCTCAGGCAAATTTTGATTTTCTCCAGAAAGAGATAGAGAAGACCACCCAAACAGGTGGAGGTAAAGACGAGAGGTTCTGGAGACCAGAGTTAGATAATACAGGTAATGGTTACGCTGTTATCAGATTTCTTCCACCCCCAGAAGGTGAAGACCTTCCTTGGGCAAAGTTATATTCACATGCTTTCCAAGGTCCTGGTGGTTGGTACATCGAAAACAGTTTAACAACACAAAACAAGAAAGATCCTGTTGGTGAAGTTAATCGTAAGTTGTGGAACAGTGGTCACGAATCAGACAAGGACATTGCTCGTAAGCAGAAGCGTAAGCTTACCTACTATACGAACATTGTTGTTGTTAAAGATCCTAAGAACCCTGAAAATGAAGGTAAGGTATTCTTATACAAGTTCGGTAAGAAGATTTTCGACAAGGTAATGGCGGCAATGCAGCCAGAGTTTCAAGACGAGACTCCTGTAAATGTGTTTGACTTCTGGGAAGGAGCAAACTTTAAGTTGAAGATTAAGACTGTTGCTGGTTTCTGGAACTATGATAGTTCCGAGTTCGATGCTGTTAGTGCTCTAAGTGCTGATGATGCTGAACTAGAAGCCACATATAAGCAACAACATAGTTTAGCAGCATTTACTGCTGAAGATCAGTTCAAAACATATGAGGAACTAGAGACTCGTTTAAACGCAGTACTCAATAGTTCACCTGCACCTGCTGCTTTCAGAGCACAGGCAGAAGAAGAGTTTGAACCAGTGCCTGTTGAGAAGGTAGCAGCATCTGCTGCACCTAAGTTCAACACTAAGGCTAAAAGTACAAGTGATGATGACGCACTGAGTTACTTTGCTAGTTTAGCAGAGGAAGACTAGGTGGGGAAAATGACTTTCTAGTTCTGGCAATTCGGGAAAAAAATCCCCGACCATTTTTACTCAAAAAAGTCGAGCTAGACTAGAGTCCTTTTTAATTTGTTATTAACGTAAGCAGAGCACTTCTTGTAGGTGCTCTGCTTTTTTAGGTCTTGTACGAAATCTTGTAAATACTTCCCTTTGAGTATGTAGATTTCTCTCTTAGCTTCATTTATTCTGGTTTCATCTTCAAATACCGAAACACCTCTAGATATGGTATTTCCAGCAACAGTGATAGTTGCGTTATTTGCGTCTTGAGAGTTATATTGGAAATTGCCGTCATAGAAGGTTTTATCGACTTTTTGCCCTTTTTTCAAAAATATCGTTCCTGCATCATTTTTAACATCTTCACTAATTTCGTAATATCTGATATCGCTGTATATTTGACTTCCATACGTTTCTTCTGCCCAAACTCGTAGAGCATTTTCTGATAAAGGCCAGTCAGTATAAGTATTTGTTATATTATTGGATATAGCAATAACCCAATCATACCAAGGAGCTCCATAAATCCCTTCTGCTAGAGTTTCTATTCTCATATCTTCGGGAATAGCGTATTTCCTAAAATACGCAATATAACCAAAACTATCTTCATTCGTAGATACCCTTCTGAAGAAGTTATTAGCAATGGTAAAATCGGAGCTTGAAAATGGAAAGCTTTGTGGTTTTAAGTCGTATTCTATTTTTGGTTGAGTAGCAAAATACATTTAGTAACTCCAGGTTCTTCCTATGTTTTCGTTATTTGCAGGCTGACCGTCTTTAGTCATACCAGGTGCCCAAGTTTTACCAGTTTGTTCACCTATCTCTTGACTATATACAAGTTTTGTTTCTACAAGACCTATTCTAAGTTCAACTGCTGTTGGATAACCATCAATACTTGTTGAATATACTCCATCAGGTGTATAATTAATATCTACATTAGTTATAGCACATGACTTATATTGAGAAAGGTATGGATGCATTGTATTACCTTTCATATATCTCAGCATAACCAAGCTTGGTACTTCTATAAAGTTAGGATGTCTGCCCATATTGTCTGATTTATCATCAGCAAGTCCAGTAATAATACCTGTAAATCCAGCAGCAACTGAATCTTGTATCTTATTTGTAGCACTATAACCAGGTAATGAATACTTTTTAAATGATGTACAGATATCATGGATCACTCCTGCTTCGCCTTTGTTCCTAGCAGACATTTTAAATGAAAAACTAACATTACGTAGTTTAGGACCACCAAATAATACTTCTACATTTGGGTTTAATATAGTTCCTGTAGTACCTGCCATAACATCATTCATTGTTAGACTACTACCAGATGCTTCTGCTATTTTTTTAGTAATACGTGCTGCAACTGATTGAGATAATGCACCTACATTCATCATACCAGAAAGAGTATTATCTGCTAAAGCAGCCATATCACCAGCAAATGTATTTGCAGCTGCAGACATAAGTCCAGCAGAAGCATTACTCATTTCTTTACCACCCCAGTCAGCAGCAAATGATGTGCTGATATCAGGTGGCATGTATATTAATATCTCTTTACTTCCATCCACCCTTTTACCAAAATTACCACCTGGACTATTTAATTTTTGTTCTGTTCTTATTGACTTCTTTGAATCAAATAGACTTGCAGTTCCTTTATCTTCACCTCCCATCGCCCCAACAGTTTGATTGTAGGCATCTACTCTATCACTTCTTATACCTCTCTTCCTGAAAGCTGGATAGTATTTGTAGAACCCAAATGACAGATAATCTGTGTTATCTGTTACTTCTAATTGTGCTGGATATCTTAGTTGTGTATCAGTAGTTGTAGCAGACATTTATGGTATTAGAATAGTTGGTTCATCACTATAATCTTCAATCGACCTTTTAGTTTTGATTCTGTATCTTCGGTTCTCGTAGGTTTTATTCCAGACTGTATCTTTCCTTACAGGAAGCTTACGTCCGTTTTTATCACGTATAAAATTATCAATAGGCAAGTATATTGCCGTATACCATTCGTCTTTACCGAGGTCTAAGAATCTACCTATAACATTACTATCTAAGTATTTATGGAAGGTTATCTTAGGTACGTTGAGTGTGTCGTTTTCAATTAAGTTCTTTATTACAGTGTATCTATACTTCGGATTGATATAATGTAGGTTTGTACCAAAGAAATCATTGGAAGATGACCTCTTAGTAACATACACTAATGGGAATTGATCGTAGTATGGTAGGTACTTTTTAGTTGCTTTATACTCAAAGAGATATAGGTGACCTTCCCTTACATTATTGCGAACTCGGTTAGTATCTTGGAAATTATCTTCTGTTAAGCTTTCTTGTTTATCCTCTCTTATCAACTTTTCAACGTCAGTATAATTCTTCGCAATAAGACGAACCTGCTTCCTATACCATGCGGAAGTTTGTTCCTTACTACTTGCTTTTTCTTTGACTTGTTCAAATATGGTTTGTTTAGACATGTAGTTGATCTTCCGTTAGGATTTTGAACTTCATACTCCTATCATCACACCAATTTTCCGCAGCATTCCATTTTGCTTTATTCTTCATAAAGACTAGAACAGATTTCTTCCAAGCAGTAGTTTTTCGCTTAGGATTTTTTTCTGGACCTCTAACTTGCTTTTTTGGTTTGATCTCTATTATGTATTTCTGTTTCTTAGCAGTTTTGATGTAAAAGTCTGGGTAATACCTATGAAGCTTACCATCAGTAGGGCAACGGTAAGGAATAATTACTTCCTCACTGCCCCACTCAAGAATCGAATCGGTAGAATCACAGAAATGCATAAATTTTTTCTCCCAATTTGATCTGTATATGATCTTTGTTGGGTTCCCTTTATACTTCTTAGGATTCTTAGGTTTATACTTACCTGAATAAGCCATCCTAAATAATAATGGATACACGTACATATTTAGAGTGCCTAACACCTCAATACCAAAATACGTTCAGGATATCGCTAGGAAAGGCGGTATGGCGATGTCTAATGGATTCGCTGTAAAATTTGATATGGGTACTGAATTAAAGAAGTATATTGATAGTGTTATAACTGATGCGGATATATACGAAGGATTTTGTGATGAAGCTCAATTACCACCTTCACAAGCAGCCACGGGACAACTACAAGGGAGACTTCTAGGAGAAGGATCTATATCATATGCTCACACCAAGCTTTACACTGATGTTCAATTAGGATGGATGTGTGATGCTAATATGGAACCATTTAAGTTCGTTAATGCTTGGTGGCAGTATATATTTGCGGAATATGCACCTGATACAAACACAGATCCTGTTGATAAGGATGGATATGTACCAGAGACCACAAGTGCTGGATATGATTTTATGATGTCGTCAATAGATGAGAAGAGTAAGTATAGAACCACTAGACTTAGATATCCAGATGATTATACTGCTACTATTAGGATAGCAAAGGTAGAGAAAGGATATAATTCAGAAATTGAAAGAATTTCTGAAGTTCATATTCTTCATGATGCTTATCCATATGCAGTTGAGTCTATACCATTATCATTTGGTGCTTCTCAGATAACTAAAGCTACAGCGACATTCCATTATACTAAGCATCATGTGCAGTATAATGACATTAGTTCATGGAATCCAGGAAAAATTTCAAATTCCTTATCAGCTCAAGAAAATATCAAAGTAGGAGATGTATTGAATTCTTCTACTATCAGCTAAAAACTTAACTTTATTATGATTGAAAAAATAGAAAAGTTCATCAGAAATCCTAAAGCTGTGGATGATTTCATGGATAACTGTTTTTACCAGAAGCAGGAAGGAGCTCCACGTGTTAAGTGGGTTTGGGATCATCATACTACCTCGTCTATATTTCCTCAATTCTCCCATTCTCTGTATATGAAATATCATAAGAGACCTACTACTGGTTTGTTCTCTGATTCACCATACTGGAAATTTTTTAAGAGACTTATTAAAGACTTCCTGAACGATAATGGAATAGAACACAAGAGTATAATTAGAGCAAGCATAAATTGCACGTATCATATTCCAAACTATCATTGTGGTGATCCTCATGTAGATTCTCCTCAAAATCATTACACCGCTATCTTATATCTTAATAATGTAGTTGGTAATACTTATATTTTTGATAAAAATGCTCAGTATAAGAATTTAGAAGAGGACTCTTCAAAGTTTATAATACCCTATGAGAATGTTGATTGGGAGAATGATCCTATTCCAGTAAAGCATGAAGTTAATCCAGAAGCAGGTAAGATGGTGCTATTTGATGGATCTCATTATCATGCAGCTGGTGCAACATCACCAGGAGATCTTAGGGTGATCTGTGTCTATAACATTGCGTACTAAATTATGATGATCGAAAAATTTATCAGGAATCCTGAAGTTATAGATGATTTCATGGATAACTGTTTCTACGGGACTTCAAAGCAGCACTTGCAAGCTCAAGGATCTCCACGTATTAACTGGCTTTGGGATCCTTTTACTACCACGAATAAGTTTCCTCAATTCTCACATGTTTTGTTGCAGAGAGATAATCCGAGAGCTAATTCACAATTCTATCCATTCTTTAAGACAATTCTTAAAAATTTCATGCGTGATAATGGATTGGAATATAAGCGTATAACCAGATCATGCTTGAACTGCACGTGTTATTTTCCAAACTATCATTGTGGTGACCCTCATGTAGATTATCCTGAAAATCATTACACTGCTCTTTTATATCTTAATGATGTAGTTGGTAGTACTTATATTTTTGATAAACAGATTGATTATAATGAGGGATCTTCTGCTACTGGTCCTGGGTTTGCAGAGAATAATGGTATAATACCATATGAGACTATTGATTGGAAGAATGATCCTATCCCAGTCAAGCATGAAATTAAACCTGAGAAAGGTAAGATGCTGTTGTTTGATGGATCTTATTATCATGCACTCTGCCCAACATCACCAGGAGATTTTAGGGTAGTCTGTGTTTATAACATTACGTACTAAATAAAAGAAAATTACATTATGGCTTTACCAAAGGTTGTTGCTCCTACCTATGAGCTCGAATTACCGTCAAACGGAAAAAAGATTAAATACCGTCCATTTCTTGTTAAAGAAGAGAAAGTCCTTCTTATTGCGATGGACTCAGGAGATGAGAAACAGATAACACAAGCAACTATAGATGTAATTAATGCTTGTGTTACATCTCGTATAAAAATTGAAGATTTACCTAGTTTTGATCTGGAATATGTATTCCTCAAGATTCGTGCTGCTTCTGTAGGAGAAGAAATCACGGTCAATGTGGTGTGCCTAGATGATAATAAGACTAAAGTATCACATACCATTAATATCAATGAAGTAAAGGTTTTTAAACCAAAGGGTCATACTGATAAGGTTATGATCAATAAGACTGTGGGTGTTATTATGAAATACCCTAAGTTAGATCATTTCATTGAGTTTGGGGTTAGAGGTGAGACTGATATGGATGGTCTAGACATCATTATTGGATGTATAGATCAAATATTTGATGGTGAAGATGTCACTGAATCTTCTGAGTGTACACCAAAAGAACTTAAAGAATTTATTGAGAGTCTTACTCAAAGACAGTTCAATAAGGTGTCTAAGTTCTTTGAAACAATGCCTAAGCTTCAACATAAGTTTGATGTTGTTAATCCTAATACCAAGAAGTCGTCTACATATACCTTAGAGGGGCTGCAGAGTTTTTTCGCATAGCACTCTTCCATACTAATCTGGAGGAGTATTATCAAACTAACTTCGCTCTAATGCAGCACCATAAATATAGTTTGACAGAACTAGATAATATGATGCCTTGGGAGAGAGTAGTATATCTTGCACTCCTTACCCAATATCTTGAGGAACTTAAACAAAAACAGCAAGCACAACGATAATGGCTTCAGGAACCCAAGGATATTCAAAAACTACAACCGATAAGAGTCTTGCTGATACTCTTATTTCGGAGTATAAGAAGCTGCGGAAGAGAGCTAAGGCTGGTGGTAGTGATAATCCTATTGATCCTGCAAATCTTAAGTTTGTTCAGGATTCTGTTCAGGCTGTAGATGATTTTATAGTAAGTGGTATTAATGGTATAACATCCATGTTTTCCACTAGTGTTAGTCCACTAGATCCAGTTAATTTAGATGATGGTACTGCGATTGATGTTGAGAACCTGAATGAGAATAAAAAGCAGAGTGCTATATTAGAAGCACAGAATGGTTTACTTGTTAAGTTTATTGATCTTAAGAGAGATCAGTTAGACGATGCTAAGAGATTGAGACAAGAGAAGAGGCTGGAGGATGAGGAATTCCTTTCTGGTACTCAGGGATGGCCAAAGAAGAAGAAGAAAGAAAATAAGAAAGAAAAGTGTGAGTGTAATGATGGTCTGCTAGGAGCAATTGGTAAAGTTAGAGATACCTTAGTTCCAATTGGTGTAGGTGTTTTAGCTCTTAAGTCAATGCCTATGAGCCTTAGGGCATTTGCGAGCAATTTTGTTAAGATCTTCAGAGGAATGAAGATGGGTCAGGGCATTAAAGATAATTGGGCTAGGATTAAGAACCTGTTTAATCGTGGTAATAAGAATATTGATGCTAAAGATGCAATTATTGATCAAAAGGGTAATATTTTAAACAATAAGAATACAAATAATTTAACAAACGTTACTGAAGAGATTGTAGAAACTGGAAATAAAAAGAACTGGCTTAATAGATTCTTTAATAGAGGCAAGAAAAGAAGTCAACTCCAATTACCAGAATCACAATCTCAAAGAGTGGATCTAAGTAGAAATGCTGACGAATTGATTCCAGAACCAGTACTTATAGATAATGCAGGTAGAGAGATTGCATCTGAAGGTGGTGAAAAACTTGCAAGAGATCTTACTGTTGATATCGGTTCTGAAGCTGTAGAGTCAGGTAGTAGAAATCTTGGTCAGGAGATAGTTGAAACTGGTGGTGATCTAGTAAAGGCAAATGGAGGTAAGCTTGTAAAGAATCAAGGAAGAGGATGGCTCCGTAGTCTTGGGAGGGGAATTAGGAATCCAAAGAATTGGAGGAATCCTGCTATAGCTCTGACTATTGGAATTGCTCAAGATGCGGTGCGTCATGAGATGGATAGGAGGAAAGCTAATAAGGAACTTGAAGGTTTTGATGAAAAGTCTGAAGAATTGCAAGAGAAAGAGATTCTTCAAATAGTTGGAAAGATAAAGGAGTTGGAATCACTTACTGGACCAGAAAAAGCACTTGAGTTCAGTAGAAAGATGGGTCATATTCTAGAGAATGTAGTTACTCTTGGTTTTACTAATAGAGGAGTTACATCTAGAGAGATGGATCTTATACACCTTTATGCAATGCTTAAAGAGTTAGAAAAACGTGGTTATGGTCAGATGATAAAAGCACAACAACTTAAGCTTGATGAGTCTGGTAGTTCGTATGATACTAAGTCTTTCTGGGAACAACAACTTAAGGAACATAATAATAAGGATAACCAATCCAATGCTTTTGGTGCAGAGCAATTTCTGGGTACTGAGATAGCACAAGTTGCTTCAACAGATCTGACTGGAGTTTTAGGTGAAACTAACAATATCTCTAAAGTCAATGGACAGACCTTCTTCCAGACAAGTACAAGTAATAATACTACTAGTGGATCTTTGAAGGGTCTAACTGCGAATGACTATAAGGATTTAGCCTATGCTATTAGTGGTGAGGCTTCTCTAGGTACAGATGATATCTATGGTGTTGCTGCTTCTATTCTTAATAGAAAAGCAAGAGGTGATGGTACTATACGAGAGATCATCACAGCACCTGGACAGTATGAAGCATTTGAGAAAGGAAAGATGGTGGACAGTCCTGAGATTGCAGCTCTATTGCAGAGTAAAGAAGGACAAGCAAAGCTTGCAAAAGCACTTGAAATTTTAGCAGGTAGAACTGACTTTAAAGGACAGTCTCAATTGAGCAATAGAGTTGCATCAGAAGATCCTATGTTTGATCCAACTGGTAATTTCTTCCATCATTCATGGCAAACTTCTGGTGATTCTGTACAACCAGAGGGATGGTCACCAGTTAATTGGCAGCAATATCTGCCTACTAAGCTTGAAGGAGCACAGGGGTTGAGTAATAAGTTGAATCAACAGGTTGCTGGTCTTAGTAGTGAGACATCAAGTAGTCCTACATTTGTATTCATTCCACCTCCTCCTAGTACTAATAATAATGCTGGATCTAATGGTGGTGCTACTGAAGTGAACTTAGCAAGTTTACCTACAAGGAATGAGAATCTTGATCCTTATAAATTTAATAGTCTTCAGAGGCTTAATGCATAATGGAGAATAACAGTACAGCATTTTCGTATTTTCTTACGAAATTAGATCTAGTTGATAACTCTGGTAAGCCTTGGGATTTGATTCCTGGTGTTCAAGCTATAACATATTTTGAATCTATCTCTGATCCTTATGTAAGTGCTAATATTAGGATATTAGACTCTGGTGAAAGTGTAATCAATAAGATAATTGGTGGTGAAGAAGTTCATATGAGTGTTGTTGGACCTAATGAGACAGAGTATCATTATATTCTGATGGTCTATATGGTTGGTGATAGATCTGTATCTAATAAAATACAGACATATAATATTGGATTGATATCAGCAGAAGCTCTCACTAATGAAGCTAGAAAGGTTTCTAAGACAATGGAAGGTCGTCCCGATCTGATAGTAAAGAAGATCTTAACAGGTGATGATAGTGTTATTAATTCAGAGAAGGAGATCTTTACAACTCCTTGTGGGAATAATACGAAAATACATCCTAATGGTAAGTCACCATTCCAAGTGATTAATTCTCTTTGTAATGGTTCTCTATCTGCTGCTAAATCTAATATGAAGGGTAGTGATGATTCTTCTACTACAAATGATGAGAAATCATTGGGAGGTAGTGCTGGATATGTATTCTTTGAGAATCGAAGGGGATATCATTTTAAATCAATTGATGCTCTTTGTGATACTAAAGGAGAGTTTGGTGGTGGTGGAAAGGTAAGATCATTTATTGATGGTGTAAATGATGGTGTTAATGAGGATTCCATTATAAATGTTAATTTTGAGAGTGAGATAAATCTAATTCATGCACTACGTTTAGGAACATATTCCTCACAGTTACAGACCTATGATATATCTTCTGGTAAGTTTGAGGTATATACTTATAACTTAAACAAGGAGTGGGATAATCAATCTCATCTAGGTAGTCAGACTAAGTTAAACCCAATACAAAAGAAGCTTTCTGAGCAGCCAACTAGGATCTTATCAACTATAGTTGACCATGAGAAATATTACAATGGTACAGACACAGCAGACCCTGATGATCCTGGTTATAAAAATGATAATAATTACTGGGATTATAGTAAGCATAACATAGTACAGAATATTTCTCGTAATTTTATGCTAAATACACAAGGATTACGAATTGATGTCCCAGGAAATATTGATTTGTGTGTGGGGGAAATTATTAACGTGATTCTACCTTCGTCAATATCAGAAGATCAGAAACTAGATGAACCGATAGATGAATCTAACAGTGGATTCTATCTCATTCATAGTTTATCTCGATTCTTTGATCAAAGAACACAGCAGGTAACTACTGTGTTAAAATTAAAAAGAGACTCCTTTGGAGCTCAACAATTACAAAATAACGAAGTTCTATTATTCTAGGATAGACAACTATGACAACTATAGAAGAACATATTCAAAAAGACAGGGAAATCTTAGATGACCCAACAACTAGTCCTGCAGCTCGTAGGCATGTTACAGAAGAGCTCCATGAGTTAGAAACTTATCGTGAGCATCATATAGAAGAGATTAATAGTGGAGATCATCACGATCCTAACACTATTGAACTATTCTGTGAAATGCATCCTGATGAGCCTGAGTGCTTGGTGTATGATGATTGAGGTATAACCTATGGATCCTTTTCAATCTTCAATGCCTCTCCATAAAATTGGAGAGGATGGTGCTAGTTGGTGGATAGGCCAAGTAGAACAGATTGATACCGTTAAAGCGTCTAATCGCTTTAAGGTGAGGATCCTTGGTGTTCATACTCATTCATGTGATAGTGTAAAAACTGAAGATTTACCTTGGGCACATGCTACTCTACCTCTTACTACACCATACGGTGTTGGTGGTAGAAAGGGTGCTACTGTTAACTTAGAACCTGCTGATTGGGTATTTGGTGTTTGGACTGATATTGATAGGCAAAGACCTATAATATTAGCTTCACTAGGTCAGACACCTAATGCTGCATCCCTAGCACCAGAGGAGTTGAAGTCTGAAGATGGAACATGTTTAGCATTCACATCTAAAAGGCATCCAGATACCAATCCTTATATACATCTAGCAGTTAACTATGCTGAGAACAATAAGAATATAGCTTCTGGTCAAGTTGCTGGTGGTGATCCAGGAACATATGCTGCTTCTGATCTTATGCATCAGAAAGAGAACTCACCTGTAAATCCATATGGTTCTAATGTTACCGTTGCTATAGCACAGGCAGAGTGTGGTGGAGAGACTAAATCAGAGATTAAGTATATTCTTGGTGAACTGTTTAGAATGGTTCAGGATAGTGGTGGTAATATAGGTGACTACTTAGTTAATAAGGTTAATGGTGAGCTTGTTGGTTATGCTAATAAGGCAAAGGGATACGTTAATAAAGTTCTTAGAGTTATTAAGGCTGCTCTAGCAAGAATTCGTGGTGAGATAATTGCTGCACTTAAGAAGGGTGTTGAAGCTCTTGTTAAGATGATAACAGCACCTTTCAAGGGTATCATGGAGTCTGTGCAGATGTGGTTGCAGAAGATGCTTGCTAAGATTGGATGTTCTATTGAGGATATATTTGAAAGGTTGATTGACTTTGTTACTAAGTTGATCTTCAACTACTTGATGAAAGTATTCAGAGCAGCAACATGTCAGATTGATATCTTTGTTAATGCGATCCTTAACAAGATTATGTCTTTTGTTAATAGATTACTTAACAGTGTACTTGGTCCCCTGCAGTCGATTCTTAAAATAGCAGGTAATGCACTGAACATTGTTGGTGGTGCGATGTTTAAGATTATGTCTATACTTGGTATCTCATGTGGTGGTATGGATTCTAAGTGTGGTGATGAGGATACATATTCCACTAGACCTAAGAAGAAAGATAAGAAGGATAACTTAGATGAACTAATTGAATCACTAGAGAATGGACCACTTGATTATGGTCAGAGTGTTTGTGACGATGCTAGGACGTTCTCTCCACCTGATCTAACTGGTGGTATTATATACGGTGGTACTCCTAAGATTACTCCTGGTGGTGGTAAGAATGAATTGATTTATGGTACTCCTACTAATCCTAATATAGGTGCAGGTACATTAACACCTGGTGATGATGATCCTAGAACAACTGAGAGAAAGGTTGAGTATTCTATTAGTGATGCTAATGTTATTGAAGGATTCTTAGCAGAGGTTACAGTAACAAGAACTGGTTATACTCAAGCTTCTAGTGCTGTATCTTATAAGTCAGTAGATGGTACTGCTACTGAAGGAGTTGATTATATGAAGGTTGATGGTATTCTTGGATTTGGTCCTAATCAGTTATCAAGAGTTATTTACGTGCAGACATACTTAGATTCTGAGAATGATACACCAGAAACTTTCACCATAGAGATAGATTATGCTACTGGTGTAGGAGAAGCAGAGTTTATAAATCAAGAGGCTACAGTTACTATAGGTTTAGCTCCAGAACCAACACCAGGAGAACCCGAACCATATACACCTACTGAGATAGGACCAGGTATTAGAATTCCTACTGTACCAGAGATTATTGGTGGTGAAACAGATCCAGATGATCCTGTTATACCATATACAGACCCACCCCCTGTACTTGTTGATGACGAGGTAAGTATTGCTGTTACTTCTGATAAGCTTGAGTATAAGGAAGGAGAATTTATAACATATACTATAGCAAGTGCTGGTCTTCCTAATGGAACTATATTAGGATATACATTGTTTGGTCCTAATATAACTCGATCAGATTTAGTTGGTGGTAATTTCTTCGGAACATTTGAGATCTACGACAATAAAGCTCTTATTATTGTGGGTATTGCAGAAGATAGTACTATTGAAGATAGAGAGTTGTTAAGTATGAGTATTAATGGTACTGGTGCTGTAGCTCATGTGCATATAATAGGACAGGAAGAAGCAATTACACCACCCAAGAAGGATCCTGAAGAAGATCCTGGATTTAGACCACCTACACTTGCACCTCCTATTGTGGATCCAGTAGGTAAGATCATTGAGATTCCTATAAATGATCCAGGAGATCCATACATACTTCCACCTGCTATAGCAATCACTGGACAAGGTTATGGTGCTATAGGTGTTCCTTTATTAGATGAGGAAGGTCGTGTTACTGAGATCAGAATAACACAAAGAGGAACTAATTATGTTCCTTATAAACCAGATTCAGTTTCTTGTGTTGTTGATTCATTAACTTTAATAAGACCAGGTACTGGTTATACTAGTATTCCTACCATCTATATTAATGGAGTATCTAAGCTTGCTACTGCTAGAATCAATGATGATGGATTTGTTGTTGGTTTTGATATTATCGATAGAACAACAGTATATGATACACCACCTACTGTCGAGATTATAGGTGGTGGTGGATATGGTGCTAAAGCATTACCAAGTATGAGTTGTCTTGACAGTCAGACAAGAGATATGTTAGGATATGCGAAGATTGGTACTGGTAGATATGTGGATTGCCCATCATGAGTAGCGAAACAGAAGTAGCAGTAGATCAACATCTTACGGATGTACAAGAACAGAAGTTACCTGATGGTACTGGTGGTAAGTATACAGTACCACCAAATACTGCACCGTCATCTGCTACTAATCCAGCATGGATGTCTAAGAGCAGACTCCTTGGTACTAAGGAGCTGAGGCATCTTAATGATGAGAATAGAGCAACTTATCTTTTAGCAACTGATAATGGTCAGTCCATATACATGGATGAGACTGGTAATATTTTTATAGGATCTGCTAAGATAGGTGAGGATGAGCAAGGTGGTCAGGTTATAATAAGATCACAAGGAAATCTGGTGCTCAAGTGTGGTGGTAGGATGCTAATAGAAGTAGAGAATCTATTGAATGAAGAGAAACCACTATCACTTAAAATAGGTGGAGAGATTAATATAGAATCAACAGGTAATCAAGTCAGTATACATGGTAAGAATGTTAAAGTAAGTGCTGATACTGACTTAACTTTATCAGGTGAGAAGGTTATGATCCAAGCAGGTAAAGGTGCAGGTAACTTTGAAGTTACTTGTGGTGAATTTGCTATGGACAACACCTTAGCGAACATCCAATCATCTGGACCTTGGAAGCATACATTAGAAAGTAACTATGAGCTTTATCAGAACCATCTGAAAGGTACGATGCACTTTAACTCTAGAGGAGTAATAGACATACGATCAACAGATTCGATGAAACTTGATGTTGGTGGTAGATTGCATGTAGATGTTGGTGGTGTTGGTAAGTGGCCTAATACTCCTGCACCACACTCATTCAAGTTGACAGCAAAGACAGGTGATGCTAAGATGGAGTTTACTGAGGGTAAGATGGACTTGACTGTGGGTAAAAACTACACAGAGACCATAGGTGGTAATAACACTCAGACTATTACTGGTAATCATACCTTTACTCAGTCTGGTTCTACTGCTACCGAGACTTATAGTGGTGATTTATTAACTACAGTTACTAAAGATTGGAGTCAACTTGTTACTGTGAACTCTCTAATAAAATCCGAAGGTACATTTAATATGATGGGTACAGGTGCTACTCAGTTGAGTAGTCAGTCTACTCTAAACTTAACATCTTCATCTGCGATGACTCTATTCTCGTCTGGTGTTATCAATATTAATTAACATGGATGATGACGATCTTCTAGAAGACCTTGAATCTGCAGTAGCACAAGGTCCAATTATATTCACACCTGATGACGATTGGGTTGATCAACTTAATGAGGAGGAATGAAGAGATTATTAACAGCAGTGATTGCTGCATCTATGCTGCTACCAACTGCAACGTTAGCATCATCTACTAGACCAGGATCATTTAATCACGGTAAGCTTAATGCAAAGAAGAACTTCAATAAGGCAAAGTGCCCTGTTGAAGAGAAGTTAGAAGTCTGTGAGATAACAATAGATGAGACAGGAGTTATAGGACCAGTAGGACACATCACTGATGTGGTACAGTGGAGTACTGAGGAGAAAGAATTTAATGTAGCAGGTTCAGTTGTAGGTGGAGCTGCTGGTGCAACAGCAGGATTTGCTGCTGGACTAGGCAGTTGTATGATCTTAGGACCATTCTGTTTGATTACAGCACCAACTATAATGGGTGCTGGTATGGGTGGTGGTGCTACCCTTGGCGGTAAGGGAACTGGTAGGTTCTTTACTATTGTTGGTGATGATGCTCAAGGTAATAGATTGATACAAGAGTTCTATTATGGGTCAGGAAAACAGGTTAAATCCGCATCCAAATCACTGCTGAAAACTACTACTCTCGCTGAAGGTGAGGTTAAACAGTAAACAAACTGGCACAAGGGGGGTTGACCCCACTCCCGATAAGCTGGTATTATGTATAAATAAGTTTACATAACTTCAGGACTCGAAAGAATCGTAACCCTGTAGATGTAACAAGACTCCCATGTCGGGGTAGTCTATCATCCGCAGGGTCTTTTTGTACCTATGCGAGACACTTAAAAAACAAACATGTCAATCAAATCAACAATCGCAGCTGTAGCTGCATCACCTTTCCTTCTCGCTGGAGCCGCTTTTGCTGGTCCTTACGTGAACGTTGAAAGCACCCTCTCTTATCCTGATGGAGACTATTCTTCA
>Ga0115011_10001642_pt1 | contig 16064 bp, 20 predicted proteins | sample TroAtlMetagenome_2_FD_88705 | JGI IMG/M metagenome (GOLD analysis project Ga0115011, IMG submission 88705) | Marine eukaryotic phytoplankton communities from Atlantic Ocean - Tropical Atlantic ANT8 Metagenome | ecosystem: Environmental > Aquatic > Marine > Oceanic | place: Tropical Atlantic...
AATCTCGCTAAGGCACGTGATCTGCGCGAGCAGATCGAAGCCTTGGAAGGCCAAAAGGAAATGCAGGACTGGGCTTCTGCTTCTTCCGAAGAGCCAGAGGTTCACGCCGAAGTTAAAGAAGTAAGTGAAATTACTTCTGTCGGTCAGTCTTTCGTCGACTCTGATGAATTCAAATATCTTGCTGGTGGACAGAATGGCTACACCATGCACGTCCCATTCGCAGTCAAGGGTGACCTTGGCGGAATGTGGCAACGGAAAGATGTGTACACCACACTTCCTTCCGGTACTCCTTCACAATTCGGAACGCCACAGCGTGACGCAATTGTCGAAAGGGCACACCGTGCAATGCGTGTACGTGATCTGTTCAACGTACAGCAAACATCAACCAACTTGGTTGAATATTTCCGTGTAACAGGATTCACGAACAACTCTGCAACAACAGCAGAGCGTTCAGGATCTCCTGAAACATTCACTTCATACCCACAGTCAACGCTAACCATCGCTGGAGCGCAGGCACCGGTTCGCAACATCGGTCACTACGAAGTTGCACACCGTAACGTGCTTGCTGATGAGCCAGCAATGCGTGGCATCATTGACAACGAGTTGCTTTACGGCCTTCGTCTCACAGAGGATGATCAAATCCTTAATGGTGACGGAACTGGAACCAACCTCACGGGTATCACCCAGACATCGGGCATTAACACCCAAGCATTGGGCTCAGACACACGCATCGATGCGATGCGTAAAGCGATCACCAAGATTGCTCTCGCTTACTACGAGGCAACTGGCATCGTTGTTCACCCCAATGACCTTGAGGGTATAGAACTTGAGAAAGATGGAGACAACCGTCATATGATGGCTGCTTCTGTTGCTCTTGGTTCCGAATCTCGCCTCTGGCGTCTTCCGGTCGTTGAGACCGCAGCAATCACTGAAGGTACCGCTCTAATGGGTTCCTTCGGAATTGGTGCAACTCTCTATGATCGTATGGAGGGCAACATCCGGGTATCAGAAAACCACAGTGACTTCTTCGTAAGGAATGCAATTGCAATTCTTGCCGAAGAGCGCATCGCTCTTGCAGTGAAGCGCCCAGAGTCTTTCTGCACGGTGACAGGTATCTAAACCACCACCGCTCTCTAGTAGAGCAACTAAGGGGCCCCCTCTTCGGAGGGGGTCCTTTTAGTTTTTATAGGAACATCTGGTATGGTTATGTTTATGGAACTACAAGACATAGCACCAGAAACAAAATTAACTGTTGTCCTTGACCGTGATCTCTATGAAGAGAAAGACGGGGCTAGGACCCTGTTGGCACGTAAAGGTGAAAGAGTGACCCCTGAGGTCGCACGCAAGTACGGGGTTCTTCCAATTGAGTCTGCGGGTATGCCTGCTTTAGAGTCAAAGGTTGTCGGCCCTGACAGCAACCAACGTGTAACTGCCGCCTCTCATAAGGCTGTGGTTTGAAGCGAGGCGGGCCTCTCCGTCGGAACACGCCATTAAAACGTAAGAAGCGTCTTAACTGGGCTAGCGAGAAGAGGAAAGCAGAATTACCCTTGCGTAAAGCCGTTCGTGAAGAAGTTCTCGAACGAGATATGTACAAATGTGTTGCAATTGACCTTGTTCCTCAGGTACAATGTTGGGGTCCCCTAGATGTGGATGAAATAAAGCCACGGGGACTTGGTGGTGACTGGTTAGACCCTGATAACTGTCAGGTGCTATGCCGTGCTCACCATGACTGGAAACACCTAAACCCACGTGAAGCCAAAGATTTAGGGCTTTACATAGGAAACAAGACATAGACATGGGGGGCAAAAATGCTTCATCAAATAAGCAGCACAAAACTATTAGTACTTTTTTCAGGAACTCTAATCGGGGGAGCATTTCTCGCCGAGTCGGTTAGGCAAGATCCACCCGAGGTAACTGCCTCGGTCCCCACGACAACCACTCTCCTCAGCGACCAGAGTGCACCCGATACCCATTCCAGGCACGTCACTGAGGGGCCTTTTTTACTTGAAAGACTTCCAATCCTTGAAGACCCTTATCCCACTACATGGGAAGGGGTCCCATATTCTCACTCATCATCCGAACAATATGCGGATATCCCCGTGGTACCCGATGATGAGGAAATTTCTATCAGCAGCCACACTGGGTCCGATACCCTTCGACGCCCCGCTGCTGAAGATTCTCTCGGCCACCTTACAAGCGACACTCAACCTCCTCCCGCCGAGGGAGAAGACCCCTTGGATACCCACCCGACCTTCGTAGAACCTACGGATCAGCGCGACCAAGGGGAAACCGTGAGTGCCCCTCTCCAGATGAAGTATTATCAAATGGAGAGGGGCTCCCACATCATTGATTTACAGATGAAACTAGGGATGGGCTTCGTTGATGGCATATATGGCCCCAAGACCCACCAGAGCCACGTAGAGGCCCTTGGAGGGCCTTCTGAGGCTGTCAGGCTATGGATGAACCAAAGACAGTGGGAGTGGGTATCAGAGAACCCTGATATTGAAGAGAACCTTCAAATGAATTGGAGTTATGAAGAGCCACCCACACTCGAAGAATTAGTCCACGCCTACTTCCTTGAAGAAGATTGGAAATGGGCATTTGCTGTGGCTCAATGTGAGTCAAGCGCTAAACCGACAGACACTTACAATTATGCGGTCTCTAGCGCTCACGCCAAAGGCGCTTTCCAGCACCTCCAACGCTATTGGAACATCAGACGACATTTGGCTGGCATGGATGGCTGGGACATTTTCGATTTGGAGGCGAACGTCGCCGTGGCCAGTTGGCTCTTTTACACTTCCGGTCCACAGCATTGGAACCCTTCTAAACACTGTTGGGCAAAGAAAGTAACTCTATAATTATTTGGAATACACTGTTTACTAGGAACCTACATGACAAAATATATGTATGGTCTGGGGCTCAAATCTCTCGACGCCCCGTGTGGAGCGAAACGGCTGGGAAGAAACAGAAACTTTTTTTGGTGTTGAGCGCCCTCAATATCAAGACAATGCTGCATGTAAAGGCATAGATAATTCAGAAATATTTTTCCCTTCACCTGGGGATACTGAAGCATTAAAAGCCGCTAAAGCGCTATGCCAAACATGCCCAGTTATACAACAGTGTTTAGAGTATGCGCTTAACAATAATGAGCGTTATGGTATATGGGGCGGGAAGAGCACACGTGAGCGTTTGCTTATTCTTCGTGCAAAGAGGATGCTAGAGGCAGGGGAAGCCTAATCGTCTAGACCCCAAAGAAAGCGTAGGCTGTCCATATGGCTATCATCACTTATCAAGATCTTGCTACCTACATGAATAAAACATTTACGACGGGTGAGCAATCGGCGGCCAATACGATGATTGGTGCATTAGAGCGAGAACTATCTGGGATCTTAAACAGATCTCTTACCGGAACTTCCATAACTGCTGAGGCCCATATTCTTCAACGGAACCAACATCAGATTTTCTTAAAGGAATACCCAGTTCTATCGGTTACTGAATTAAAGATCGGGGACCTTGGTTCTGAGACGGTCCAAACACTCACTGACTTTGATATTTATTCCTGGGGTATCGACGGGATCTTCGCTACAACCCAAGGGACGAGCGCTCTTGTGACCTATACAGCAGGTATGAGCACCAAAGAACAACAACAGTTGGAAGCATTAATGCTTCGAGTGACAGCGAGAGAGATGTCACAAATTTTGGCTGATGCCCAAGGTTTAGAGCGTTTACGTGCTGAAGGTGTTGATATGACATTTGCCAATAGGGGCGCTTCGGGATTTTCAGATGACGACCTGCGTTGGGTACGACGATACAGACGCAGGGGCGTTTACTAATGAGAGGCGCTACAGATTCCTTAACGATAAGAAGTCGGACTTCTTCAGTTGACACTGAAGGGCAAGTCTCTTACTCGAACTCCGACACGACAATAAGCGGTCGGATAATGATAAGAAATGCTGACGCTGTAGATATCGGGGGTATGCGTTCATCCCAACCAGAGGCAGTTGCTTGGGTTCCCACTGGGACTTCAGTAAGTGACGCCGATCAAATCGTTGTTTCTGGTATGGATTCTTTCCTTAACGGGACATGGGAAATACAAGGCATACAATATAACCGAGCCCACTATCGGCTGTTTCTATTAGGAGCGAGGACATAATGCCTAAAAAAAGTGCTTATATAGCCCCTCCTTTTAATGATCCAGTTGCTATGCAGAAAGCAATTATTGGTAATGCTTTGAGGGTTTACAATGGCGGTTCTCGTGCTTTAGGGGCGGCCGGTAAAAAGATTGGTGAGACCTATGCCCAAACGATTCAAGCGGGGTATAGCAGCCCAGGAACAAAGTCTCGTCATCCTGGAGGGAAAAAATATTGGGACTCAGAACTGAAGCGCTACACACGGGCTTCACGACCTGGCGATCCTCCGGCGTTGCAAACAGGGAAGTTGATGGACAGTGTTCGTTGGTCTTCGAGCAGAGTCCCGGTTAAAGGCCCTGGCGGAAAGATGATGAAAGGTTTCGGGAAAACGGTTATTCAAGTTTTCTCGACTTTGGAACATGCTGCGTCTCTTGAAAAGGGGACTTCTACGATTGCCATGCGTCCTCTATGGATGCCAACTCGCAACAATCCTAAAGTTTGGAGAATGATTCAAATTTGGACGGTCAGATGGTTCATACAAGGCGAAAGAGCCGAGGCTGTCAAATTACGCTCAGGCAATTATGGCGCTCAAATGGGTAAACAGGTTTTAAGAGGCGGAGGGTAACCTATGGCTAGTGTCGCTTCCGCAGTCAGAACAAAACTAACTTCCGCTTCAATAACAAGTGTTGGGACGAAGGTATACAGAGATTTTGCTCCTGATGAAATCACGATGCCTTTTGTTACTTTTGTCAGTGACATTTCAAGAGTCCCAGTTTTAGAAGGAGGCGGGATTGTCAGAGCACGTCAACAGACAATGGCGGTTGACCTTTGGCAACAATTATCTGACGAGAGTGTTGGTCTAATAGAAGAGGTGATCGCTGCTATCGACGGTGCAGAGTTAACTGGCGTAGATAAGACTGTGTTTCAATGTAAGGTTACTGATGTGAACAGAATGGTGGAATTAGACACTGATGTGTGCCATCACTCTCTCACCCTAGATGTGGTGCATTCAAACTAATGGCTTTTACAACTATCACCGTAACGGGTACTTATTTACAGGCAGATAATTCAACGCCTGCTACTGGCAATGTCACCTTTATTGCTGGGACTACGATGACAGACTCATCTAATAATCAGATCGTTGCGCCAACTCTAGTTACAGGCACCTTGAATGGTTCTGGGACTTTTAGTGTTTCACTTACTGCTACTGATGACTCAACAACTCAACCAACGGGCGTTACTTATGAGGTAACTGAAAACATCGATGGCGCTGGACAGAATAAATACAACATTGCCGTACCACAAAATTCTACTGCGGGGACTTTGGATTTAGCGGACATCACGCCTGCTACCAACCCAATTACTTCTTACAATTATGCGACACAGGCGTATGTCTCATCATCGGTTGCTAGCCAGACAGCCTATACGCATACGCAAGAATCACCCGCAACAACATGGTCAGTTACTCACAATTTAGGCTTCCGTCCTAGCGTTTTTGTCGTAGATACTTCCGATAATGTTTGCTATGGCGACGTGACGTACACGAGTGCAGACGCACTAACGATTACCTTCGCACAATCGTTCGGCGGAAAGGCGTATCTTTCATAGTAGAGATTCTTTTTTTTATACGCTGCTAGGAGCCTAAATGCCGAAGTATTTGGTCAATCTTGACTTAAATCAGAACCAATTAATTAAGCCACGCATAGAGAACCTAGCCAGTGCGCCGTCTAGCCCTGTTACTGGGCAGATGTATTACAACACGTCTAACAATACCCTTAATTTTTACAATGGTAGTTCATGGATAAACCTCGCTGAAGGCGATATCGAATCTGTGACGGCGGGCACGGGGCTCTCGGGAGGTGGGGTCCAGGGAGACGTTACGATAAATATTGCGGATACTTCGGTTACTGCAAATGCTTATGGTAGTGCTACTGCGATTCCAACTTTCACTGTTGATGCCCAGGGTCGTTTAACTGCTGCCGCTGATGTCAACATAGCAATCCCGAATACTCAAGTTACAGATTTTCAAGAAGCCGTAGAAGATGTTGCTGGTGCCCTTATCTCGGGAACAGCAAACGAAGTATCGGTTACCTATACAGATGGGTCAGGCACTCTTGTTGTCGGTCTTCCTGATGATGTAACAATCGGACAACACCTAACTGTTACAGGTAACCTAACTGTCAACGGCACAACCACTGAAGTCAACTCAACGACACTGACTGTTGATGACAAAAACATTGAGTTGGGTTCAACTGCGTCCCCATCAGACACAACTGCTGATGGTGGCGGTATCACGCTTAAAGGCACAAGCGATAAAACAATCCTTTGGACTGACGCAAGCGACTCTTGGGACTTCAACCAGCATGTCAATGCTGCATCAGGTTATGCCTTCAAAATTAATGGTACCACTGTCTTAAGTAGTAGCACGCTTGGTTCTGGGGTTGTTAACTCTAGCCTTCAACAACTTGGCACTATCAGTTCCGGTGTTTGGCAAGGTACCGATGTTGGGGTAGCCCACGGTGGTACTGGTGCCTCCCTCCCAGCAGACGCTAGGGCAAACCTTGGCATTATCGAAAAAGTCACTGAGACAATCGGTGATGGTTCTGCTACATCATTCGCTATAACACATAACAGATCGACTACCGATGTCGTAGTCGAGGTTTACGACGCATCATCAAATGACACAGTTTTTGCCAACGTGAATCGTAACTCCACCAGCCAGGTGACAGTTTCATTCGCTTCGGCTCCGGCAACCAACGCTTACAAAGTAGTGGTTATCGGTTAGTAACTAAATCCCTTAACTACCCTGCGGGGTGGGGCGGGGCCTATAAAAGAAGGAATAGTTGAGGCTATGCCCAAGTTTGTAGAGCGGATAACCGCTCAAACATTTGCATCCGCTGCATCGACAGCGTTAGATATCTTCGTTTCTGGCGATTCCAACGCCAGAGTCGCAGTTGATGCTGGTGGCAAATTAACTTGGGGCTCCGGCAGTGGTGCCGGTGATGTCACTTTGTATCGGTCAGCAGCGAATGCTTTGAAAACTGACGATACGTTCGAAGGTGCCGCTGGTCTTATCACCCTCACTACTTCAGGTAAACCTACTGGCGCTTTAGCCGATGGTGCTATCGCAGTAGACACAACGAACAAGGCTCTGTACTTCAGAGCGAACAGCGCCTGGAATGCAAGTAATGCTATGTCTCTCACCGATGCGGATGGTGGGGATTCAGCGGCTTGGATCAGGTATCAAATAGCAGCAGACGGCGGCGCTAACGGCGCATCGCTATAGGAGAATAAAATGCCAGCATTAATTCAGTTCAGAAGGGACACGGCATCCAACTGGACATCTAATAATCCGACATTGGCGAACGGTGAATTTGCCATTGAATCGGATACCACGAAGTATAAGATCGGGGACGGAAGCACTGCTTGGACGTCGCTTGCTTATGGTGGGTTAGGGTCAATTGACTCTGCCCTCATTGATGCTAAAGGTGACCTCATTGTAGGTACCGCTGATAACACAACCGCCCGAGTTGCCGTTGGCTCGAATGGACAGGTTCTTGTTGCTGATAGTGCCCAAACCGCTGGCGTGAAATGGGTATCACAAGAGAGCATTGTTAACTGGCATGAAGCCGTCAAGTTGGGTACCGTTGCTGCACTTCCTAACTCGCCGACTTATGACAATGGGACATCTGGTGTCGGGGCGACACTCACCGCTGGTTCCAATATCCGCCTTGTCGTAGATGGTTCCAATGCTACGACTGGAGACCGTGTTCTTGTCCAAGACCAGTCCACTGCCGCTCACAACGGTATTTATGATGTAACCAATCAGGGTGCCGCTTCCGGCTCACCTGCCGCATGGGTGCTGACTCGTGCTGTTGACTTTGATGGAAGCCCAACTGGGCAGATCAAATCAGGCGAATCAGTTTATGTGCTTTCTGGCTCTACTAATAGTGGCCAGGGATTTGTGGTTACATCCACAAGTGACCCACACACTGTGGGTACCCACGATATAACGATGACCCAGTTCACTGGAACTCAAGCGTTTACCGCTGGCACGACTTTAACAATCACTGGCAACACTATCGATCACGATGCGTCTGGCGCATCGGCGGGGTCGTATGGCAGTGCGACTCAAGTGCCTGGTTACACTGTTGATGCTCAAGGCCACTTAACTGCGGCATCGAACACAACAATCGCCATTCCTTCAACAGCGGTCACAGATTTCACTGAGGCTGTTCAAGATGTTTCTGGTGCACAACTGGGAACGAATGGTAGCCACACCGGTATTTCTGCTACTTACGATGATGCAGGAGACGGAGCGGTTGATCTCTCTTTAACTTCTTCTGGGGTTAGCGCTGCTTCTTATGGCGGTGTCACTGCGGTAGGCACTTTCACTGTTGATGCTTATGGCCGCTTAACTGCCGCCGCTGATGCAACAATTGCTATCCCTTCGACAGCAGTAACTGATTTCACTGAAGCAACACAAGATGTTTCAGGTGCACAGTTAGCAACAAACGGTAGCCACACGGGTATCACCGCTACATATGACGATGCCGGTGACGGAGCAATTGACTTGGCTTTGGTCACAGAGAATGTCCAAGACATCTCTGGCGCACAGTTAGCGACAAACGGTTCTCATAGCGGTATCACGGCCACATATGACGATGCAGGCGATGGGGCAATCGACTTAAAAGTCACTGAGGTTTACGACGCTGATTCTGATTCCAAACTTTATTGGAGTTCAGATGACGTTTTGAGAGTAAATCTTGCTGGCAGCAACAAGTATTCATTCACTAGCAGCCAGTTCTCTGCAACCGCCAGCATCTCCGCTGAAAGTTCTATAAACATTACCACTACTGATGCTGGTGCTAGTGCTGGCCCAATTCTTTACTTAGAAAGAAACGGTGCTGGGAGTGGGAGTCAGGCTGCAAACGATCTAATTGGACAAATCCGATTTATGGGTGAAGATGTGAATGAAACAGACAACACCTACGGAATGATTACGGGTGTTGTCCAAGACGCATCGGCAGGAGCCGAAGACGGGATAATCCGCCTGAGCGTCTCAATCGCCGGTACAGGTACAGACATTGTTGATGTTATGGAATCGGGTGTGAACCTTGCCACTGGTAAAGGGATACTCGTCAATGGCACCAGCATCCTCACCTCAACTTCTCTCGCTGCAACTGTCGTCCTCGCTGACGGCGTAACGGCTACCACCCAGTCGGCAGACGACAACTCAACAAAGGTCGCTACTACCGCTTATGTGGATACTGGTCTTAACGCTCTTAGCAGTAACTCGATAACTGACGCTGATGCAGACACCAAGATCCAAGTAGAGGAATCTTCAGACGAAGACATTATTCGTTTCGACACTGCTGGTACTGAAAGAATGACAATCGGTGCTACTGGCACCGTAACCATTACTGGGGACCTTACAGTTAATGGAACGACAACTGAGATCAGTTCAACAACCATCACGGTTGATGATAAGAACATTGAACTTGGTTCTGTCGCTTCTCCTGATGACACCACTGCTGACGGCGGTGGAATCACCCTTAAGGGCGCAAGCGATAAAACATGGAACTGGGTTAACTCAACTGACGCTTGGACATCTTCGGAACACATCGCTCTCGCCACTGGCAAGAGTGTTTACATTGATGGTGTCATCCAGTTGTCGAAGAATTCACTCGCAGCAACTGTTGTTCTCGCTGATGGAGTCACCGCTACCACTCAAGCAGCGGATGACAACACAACCAAGGTCGCTACCACGGCTTACGTGCAAACAGAATTGGGCGCTCTTAGCAGTGACTCAATTAAAGATGCTGATAACGACACGAAGATTGAGGTTGAGGCATCCTCTGATGAGGACAAGATCCGATTCACGACTGCAAGCGTAACTAATATGATCCTTGATAGCGACGGTCTTGAAGTTTGGGGCTCCGTGGTTTCCAACACCGCTCTAAGCGCTCAAACGGCCGCTTATACTTTTGTTCTAGCCGACAAAAGCAAGTTGGTAACCATAAGTAATGCTTCAGCAGTTGACTGCACAGTGCCACCTAATAGCAGTGTCGCTTTTGCTGTTGGAACTTCAATACAAGTTGCACAAACTGGTGGCGGTCAAGTAACTATGGTTGCTGGTAGTGGAGTCACACTCCGTTATACACCAGGTTTGAAATTGAGAGCCCAATATTCGTCTTGTACCTGCACTAAGATAGGAACAGACGAATGGTTGGTAACAGGCGACTTAGACGACTGATAAGGAGGAGGTGAGGTAGAGAGATGGCAGCAGAACCAAAGGATCAGGGGCCTAGGAAAGACGCCGTTCCTGATCTTGTTGCGCCCGGTGACGGGCAAAACCCTAAATCTACTGCTGAGTCTCAGATCGTCTCCGCTGGTTTTGATGTAGGCACCGCTACCGCTACACCTGCGCCTTCTGGGCAGACAGGTTATGTAGACAAGGTAAAGAGTCAGGTTCAAGCGGCTGGTGAGATCATGCCGCTGTCAACAAATATTGATTACACCTATTACAGCCCGCATTTCCCACCTTTCTTCCCTCCATTCTTTCCACCATTTTTCCCACCGTTCTTCCCGCCGTTTTTCCCGCCGTTCTTCCCGCCTCACTTTCCGCCACATTTCCCGCCTCACTTCCCACCACATTTCCCACCTCACTTTCCGCCGTTCTTCCCACCATTTTTCCCACCTCACTTCCCACCGTTCTTCCCTCCTGGGTTCCCTCATTACAATAAACCGCAAAACTAGGGCCTGAACGGGTGTACACTATGGGGGATGGAAGAGTCATTAATTAAGCCTGGGCATTTTGGAGATTCCGTAGACAACATAATGATCTTCAAAGATTTTGTGGAGCCTATAGATCTTGAACTAATGAATACCTTCTTGCCTAATCTTAAGCAATGGGACAATCCACGAGAGACTGAATACGACGAGAACGGCGTCTGTATTTATGATGCTTCCTATTGGTGGGATCGTGTATGTGAGGAGCAAACGATTAGACGAGTCAACCCTTTCATATACGAAATGATTGAAAAATACGTCGAGAAAATGAGAGTGGCGATAGAAGATCACCACAAAGGCATTCGTGTCGGCGGAAGAGACCCAGTTCTTGTTAGATGGCTCCCAGGGTTAGAGCAGCGACCTCATGCAGATAAACAATTAAATGACGGTTCTCCTAATGCTTTCCCTACTTATGATTTGAATTCGGTCATTTATTGGAACGACGCTTTTGAAGGCGGCCAGTTTTATTATCCCCAGCATGAGATTGAATTAGAGATAGAACCTGGTATGGCCGTATGCCATCCGGGCGACATCAATTATTTACACGGGGTAAAACCAATTGAATCTGGGGTTAGATGGACAACCCCTTCGTTCTATACAATTTTGAACTTAGAGGAGGAACAATAATGGACATAGATTTTGATATAGCAGGGTATGTAGGCCATCCTGGCGCTTGCATTCTTTTATATAAGAACGTATGGGATAAAGACCAACAGTTCCCCCAACGCTTAGAGGCATGTTTGGAAAACAGTGATCACGACTATTACAAATGGAGCACTGCGACTGTAGGCGACATTGAAGAGATGAAGGATTACAGGGATTGCAAAGACTTTAAGATTGGTGGAACTTTCGGGGAGAAATTGCCGTACTTCAACAACCTTGACGAAGGTCCCTTTGCTGACTTGAAAGAAGTCTATTTAGAAGTAATGGGAGGCATCCATAAATGTGTCGAGCATTACAGTAAGACATTCAATATCGGAGAGTTGGAATATTTCGAAGCCCCCAATTTTGTCAGGTATGAAGAAGGTCAATACTTTATGCCTCACCCTGACCATGGGTTCTCCTACACGTGCACTACTTCTGTTGTCGCTTTTCTCAACACTTGTGGGGAAGACTATGAAGGTGGGGAATTAGTTTGGAATTACCAAGACATCAAATTCACGCCCGAAAAAAATGACGTTGTTGTCTTCCCTTCAAATTACCCATACGTCCATGAATCTAAACCCATTGAGAGTGGGCTGAAGTACTCATGCGTTGTTATGTATGACTACAACGACCGAAACCACAAGACAGATCCTGGCGCTCCACCTTCTCCCTCGGACGACGGGCAGATTGAACAAGGCAGTGGAGAAAGCCAATTACCTAAACTCTGATGGAAGTTCGGCTAACACGAGCGCATGGGAACCCTCCGGTTCTTCAACAGTGCCGTCCACGACGAGAATGGATGGACGACACCACAAACAAACATGCTTATAAGTGCCTGCCTTTAACCGCTGCCAATGTTCACGGGTGGGAGTTACAACTCCAGCAAGATGTAGTTGTCCAACTAGACGAAGGCAATGGGCAAATACCACGAGTGCTGCGAGGGGCAACGTGTCTTTTCGAAGGAGAAGCCCATTCCTATGAGCGGTTTATCGTGCAGCAAAGCATTATCAATACTGTTTCCTTCACAACAGGATGGTCAATAAATCCACCCGATGGGTACAGCGTTCTGTTCACCGGTGCTCCCAATTATTTCATTGAAGGGGCAGCGCCCATGACAGCCCTTGTCCCTGGATGGTGGCCCGATGAAGTAAACATGAATTGGGTTATTACCAAGAAAAACACTCCTATAACTTTCCCTAAAGGTATGCCTTTCGCTTTTTTCCAAATCGTTGAAGACAGCCTTCTAAGCCAAGTCAAGTTCAACGTCTCTAATTCCTGGGATGACCTGGACCATGTGGAAACACGAATCAGTTACAACAATGCTAAATCTGAAAAGAAGTTGAAAGACCAGTGGAGTTGGATGAACGGTATCCGCACTGGGTTAAACGAAAAAGATGAACCTATCGGGCCAAGGTTCGAGGGGCACCCAAGTTTGGATGAGCCATGAGAGTCAAAGAGTTCCACGTCTTAAAAGATGTTAACGATCTGCTTTTGTTTGCCACTAAGCAAAGGAAACTTTTTTATGAAGCAAAAGTTGTGGTTTACAGAAACAGCGGTTACAACCAAGACGAGTTGATGGTTCTTAGGGACGCTTATGGGTTTGGGACAGACAAAGATCTGTCAATTAATTATGAGGTCCATTACTGGGACATTTACAACGGGATAGAGGATGGTCCACACGAATTTATAAACCCGTGGCACTTGGAATCCAACTACCTAGAACACCCACCCGTTTCAGGGATATGGGAAATGACCTCTTACGGTTCAGGAGGAGGTGAAGGGGGTTTTATCGATATGGGTAAATTGTATGAAAAATTACCCGATGATCTTAAAGACTATGCAGAAAACACGTACACGGTTTCTTTGCCTAACTGGTTCCCCATCGATAGAGAACATTTTAGAGAAGTGGTTGGGACATCCAACCGTCCATTTCTTTACCCAGTGAACGACCCTGCCCCTGGCGGATTCCCAGGGCAACAATATGTCAATGTTTCCCCCCATCCCTTAGTGCAAGAACACCCTATTACAGGACAGAAGGTGATTAGAACAATCACCGAATTGCCTATTGGCGACTTCGGGCAACAGCGTGAAATCTATTTAGATGACTCGGACATGAAGGGCGAATTCACTGGTTGGCTTAATCAGGAACTATCAAACCCCGAGAATCACATGTGGCATGAATGGGGACATGGGGATGTGGTGCTAATTGATCTTTTCTCCGTCTGTCATTCTGTTAAATGGCTCGAAGAAAAAGAAGATAAACCAGAACGAGTCCTCCAAAACCATCTCTGGTTCAAACCTGGAGCCAAAACTTTTGACGATGACCCTCTAGGTTTAGAATGGGTGTGGGAGATCGACTATTCAGATAAGAACTATATGGCATGAGTGCTTTTATCACTGAGGAAACTTCCTCATTAGAGGAAATCTATGAAGACTCTGTACGCTATGCCGATCTTTTAGTTAAGCATAAAGGGATTGTTTTTAAGGGTTTGTCGCCGCATTTCATGGAGCAAATCCGCATTATGGAACTTCTTTACCAAGGTGATGACACTAACCCTAGAGAAGGAACAATCTTCGATGAAGACCACAGAATCCTTTATAAGGGCAATGAACTAAACGGGATACCGTTTGTTGATGGGATGACCCCTGAAGGGTCTAAGCATATGTGGCATAGCGATTTCCCTTTTTCACCTGAACCCCCGTCTTTGACAAGTATGCACATGAAAAAATTTGATGTTCCGAAAGGCGCTGGGCGGACTTGGCTTTTAGATCTTGAAATGTTTTACCACTTGCTTCCTGATGACCTAAAAGAATGGTTGGAAGGCGATATTTATTTTGACCACAGAACAGGGAATTACTCTGATCCAGCGGGAAGAGATAATACTGGGAAACACGACGTCAACAGCCCAACAGATAATCATTTTGGCGAAGAAGCAGGGTCTTACCATCGGGCGCTAAGAACACACCCTATTAGCAAAAGAACAAGCGTCTTTTTTTCAGGCCCTTCTACGACTTTAGCAAATTTCGAAAATCCCAATATCCCTTATACCCCGCAAGGTACGCCCGACGATTCTCAGTTTAAGAAGTTGTGGGAGTTCATGGTCTATGACGTAATGAAAGCCTTTGACCCTGATCACCCTTGCTTATATGCCAGAGAATGGGAAGAAGGCGACCTTTTTATTTGGGACAACAGGAACCTTATGCACACATTCGAAGGTGGATGGGCCTTAGGGAGTCGTATTTTCGATAAAGTTGAGTATGGACATGAAAAGCCCTACTACGGCTCACCCGATTAGGTGGCTGTTGACGCAGGAGTTTGTGGATGGGATCGAGATGGGGCTTATGACTGTGCCTGCATGGGACCGGTCCATGCCTAGAACTTTGGAGTATTGGAGGATGCGTGGCCACCATTGTTGAATTAAAAAATGTAAAAAAAGAAGACATCCTTAGAGACCCTGCACAGTTCAGTGAACAATTTTTCTCTAACGGTATTCTTGGGTTCCGAGGTTTGAATCTTGGGCGGTGGGATTTCGTGGAAGTCATTTGGGCTTTAGGGTTTAATGACGCACCCCCACATTTCTATGACAACCCTGGTGAAGCGACCCCAGAAGAACCTTACGATCATTCAATCCAACCAAACTGCTTAAGGATGGATGAAGACTTCAAGCCACGGTTTGAAAGCATGTGGAACGGAGTTGGCACTGGGGGCGAAGTTCCCGAAGCAGGTGATTTTTATTATCCAGGCATCGACGAACCCACCAGACAAACATTCATGTTCTGGTATATGGATGACCTTCAGAAAGAACATTTATTGCGTGTTAAGTCGATCAATATGCACACCTACACCGCTCCGCCCACTACAGGGGGACTTGGTTTCGTGGATATGGCTCAGGCATACCTAGATTTACCCGATAAATGGAAAGAAGGATTGCAAGAGGCACGCAAACTTGAAAAGCAAGTTGTGTGGTTACCAGAAGGGCAACTTCAACACCCTCATCTTGTTTTTCAAGATCATTGGTTTCTTGGCCACAAAATTCTTATGACGCAAGGTTTTAATAGTGACTGCGAACCTCCTTTTCATTGGGACATGGAAACAGTCGGGTCTTTCACAGAAGAAGAAATTCAGGAAGTAAACGTCTGGACATTCAATTATCAATGCGACCCACGCAATCAACAATGGTGGGATTGGGAGCAAGGAGACTTGCTTGTTTACGATGCCCAACAACTAGCAGTTGCGTGGTCTGCGGGGTTTGGTTTGGGGGAACTGATGTTCGATTCGCTGCACTATAACGGCGGCTACGAAGAAGACTTACGGGGGCACGCACCATCAACAGGGCACGACCCTCGTGAAGATTTCGCTCTTGATCCTCCCTATGAAGTGAAACCTTATGTCGTCCCAGAGGGCCATGAATACCACGGGTAAACATCTAGGGGGAGGGGTTGTTTTATATGAAGATGCCTTTGATGTTGATTGGGGAACCCTTTGCGAGTTTGCTG
>Ga0115011_10001646_pt1 | contig 16034 bp, 13 predicted proteins | sample TroAtlMetagenome_2_FD_88705 | JGI IMG/M metagenome (GOLD analysis project Ga0115011, IMG submission 88705) | Marine eukaryotic phytoplankton communities from Atlantic Ocean - Tropical Atlantic ANT8 Metagenome | ecosystem: Environmental > Aquatic > Marine > Oceanic | place: Tropical Atlantic...
ATGGTCTAGACGATCTATTAATCGGATCACCATACGACCAAACGAACGAGCAGGGAGCTGGCAAGGCATACCTTATATCTAGCGCAGAGATTTTGACTGCTCAATCTCTCTACGTAAACGACCTACCCCACCGGTCGTACACAGGCATCTGGGATTCTGGTAACGCAGGAAGCAGCATAGCGGGTGGAGGTGACTTTGACGGAAACGGTCTGAGCGATGTCATAATCGGCGAATGGCGAGCCAGTACTTTCAGGCCTGAATCTGGGACATCATACTTGATCATGGGCGGATTTTAGGGAAGTAATAGGCTAACGCAATTGCATTACGCTTAGCAGGCGTTAGCGTCAACGCTTTCCATTGTCCTCTCAATTGTAGTATCAAACAGCTAAGGCGAGGCTCTCGGTTCATTGGTCGCAGACTATTGATGGTACCCAATCAATATGGGCTCGGCTAAGGCATAAACTGAGATGGCTCCAAAGCCTCAGTAGTGATCCTGATAGCGTCTATGTCTCCGCTCCACATGACATTGTCCAGCCCGTTGGTGTCGTTGGTGAAGCCTATCGTAAGGTAGGTGTAGTCGGTCATAAGCTGGCCATCGTAATTTGGGGTGGCCTGTGGAGCCCCAACCTCTACATGATCTAAATAGGTGTGAGCCTCACCTCTCCTCCAGGTGATCCCTATGTGGTGCCACTCTGAGTCTGAAGGTGCGGAGAATTGGACGAGGTCAAAGTCGTTTGCAGTTATTCCAGCAGAACCTCCCACCAATTTTGCCTCTATCTGGTCACCCTCTGTTAGGCAGACCCTCGCTAATCCAGCGTAGTCGTAGATATGGCCGTTACCATAGATACAGCCCGTGGCCGTTGCGTCGCTTCGGCGGTACCAAGCCTCAAAGGTCCACTCGGTAGCCTCTACAAAGCCTGGTGCTATGTGGTACAGGCCAGTAGAGACACCGTCCCACCCAGTGGTGAACCCAGATCCCTCGGCTGGGTCGGCGCTGCTAAACTGAGGTGGTGAGAGAACGTTATCAAAGTGTCTTTCTCCAACCTCGTCCATTAGTAGTCGAGCCTCTCCTTCGGCCTCATCGTCCATAGACCAAAATGCCAAGATATCCAAAGGGGCGACAACTTCATCTATAACTGCGACCTCATCCCAGTCATCGAGAGTTAGATCCACCAGCCAATAGCCTTCCTCTTGGGTCAGGGTGACATCCTCGCAAGGGGTCGACTCCCCGTTTATCGCGAAGCATTTGGGGGCTGGTGTCTCGGGGTTAGGCCATACATATTGCCCAGAGACCGCAGTGATTATTCGCTCGTCTCCGATGATCCAGCCAGGGTGTATCGAGTCGGGTGTGATGGGGTACATGGCGTTTAGAGCGTCCCAGCTCCCAGCACCTCTGCCGTTATCTGGAATCGCCGTATTGTAGCCACCGTAAAGCAGCCCGTGGGCGAGGTGCGCGATTACGTCCCGCATGATGAACTCTGCCGCCTGGTTCTCTGCCCCGTAGAAGTCAGGGACATTACCCAAGGCTACTGGGCTGCCTATGTGTCCCGTAGCGAATGAGTCTATCCTCTGGGGGCGACCGTCAGAGAGGACATCTAGGGGATTAAATAGCCAACCTGTCTCCATAAAACGAAGGGTGTCGAGGCGTGTCAGCTCTGGTGTAAACCCAAAACCATTGGCAGCCACAAACGCCCCATCATCTAGAGCGCTCTGCATCACCTCTACCAAGGGTGGTGAGAGGATGAGGCGATAGTCTCGTCTGGTCTCCAATAGAGCCCCAGTCTGAGGGTCTATGATGGCGGAGACACCATCAGATCCAGGCCCATCAAGGAGGTCGTTCACTGGCCCTCCACCGTCTAAGAAGAACCCGCCAGCGCCAACCTCCACCAGTGAAAAGGCCACCTGGTCCTTCAGAGCCTCAAGTGCGAGGCTGCCCTCTTCTGGGTATGTCAGCAGCGCGATAAGAGGCGTGTCGTCCCTGATGTATAGCTCGTAAGAGCCTCGACCATCATCATTCAAGGGCATGCTGTCTACAGATGGGTGCTCCCATGACTGGAGTATGGCCTGTTGGGTTAGGGTAAGGGTCTTGGGGTAGCCGATAGTCCTCGCAGCCTCAGGGAGTGCCTCGTAGAGGATCGCTGACTGCTCGGCCGATAGCTGAGTAAACACACCCTCTAGCTCCGTGAGTACCACCAAGGAAGGGTCGACCTCATGGATGGCAGCTAGCGCCTCCTCAGATAGCTCAATGTACCCCTGTCTCTGCTCCTCTATGGAGTATCCATCTGCCATCCAGCTGTTGTCATAGTCTAAAAAAGGCAGCGCTGCGCCCACCTCTAGGTCACGGCTCTCCAGGTATGGTTCCAGAGCGCCAGCAGTACCCCATAAAGTCTGTGAGGGGCCAAAATCCCAGTGTGGGACGGTCAATGAAGGGGCAAAGTCCACGCGAACTCGGTTGATGAAATCCCAGTAATCGCCACCATCTAGAGGGTACAATATTAGCGTGAACTCGTGGCTCTCTCCAGGGGGTAGGTGGACCCCTTGGAGCCCCGTGTAGAGGCTCTCTCCATTGGAGTTGGCCCAGAACTGCACCCATCCAGGGGCGTCATCGGGGATAGTCCCTAGCTGGCTAGAGGGGAGTGTCATCAGAGTGGTGGGGTTTAGGGCGCCGCCCTCGACGGATGTGATCTCATTACCAGATAGGTGAACGGCGTCTGGTTGTGATGAAGCGTTTATGTAGTGTTGCAGCCGGCAGCCCAGGTCTACCTCCCCTGTAGAGGTGACGGTGTCGGTCAAGATTATACGGTCAGTCTCCAAGACCGTTTCGCGGCTCCAGCTTAGCTCTGGGTTGTCGTTAGAGAGCTGTGTGGCGATGGTGTATGTGTCGTCACCGATAGATATCGTCACCGAGCCATCCTCGCCTAGTTCAGCCTGGTAGGATCGCGGTGTACCTGTATCTTCAGTATCGGTAGTGTAAAGACCAGTCTCTGTAGCGCTGTCGGTGTCTCTCTGTGTTGTATCCGCCGAGCCTGGTTCCTCGCCCTTACAGCCCTGGAGTGTGAGTAACAGAGATAGACAAAGGGGGAGAGCACCGTTGGTGTTAATCTTTGATAGGAATAGGCGTCTCGACATACTTAAAAAGATACTGCATTAGTTAGTATAGGACACTTTCTATCTTGTAATCTTTATCGAACTTAGCCCGACTCCATTAGATTTAGCTATGTATTCTATATATTGTCGATTCGGAAATTTGCCTGTAACCCACGTTAGTGTATGCCTTGTTTGAGGCGGGGTTTGTCAGATCTGTCAACAGGTTGCATGCCCGCTTCCCTCTGTCGAGCCATAGCTGTGACAGGTGAGCAACCACCAGGCTAGCGTAGCCACGCCCCCTCTGCTCAACTGGTGTATAGACGAGCGATATAGTTGTGGTGTTTGGCGTCTCGCGGTTACGGGCGGCCATAGATACAAGCTCGCCAGCGCTGTTCTTCCAAAAGAAGATGTGACCCTTGGGTAGCAGCCTCTTGACCATATCTTTCGAGTGCTCTATGGGAGCCGGGTCATTAGGGAAACACTCTCTAACGAACATCTCGGCGAACCTTTGGGCTATCTCCCTGTGTTCGGGTTGAGCGCAGATCAGGCTACCTCCGGCGTTTTGTGGCCATGTGACCTCTAGGAGCTCGTAGATGCCCATGCGCATCACAACGCTAATATCGCCTCCATTATGGTGGCGGAACAGCTCGGCATAGAGCTTGGCGGTCGCTGTTGGGCCAGCGACCTTTTCGGGTGAAACACCTCTGGAAACTACCTCCTTCACGAGCGCTTCAACTGCGAGAGAGGGCAGTTTGGTTACGTTTAGCGGCTTATCTCCTCCAGTGTGCATCGCCATTCCGACAACCTCTTCACCGCGGGTGACAGTGAAGAAGCTCAATTCGCCCCAGCTTCGTTCGGAAGAGATTATCCCCAATATAAGCCCGATGGGTAGGTTGTAGGCTGATTCGTTGGCCATAAGATAACTTCTGTTTCGCTCCCAAAAGAGACTCGGGTCGCGCTCAAATGTTACCTGATAAATCACTTCACTTTCCTGAAAAAGCCTATCGAAATTAGGCCAGTTAGTTCTTGTCACAAACCATTCATTTTATAGCTTGTAAACTAGCTTTATAGCAGATATAGCACGCCGCCTTTTGAAGGGGAAGCTATACATATGCTCAATAAAATAAAACCAAATATACCTACAGCGCTATTAGCCCTAACTTTAACCTCGTGCGTTTCGTCTGGAGACTCACCCTATACACATGGCCAGATAGACCTCGTTGAGTCTGGCGGTCTAGTGTTTGAGCGTCTAGCTATAACCGACGGAATTCTTGGACCTGCATTCGCCACTGTTGAGGACCTAGACGGAGATGGACAGGTAGATATAGCTTTATCTATGTTCGGTAAGGTTGATGGGTTTCAGATACCAGATGGTCAGATTCTCCTGTTGGAACAGGGTGCTGACTGGACAGAATGGAGTGGTGAGCCTCTTCTACCATCAGGGGAGAGTTATAAGTGGCCCAATGGTAGCGAGGCTCATGATATGGACGGAGACGGTGATCTTGACCTAGCGGTAGGAGGAGGGTTTCTAATCTGCCAGCTACTTCCTTGGACCGCCCCGTGTGGCTCGGTTTTCTGGTTAGAGCAATCGCCAGAAGGTTGGAATGTTCACGATATTGTACCGCCTGGCTCCAGTCTGTTCTATCACCACCCGATCTTTATGGATATTAATGGTGATAGTGTAGATGACTTGGTCGTCGTCGGTGAGAGCTTCTTAGGGCCGATGGGAACCGAGGCACATGCAGAGGTTCAAGTCTACATGGCCCTTGATGGAGAAGGGGGCTTCTCCAATGAGCCTCAGGTCATCTCGGAGGGACTTGGAAGTCTACCCCAGGCATGGGATGTTGACGGTGATGGGGATAGTGACCTTGTTAGTGCGGAATATTTTTATGGTAGAGGGGCATCGTTCGTATGGATTGAGAACCCTAGCTTACTCGGAGAAGAATGGACGCGTCACGTCATTGATGATTCCGTAGGCCCTTCAATTAAAGTCCAAGTCGTTCCAGACGCATTCGGCGATGGAATAGCTCGCGCCTTTGGGACGAACCACACCAACACCTCCAAAGTCGAACCCGATCTAGAGGCTTCACAGTTAGTGGTATACACCCCGCGAGAAGACCCCACTGAGCCATGGGATCTCGACGTCATATCAGATGATTTTATCTCTATACCAGACAGCAATGCGGGCGCACCTGGGGTCTTTGGTACTGGTGATATAGACGGAGACGGCGATTTAGACCTACTGGTATCTGGTGACGGTGACCCAGAGGTTAGGTGGTACGAGCAGACGACACCAGGGCTATTCGACCAACACATTTTAGAGGAGGAACTCACCCAAGCTGGGGTGACAACTATCGCTGACATAGATGGGGACGGTAAGTCTGAGCTTCTAATCAGTGGTTATGACGACAACGTCCTATTCATCTACCGACAAGTGGAGGAAGAGTAATGCTTTTCTTTGTCTCTACATTTATATCGACAGCCATTGCAGGCTCAGTACCGTCAATAAACTTGCCAAATGTCGCTGATATAGAAGATGGCATCGAGATTAATGTGGGTACAGGTGCAGCAATCTTGGATTACGGCCCGCTACCGTCAGCTAGAGTTGGTATGGAGTGGCAATCGGGTACTGTTAGCCTTAGAGCCTCATCAACGACTTACTTTGGTCGAGAGAGCGAGCGGTTCGATGTGATCGGTGCTAGCTGGGCTCTTGTGGATAGAGCACGGGTTCGTTTCGGGCCTGTCTTGACCGTAGCGCAGCACACTGGTACTTCAGCAATAGACCACCGCCTTACTGCTAGGGCTGGATTAGGGTTAGATACGGGTGGCGAGCGTATCAGGTTCGACATGACTATCTCGATGATAGGTGCTGGTTGGTATCCGAGAGGTGATGTCGAGGATGCTTTGTATAAATTGCCTATCTTCGATACTCTACTAGTAACTGAGTTGGGAGTGCGTCACTCTTGGGACTCACATCAGGTTCGAGTTGGCCTTTTCGGTCCATTGCCTACGCTAGGGTATCAGTGGAGCGGAGAAAGGCTTAGTGTAAGGGTTGATGGTGCAACAATGATGGGTGCTCAGCAAGTGCTATGGCTCCAGGTTGGGCATAGAATCTGAAAATTAGCAGGTTGCCTGACCCATATCGCTGATTGTTTCTAGAAATGTAGATTAATGGCTTTAAAAACGAAAAATATAAGCCTTGTCTAGCTATCAGGGGCACATTATACGCTCGAGCCAAAACGATGTTGGGCTACGGATATGCCATAAAATTATCTCTACCCAGCCATCTATTTTAATTATCGTCGCCTAACTAGCTCAATTCCACGAGGTTTAATTCAATGAGATACTATCTAATAGCGTTGGTCGCAGGCACCATGCTTACTACAGCCTGCAACAGCGATAAAACAGACAACTATGACACCTCCGAGGATACTGGAGGTACCGTTACTGACACATCTGTAGAGGACAGCGGTACCCAGAGTACAGATGAGACTGATACCGTTGAGACTGGCGAAGACACGAATGACACAGAAGACACCGACGTTGAAGAGACTGGTGGGCAAACTGAAGACACTGCTGGAGAGGAGACTCAAACAGAGCCCGTTGACACTGGTGATGGGTCTCAGGTAATCTCTGTGGTTGTCGACTACTCTGGCTCTCGTACTGCGCTACCGCCAAATGGTACCAGTGGGACCTTGGTAACATCATCCAAGACAGCCCCAACTGGCACGATTGTAGATCTCAATGTAGCTATAGATTTAGACCACACATGTACTAAGGACCTATCTGCGGTACTTGAGTCACCTAGCGGAACATCTGTAGTTATCTTTGACCTAGGGGGGATGGTTGTCTGTAGCTCGGATATAGAAAACACTGTCTTGGACGACGAGGCCTCGGTTGATATCATCAACGGTTCTTCTCCTTTCAATGGCCCCCATCAACCAAGCGGATCGCTCGCTAGGTTTGATGGAGAAGATGCGGCGGGTGTCTGGATTCTAACTATTACCGACGACACTCCAGGTGATTCTGGGCGTCTGCACAGCTGGTCGCTGGAGTTTATGCTCAAGTAATCACTGGTCAGTTTCTAAATTGAGTGGTTGCATTATAAAAACAGTCGCTGCATCATCTAGAAGATAAGTTTTGTCATCAAGAGAGAATTTGTCTGTTGGTTTTCCATGGAGAAGATGATGTCTACGTCTATAATGATTACCGCGGTCAGCCTCATAGCAAGCTCAACCGTGCATGCTCAGAGTTTGAATACTCCGCGGTTTAATGATGATCGGCCCATGATTATAGAGTCGTTCTCTTGGTCAACATCCGAGGTTCAAGAACCGGCTCCGCCAGATACTTTTGAGAGCTATGAGCTTCCAGTAGCTCTTGAGGATACTTTCACCCTCCATAGCAACCCAGGCGCCACAAAGGTGGTCTATCTGGACTTTGACGGTCACACCATTATGTGGCGGGGAGAGGAGTTTCACTATGACGCCTGGAACATGGAGGGCCCAGACGCGACCTTTTCAGACACTGAGAGGACGATAATCCAGCTCATATGGCAGTCAATATCGGAAGATTTCCTCCCGTTTGACCTAGATGTTACCACCGAGTACCCAGGTCTAGAGGCGCTGAAGAATACAGGTGGTATGGATGAAGAGTGGGGTATTAGAGTAGTTATAAACCACAGTACGGATAGATACTCTTGGGCTTACACCGACTCCTTCAACGACAGCGAAGATACAGAGATGTACGCCTGGACTGGCCCAAACCCATCGTCAATAGAAGAGACGTGGATCTGGACATCTGACTCGGTTTCACACGAGGCTGGACATGCGCTCGGGCTCTCTCACGACGGTACTAAAAGGGGTGTCGAGTATTACGAGGGCCATGGGACAGGGGACAACACTTGGTCTCCCATAATGGGTTGGACTAATTACGGGTTGAGCCAATGGGCTCGAGGCGAGTATACAGACGCCAATAATCAGGAGGATGATATCGAGATTATCACTACTCAGAACGGGTTTGGTTTTCGTGCAGATGATCACGGCTCTGATCTATCTACGGCGACACCAATTGATATATATGGGACTGACGCGTCAGTCGGTATAATTGAGAGATCAGACGATATAGATTTCTTCGCCTTTTCAATAGATGTTAGCGGCAGTCTAAAGGTGACCTTTACCCCTGACAGTCTTTCTCCCAACCTAGATATTGAGGCCTCGATTTTAGACTCAGAGGGCGCTCTTCTCCAAAGCTCAAATCCACCAACAGCTATTGACGCAGAGCTTGAAATATTTCTTGTGGCTGGCGACTATTTTCTATCTGTGGATGGCGCTGGCTATGATGACCCAGACTCTGATGGGTATTCAGACTATGGCTCATTGGGCTATTACGAGATTAGGGCCTCTTTCGAAGGAGATCCGGTCGACACAGGGGATTCTGGTTTAGTGGTCGATACAGATGACTCAGGAGAGTTAGGCACTCCTGATGAGGAGGTGGCAGGAGGCTGTAGTTGCTCGTCCGATAGAGTCACTTCCTCGGGTGCACTCTTCGCCGTTTCTCTCTGTTTAGTCTTGATCCGTCGCAGGCGATGGGGTCAATGCGCCCAAACATTAGTTAGACGCTAGTCACGTTGAGTGGTTCTAAAATTAGCCTTTATAGGTTTTCCTTTAGAATTGGGGACAGGTGATCTCTCCTAGACAACAGATCATTAGCTCCTGAAACTCTCCTCTTCACATTGCGTTGGCAAACGCTTCACATTGCATTGGCAAAAGATTTTTACCTCAGGCGTTATTGGCTCGCATTAATCCACGTCTCTGTTGAAACGTGGCTAAATTTTCTCTGGGAGAGTCCCAGTTACAGGAGTGATCGTGAATAAGAAATCTTTAGTCCTTGTCTTGGCAATCTCAGCGTGTGGGGGTGCTCTTGACACCTCTGACACTACATCACTAGTAGATGTTAGTGGCTGTGACTCAGCTACGCTTTTTGAGAGGCCAGCAGATCCAGCTGAGCGTGGACCTTGGTCTGTTGGTGTGCGGACTGTGAGCTTGGGTCGCCTAGATGTAGAGGTATTGTACCCAGCTTTGCCAGGTAGCGAAGAGGGCTTAAGCCCCATGGAGGTCGATATTCGATATGCACTCCCTGAGAGTGAACGCTCAAAAGTTACTGAGGAAGTCCGCCCGTTCCAGGGATGTGATTGTTACTCTGAGTTACCTATTGACGAAAGCCACGGTCCTTATCCGCTAATTCTGTTTGTACACGGTACGGCTTCTTGGCGAACTCAGTCTTTGAGTTTAATGGAGCACTGGGCATCTCGTGGTTTCGTAGTAGCTTCGGCAGACCATCCTGGGCTCTGGCTATCTGACATACTTGGAAGTGTTTGCGGGCTGCCGTCTAGTGGGAACCAGAACCTCTTGGGTGACTTAGAGACCGTGTTGGAAGGGTTTACAGATGGAGATCCAGCCTTAGACTTCCTCTCAGGGGGGGTAGACCTAAATAATGTAGCGGTAATCGGTCACAGCGCAGGTGCTAATACAGCGACCGCGGCTTCCGATTTCGCTGGTGTGCGCACAGTCATCTCTATGGCTGGCTCAGGTACACCAGACTCCGCTGAGCTAGATGGTGCTCTATTTATGGGCGGTATGGCAGATAGCATCGTATCATTTGACCAAACTGAGGCGGCTTTCGAGAGGACAGATGTCTCTAGCCGTCTACTTGGAATAGCAGAGGGAGGGCACCTTATTTTCTCTGACATATGTGAGCTGACAAACAACGAGGGCGAGGACTTGGTCCAGATCGCTACAGATGCTGGTGTGTGCGGCGCACAATTCGCTAGCTTCCTCTTTGACTGCAATGCCAGTACGATTCCTCCAGAGGACTCTAGAGCGATAGTAAAGGCCGCCAGCACATGGGAACTAGAGACTCACTTGCATTGTGATGAAGAGGTAAACCCGTTTGAGGATTTTGGGGCTCTCGATACTTGGATTGAGGTTCTGGAGAACGATTAGCTCTCCTGTTAGACCTTAGGTCTAAATGCCCTCAGGGCCTTCACAGGCTGTATCTAGGATAAGCTCTACCTCAACTACGTGGTTGGGGTAGTCTGTGACGCTTGCTAGCCCTGCCAATTCTGGCTCTGTTCCAGGACGGCAGTGTTCGCCGTCACCGTTCAGGTCCTGCCAACCATAGACGCTAAGGCCGCTACCTGTACCTTGTGGTACCTCTAGAAGACCCGAAAAGGTAGAGGCATCGTCTATCCATAGGGTATCGATGACCATGTAGCTTGTCTCTAGTGTATCATCACCCCATTGGCTGTGGAGGAACCACAGCTCAACCGCGCCTGTTTGGTCTGAAATTACAGAGCCTGAATACTCCACTTCGTAGATCACGTCAGGTCCTTGGCATGCGCTGCATGCTAGTAAAAAAGGAAATGCTAATCGTTTCATGAGTCTGTCCTCCACGATAGGCCTAGCTTGAATGATGGTATGGCAAAGCTGCTGTCTACAAACCCACCCTGAAGGGCGATGTCTAAACAGATCTGTTCTCTTAATGGAACACGAACGCCTAGAGAGCCGCCTCGGCTGTAATATTGGGTGCTACTCCACGTAGTCTCATCGCCCTCGGCGCTCTGTGTTTCGACAGCCTCAATAGCGAACAGCTCTCGATCATGTAGTGAGAAGTAAGGCTCGACCCGACCACTCCTGGATATGGTTAGCTCAGCACCTACCTGGGCTCCCTGTCGAGGTACTGCACCCCACTGGTTTACACCACCAACGGAGAGAGAGGTTAGCACCGACCACCTCTCTGATAAAGACCACGGCTTCTGTATTCCCAGCCGATACTCCAGCCTGCGAAACCGTGCGGTTTCGATATGGCCAGTCACCGCAACTTCACTATTGGGCGCATAGCTGGCCTTAACACCATGCCAAGGGAACCCTGAGTAAGCCTCGATCTGAAATTGGCCAGGGGCGGGTGAACTCCAAGAGCTCTCATCGGCTTGAGCTAAACTAACTAAGCTCAACAGTGCTACGGATATCATAGGTCAACTCCGAACACTGCCCCGAAGTTTCCAGATAAGACCATCTGTGCCTCTTCCGCCGTGTAGCCAGACGCTAGCATCGCCTCAACTGTCCTCGATGTGTAACTCGCGAGGAAGCCAGGGAATTGTGGGCCGTCACTACCGTATATAATTTTGTGGATTAAGCCCTCCTCGTGAACCCTGCGAAAGATCTCTCTGTAATTTTCACCAGTGGGATCTGAGCCGCTAGAGCCTAGGGCCGAAGGCTCTAGGTAGACGTTGTCATATGTGGCCGCTAGACTTAGGCATGTCTCAAGACTTCCCAACTCTTTTTTGGTGAAGTTATACCCTACATGACCAAGTATAAAAGTGGTGTCTGGGTACGATGTTATGGCCTCTTCTAGGTAGGCTGGGTCAGTGTACGGTGCGTCAGTCAATGTTCCAGGGAATGGGCTGGCTCCTGTGTGTAAGTATACTGGAGTCTGGAGCTCTCCCGCTAGCTCATAGATGCTGTAATAGTCAGGGTCATCCATGCGGAAATGTTGGTGTGTGTGCGCGAGCTTGATCCCAATCATAGATGGATGCTGAAGAGCAGTCTCTAACGCCAACAGCTCGGACTCTTCATCAGACTCCCACTGGTCAACTCGGAGGCTTGCGAGCCCGTAGAGGCGATTGGGAGCCTCGTCAATCTGGGATATCACATATTCGTTTGTAGCTATTCCGACGCTATGTGGAGCGTACACGGCGAAAAGTACGCCAAGATCATACCCGGCGCCGTCGAGTTGTCCAACAACTCCTTCAGCAGAAAGAGCGGACTCTGATAAAGCCTCGGGGATTAGGTTTAGTGGGAATGGAAAGCGCTCGGCCAAGTACTGTTGAGTTGACGGTGGTATTAACGACCATTCGCCAGTGTGGAGGTGCATATCTACTGCCTGAAGCACCACCCCATCATATTCTACACCTTGTGGGTCTGAACAACCTGTAGCACCGATATTAAGTACTGCTAATGCCATCAGGCATTTACTTTTAGACATGCTAAAAACCTCTCTTCTGAATTTTGCCCTCTACTAACCACTAGGTATATGGGGCGCTAATACTATTGAGGCACGTCACTAAATAAGAGGAGTCAATCCATTATTGGGTTATTTTTACCCAATTTTCGGCCGTCTGAGGTATTTGATTGGATCGCTTTTTTTCTTAGGTGCTTTGATTTAGTTTTTCGGGCTAATGAGGCCCTGGAAGGCTTACCTTATGGTGCAGGGCACCCTTGTTCAGCTATTCTATCAAGCGCTATGCTGTATTGGCCGCCTCTGTTTGTCCAAATGACATTTGGTTTAGTTAGTAGGTGCACATGTTGATACACCTGCGCCTACAACATCCATCCCTGTTCCAGCGGCTACTCTGCTCATAGTACCCGAGCTGCTCACCTGGTACACATCGGTGCTCTCGCCCATACCGTTCTCCCTAATGAACAACCAGAAGTCACCGCCCCAAGTTGCAAACGCGAAGGTGTCGATATTTCGAGGGTTTGGCATCCCGCTAAGCCGTAATGTTTCGACGGTACGTCCTGTGTCGACATCGATCTTCACAAGTGCGGCAGGTGTCTCTAAAGGTAGGATCGCCCATAATTCACCGTCGGAGTTCCCTGTGAGCTCCGACTGGCTAGGAAGTTGGCCCAGTACTGTAAGGTTCCATGTGTTGGTGTCAACAATAGCTATCTGGTCGCTGTTGGCGATATACAGGTCGTCTTTCCAGGCTCCCTGGCTCTCAGTTGCGTATCCCATCCCAAAAGAACCAAAGTTTGTACGGTAGCTGGTGGGAACGCAGTTCATTGTCTGAAGATCAACGTCGTATAGCGTGTTGTCTGAGTATCGAACATATGCCACCCCGTCACGTGTGACTGACATTGATGCGGGAGTACCGCTATATACTCCACAGTCTAGCTCTCCGAGGAATTCAAATGATAGAGTGGGGGGGTTAAATAGATAGAGAGCTTCTTCCGCCCGGTCGATCACATAGATAAGCTCGGAGGTGTCTTCACAGTCGTCCTCTGGTGGAGGGTCAAAGGTGTGTGAGCCCGTGTCAATTAGCTCCTCTTCCTCTTCCTCGTCTGGTGTGGTGAAACCAGTGTCAGCAGGCTCTTCATAAGTGCCAGTGTCTCTAGGGGCTTCCTCTACTTCCTGAAGCGCGTTCATTCCGTAGTCGGAACAGGCTGTGAGAGATAGCGCTAGGGGTAAGACTATTAGGCAGCTTCGAGTCATGACATCTCCTTTGTTCGATGTGACAACCTACCCGCACAAACTAAACTAATAAAGCGATAATAATCGAACATTAAGAACAGTTTTTTTGATCTATTTATAAGTCAGCAGAGATGGACCCTATTGGAGCTTGTCGAAGGCGATCACGCCCTCGTCCCACATAACGACCTCAATCTCCCAGCCCGTAGGATCCTTGACGTACCATGCTCGTGAGTGAGGCCATTTTACTACCCCACCATATAGAATCTCCACACCATTAGCCTCGGCTTTTGCTAACCAGGCATCGGGTTCATCTATGGCTATGCCAAAATGGCTGAGGCTGTGGAGCTTGCTTGACTTTAGGCTAGACTCATCTGCGAGTTCATATTCCGAGTGTTCGTACATCGCGAGCATTGCGTTGTCTGATCGAATGATAGCCCAGCGAATTCCATCATCCAGCTCTCCTTTCTCCACCACTGTGAAGCCGAACAGCGATGAATACCAAGATATTGATGCGTCTAGATCGGTTACGGATATGTTTAGATGGTCAAGTCTCAATTGGGATACTCCATTGGCATAATACACCTATGTTCCCACCTAGAACTCATTTTTTGATGGAACCGACTTGGGTGGAACTCACTTTGTTGATTCGCAAGTAGAGAAAAAGGTAGCCGATAGTACTAGAGAAAGATGCAAGTAAAGGCGTCATGATGTATATGCCTCCGCGTATAGGAGAACTGATGTTCGATATTGTAGCAGGCGTACTAATTTTGACTGGCTTGGCCCTCGTGGCCACGGTCTGGCGACTGCACCGCCTATATCCTGAAGTTCGCTGGGACTGGTCGAGGATTGATCTATCGGAGCTATCTTTTCCCGATGGATTTTTGTGGGGCGCTGCGACAGCGGCACATCAGGTTGAGGGCGGAAACACGAACAACAACTGGTCTCGATGGGAGCTAAGCACAGATGAATCGGGAAAACCTCGGATTCATAACGGTCAGAGGTCTGGCTCAGCCTGTGAGCACTACACACGGTACCCCAAGGATATAGAGCGACTGAGGGATGAACTCGGGTTGGGCTCCTATCGCTTCTCTCTAGAGTGGAGCAGGATCGAGCCTGAGGAGGGCCACTTTGACCTAGATGCGATCCAGCACTACGGTGATGTTATTGATGAATTGATCGCTTCTGGTGTCACCCCGATGGTGACTCTTCATCACTTTACACACCCGCTGTGGTTTGAAGACAAGGGGAGCTTTGAGAAGGAGGAAAACCTCGATTACTTTGTCCGTTTTAGCGAGCGGATGTTCTCAGAGTATGGTGATAGGGTGAAGCTGTGGTGTACCCATAATGAGCCAGGGCCTTTTGCAACTATGGGGTGGGGCATGGGTGTCTTTCCTCCTGGGGTAAGAAGCCCTAAGCGACTAGGGTTAGTACTCACAAACCTTATGCGCTCTCACTGTCGTGTATACGCCGCGATTAAGGCTATGCCTGGTGGTGATAAGGCACAGGTTGGTTTGGTTAAGAATATCTTTCAGTTTGATCCATGGCGCAGGTGGAACCCAACCCACTGGGCACTCACTAGGAGTCTAGAGGAGACCTACAACAGCAGCATCTTACGCCTATTTCGTGGAGAGCCGTTCACGATCAGGGTGCCAGGCTTGATGAACGTTCGAGAAGATATACCGGGCGCTGAATTGGATTTTATCGGCCTGAACTACTACTCTCACCTGCTACTTTCCCCACTTATGCCAACATCCCCTCCTTTTAAGGTGCTGGCTCGGCCAGGCGATGTTGTTACCGACTTTCCTTACTGCTCTTATCCTGAGGGGTTTTATCGGGCATTAATGTCGGTTGGTGAGCTAGATAAGCCTATTTACGTCACCGAGAACGGGATCCCAGATGCTCGTGATGATCGTCGGGCTGAATTTATCCAGAAATACATGTACGCAATGAGCAGGGCCATTTCAGATGGGTGTGACGTAAGAGGCTACTATTACTGGTCGCTTTTGGATAATTTCGAGTGGGCTGAGGGGTACGATATGAGATTTGGGCTATTTGCGGTAGATTTTGAGACGCAGAAACGAACCCTTCGAGATGGCGCGAAGGCATATGTTGATATTGTGAGAGGACATCGTAATGGATAGCGGAGCAATAATTCTGGCGGCAGGAAAAGGTACTCGATTGCGGTCTCACCTGCCAAAACCCCTGGTACCAGTTGGTGGTCAGGCTATGGTTCTACGTATAATCGAATCTCTGCGCAAAGCAGGTGTCACCAAGATATCTGCTGTAGTGGGGCACGGGGCAGATCAGCTAAGGGCAACTTTGCCCGCAGATGTGGCCACGCCTTATCAAGAGATTAGGTCTGGTACCGCCGACGCAGTGGCATGCGCCGAGGGCAGCGTTGAGGGCGTTAGATGTCTGTTTGTATTGGTTGGCGATAGCCCACTGCTAAGCGCAGAGGCTCTCAAGAAACTTTATTATGAACACTGCGAGAGTGGTGCGGCATGTTCTTTCTTGACGGCTAATTTCGGAAAACACTTTCCATACGCTCGTGTATTACGAGACGAATCTGGAGAGGTCTTGGGTTGTGTTGAGGAGCGAGATTGTACAGCCGAGCAATTCGAGATCACCGAATATCTGACCTCGCATTACATATTTGATGCTGACGCTCTGTGGCCCTTTTTGGAAGCTATCCCTCGCCA